>MDTC01091766.1_pt1 | contig 38753 bp, 46 predicted proteins | sample 811181 | NCBI WGS metagenome assembly MDTC01 (sample SAMN05326644, study PRJNA326480) | marine metagenome | isolation source: seawater | place: Pacific Ocean: North | collected 2011
CCGCCCCCTTGTACGAAAACTGAATTGTTCTATTATATAGAACATTTTGGGTATAACAACCCAATAACTTTAATTTTTGTTGTTTTTTTATCAGCCGGTAAGATCTACAATTTCACAACTGTTTCCACTACAGGCAAGTGTTTGAGTGCCTGATGTGTTGTCTTCCTTTTCATACTTACTTAGTTCTTCCCAGTTTATGCTCGTAGGCATATTCTTCAAAGACTCTTTATAATCACTTTCTGTACAATCCTGATAAGGTGCTTGCTTGTAACTATGATCGGAGAAAGGTAGGAAAGATACACCGCAAACTTCATTGAAATTAGAGTATACCCATGCACCTACCTCAAACCACTCATCTTCCTTTACGGTAATAGTAATAGATGGCTTATGTTCACACCAATGCTTTTGATATACCAACCACAATTCCAACTGTTCAATGGCTGTCATGTCTTTTCTACAAACAGCACCTTTCGGTGACTTCATTGGGAAAGAAAACACAGTTACATGTTCTGGTTTCATTACATCTGCTTCGTTAGGGAATCCTGCATCCTTCATAAACTGACACAGAGGATCCTTATTGTCTGCACGAACAGTACGAATATAATAGTCGTTGTGACGAGCGTGGATCCCTGATGCAGCGTCTACGAGTTGAGATACAGTCCCAGACGGTTTTACGCATGTAATTGATACCGAAGAATTAATACCGATCTTATCCGCCTGTTTTTTATTCTCTTCAATTGAACACTTCTTCAGGCTCTCAAGTCTAGACTCCAGATCTTTCTTGGATCCGTTTGTTAGTGGGTTGTCCATTATACCTGTCATGGATACACCAAGAAGTCTTTCGTCTTCGCAGTTCTTCGCCCACTCACTAGAAAGGTACTTGAAGTTAGTAAGTGTAGACTGCCAAGTTCCTAGTATGGTTGCTAGTCTAACCTTTCTCTGTAGATCTTCTTCTGTGTCATCTCGACGAACTACAATTTCAGTAAGGTTACAGAATTCTCTATCCCGAAGAATAATCTCACTGCACGGATTTGTTCCAAAATCATGATCAACTTCTCTCTGTCGATAATCATCTCCGAGAGATTTTCTGTATTCATTCGCTCTTTTAATTTGATTCTTAGCAGCATCTCTATTAAAAATGCCACGTTCACCAGACTTACTCTTATAAAGAGAAAGCCACTCTTCCATAAAAGTTCCTACTTCTGGTTTTTCTTTATATGCAACAGAGTTGTTTGACAAGGCTCTTTGTGGATCTGACATCCACCATTGTCCCGTCTTCGCTTCCCGCATTCTTTCGTCCGTGAGCGACGAGAGGGAAATAAGGGCACTTCTTCGTACTCCCCCAACCACGACAATTTCTGCAATCTTGCAGATGAGATCGTGACATTCAATGGAATTGAGTTTTCTTCCAGAAGCCTTCTTATAGGTATCCACCGTGAACCTAAACAAATCATCCAAAGGATCCGGTCCGGAAGCACGACCACCGAAAGTTTTAAGTCTTGCCCCCGCAGGCCTAATTTTAGACAAGTCCCATTTTGGAGATTGACCAGCAATAAGTAGGGATGTAAGTTCCCTGTAGGCTTTCGCCCAACCCATCTTGCTATCTTGGACAACAATCGTAGTATCACTGTCCTCAAACTCCTCTGCAATGGTTGCGAGTTTACCTAAGAAATCCCTCTCAACACTGAAACCAACACCAGTACCACACATCAATGTGTAAAGAATTTCATCAAAGGAACGAACTCTACCAGCACTGGCAAAAGAACAATTATATCCTGCGATATTATCTCTCTTGAGTGCTTCACCCGCAGTCATCAACGCTCTCATTGACGGCATAATCTCAAGATTTATAACCGCTGTTTGGAGTTCGTCTCTTTCTTTCTTTGAGACTTTATGATTATGATTTTCACTTAGATGTTCTACGAAAAAATCAAAGTAACGGGTTACAGTTTCTTCCCACGATTCCCTTTTACCTTTATCGTCCATCCACCTAGAATATCTTGAAAGATGAATAAAATCTTGATATAGACTGGGTAGACCAGTTCGCTCATTGTCCATTATAAAAACTCCTATTTGTGTTTACTCTTGTTCTTTATTTATACAGAACTAGTTTACCCTGTCGTTAAATACTTCCATGATACTGGGAACAATTCAGAAATAATATCACTAACACCTTTAGCATATTCTTGTATTTCCCATTGTGCATGTTCATCTATTCTCTGACTATAAAATCTGGCATATGCAGAAAGAGAACCAGTCCAATACCATTCAGTATACATTCCTTGAGGAAGAACAAACCGTGCTTGTTCTGGTGCAACATTTGACGAAATTAAATCTTCGTATACTCGCATTGCACTTTCGATAGTGTTTTTGTATCCTTCATATAGAGGGTGTGTTGCGAATCCCCCAGAAGTTTCTCCACCACCATCTCTACATTCTAACCAACCATCACTTCCTTGTTTTGCATTCTTCGACGGTTTATTTCTCCATCTGGGGTGGTAGAACTCTGGTGGATGATCGACATATCTTCTACTGATTTCATTTTCCACAAATCCCTGCTTATGCTTAAAGAATTGTGTGCGGATTGAAATAGGTGCTTTGATTCGTAAAGTAATCTGAGGATGAGCAAACGGTGTCCAGTGGTTATGTTTGGCTAGATATTTAATGAGATTTTCATCTTTATCACCGAACTCCTCCTTGTGACTAGAAAAAGAAACTCTCGCAGAATTTACGACAGTTAAGTCATTACCCATATGATCGACATATTCAACATGTCCAGCGTCTAAAACTTTAATTCTATTCACACTTTTCTCCATTCATTAAACTTAAGAGTCGCTTTCAACCCTGTGTAAGTATTTTCATCAATTATTTTTTGAATCTTTCGGGTGGACAATCTATATGCCATGTCGTTGATATCTTTCTCATCAATTTCTCTAGGCCATATACAAACCTCTTTACCCATCTCTATGAGTTTCTCGTTGTATGCACATATCTGTCTATTGCGGGGTTCGTTGTCGAGAATATATGTCATCTTTGTATTTACAAATCTAGCAGGAATCTCTTTCAGTGCGCCCGCTCCCACCATCGCTACTGAGTTTTGAAGGAACAACGAATCGATAGGTCCTTCGACAACATATACACGTTTCTTAGGATTCGCTCTCCATAGACCATACCACAATCTATCAATACTTTTATCTGCTTTGATCGTTATGTATTTTGCTGTTTGTCTTGCATTCTCTTCATCCTTGAAATTGATTGCTCTTCCTTGAGCAGCAACAACATCACCATGACTGTTGAAGAATGGAATTACAATTCTATTTTCTCTCCCAATAAAAACACTTGAATCAAGACTGTTGCGAACAAACTTACCAAAGTCATCTGTGAAGTACAAAAGACCAAAGTGTTGTTTTGGAATCTGCCGCATGTCAGCGAACTGAATTGCTGGATGATCCTTCGGTAAATCCGAAAGACATTGTAGTTTATCTAGAACTTTGTCTTTCTTTTTGAAGATCGGTTTGGAATCTCTAAACTTGAACAAATCTTTCTTCTCCTCTGACTTATTACCATTCTTTTCTTTAAACTGTTCTACGGAATATTCCTTACATAAAGAGGGAGATACTTCCTTTAAGAAATTATATATGTTAGAACCAAACCCGCAATTATGACACTTGTAGAAGAAAGAATTATTCTTTTGATAAAAGAATCCACGACACTTACTTTTGTTTTTTTGTGAATCTCCACAAACTGGACAACGACAATTTGCTAGGTTATCTTTCTTCCAAGCAAATCTTTCTAACTGGGGAGACACGGTGTTGATATATTTTTTATCAAGAAAAATAGCCAAGGTTTACACTTTCCACTCTGTGAAATTTTTAGATTTAGCAGGGGATCTGTTGAACTTATCATCAAACGATTTACCATTGTACCCAAAACCTAGAGTCTGTTCTTCTGTTTGATTTGATTGAGACAATCCACTCTGTTCATCTTCTTTTACATCATACAACTTCATCTTCGCACGGTTTATTCCTAATAGGAATTTTCGGTTTGCAACTGTATCATTGTACCTGTTTTTCAATTGTTTTACAAGCACCTGATTGTTTTCATCCAAGTCCTCTGTGCTTATAAGGGCAACCATGAAGTCTGCGGTAGCAGGAAGTCCAAACGATTCTGATGTATCTTCTAGTCCTACATCGCTACTACTAAATCCCTGTCTGTTTACTTGTGTAGCAGACCACACGGGTACATTGTATTCTACAGCAAGTCCTCGTAGTTCTTCAGCAATAGACTTAATCATAGTGTAAGAATTTGCATTGCTTCCTTGCTTGATTCTAGAAGAAGCACAAATGTTCAAGTAATCAATGAATATAATATCCGGTTTGAATTGTTTTTTCAGCCACAATTCATCCAATAAAATTCTAAAATGATTTGAATGGGCAGAAGCAGTTGGATATTCCTTTACGATAAGTTTACCCGTAATTCCCGCACTTGCATTCTTGAGTTTCTTTTGATACATCTCATACGGTAACTCCTTCAGAGAATCTAGAGTGATGTCCATAAGATTAGCATCAATTCTCTCTGCGATTCTTTCCTCTGCCATTTCACATGTTATGTACAGTACGTTTTTATTTTGACTTAAACAGTTTGCTGCATGGTGACACATGAACAAAGATTTACCAACACCAGTTCCTGCCATAATAATGTTGAGTGTCTTATTCGGCGTACCTCCTGCGGTGATAGTATTGAAAAATTCTAAATCAAACGGAACACGTTGTTCTATTTTATGATAAAAATCATATCGAGAATCTGAGTCTTCAAGATAATCATGTCCAATATGTGTATCGAATGAAACCGAAAGAGCATCAGATAAGATGTTTGGAATTGCGTTTTCTGTTTTGTCGTTTGACTTTCCGTCTATAATGTGTATCGATTCCATGATCGCATTATATACAGCCTTATCTTTGCAAAAGTTTTCTGTCTCTTCCAATAACCAAGCAGTATTAGGTTCAACTTTTTCTATCGATGAAATCAACTCTGAACCTTGTTTGTACTCTTCCTCCGTGATACTTTTTTCTTTTTCGAAAGATATTATAATAGCCTCTTTTGTGGGAAGACTATTGTATTTGATGATAAAGTCACGAACCAAACAGAAGATTTTTCTCTCTACTCTATCTGTGAAATAATCTTCCTGTAAAAACGGTACAACCTTCCGAGAATATTCATCATTTAAAAATAAGTTGTCAATAATAGTTTTTTCTACCGACACCGTTCATTCCTCCGAAAGAAAATTTCCTTCGTTGATTTCGCCCATCTCGGACTCCAGAACATCAACTAAGATGTCTCCCATTGTATCAACTAGTTCTTGATCTTCATCTACATTATTGGGATTTTCCAATATTTCATAAGCAAAATTCAACCCCATATTTTCATCGTCCTCATCTACTTCTACGAATTTTATGGTGCCGTAAACAAATTTTAAGCCTTCGTATTTTCCCTCTTCTTTAATTGTAATTGGAACTCTTGTCTTGTAAGTTTCATTTTCTTCAAACTGAAATTTCATTTTTGTTCTCCTTCATTTCAAAAAACCATGTGGGTAAATGTCCAGTTCCTTTTCGCGTCCACGGGTATTTCCCCGCATGTGCATCCACTAAAGATCCATTTGTTTCATCGTAATTATTTACGTTAAATCTATTATATTCTATATCATGATACTTCGGTGTATCATTTCGATGTCTATCGATAAAATTTGTATATGTGCTTCCAGTACAACCCCAGAAACTTTTTGCATACCAGCAAACTATATTAGAAATCAATCCTAAAATTACTTCGTTATAGTTTGGTAAATTATTTAATTCTTTAATATAGTTCATAGTTATAAACTGTTCTAAAATTATACTACTAGGATATTCTTTTCTAATATGATTTAAAATATGTGTATCTACTCTTCTCACATTAGAACAAATTACAAGTTTTTCTTGATCTATTTTATATTTCTTGATTTTTGAGTTCAACCATTCCATTCTATCATGATCTGTAATCCGTAATCCCTTTGCTCTATATGCAAAGTTTGTCCAATCACCCAATCTCATATGAACAGCATTAAAGGTTCCTAAATCTTTTGCTATCTTTTTAGCAAGTTTAGTATACGGAGATTTAATTTTAGTCTTTCTGATATAATTAAATAATTTATCAGTATCTCCATAAAAGAACCTACGATAATCTGATATTGTATCCTGCTGTTTTTCAATACTCTCCATAGGAAGATTAACTACGATATTATCCGTAAAATTGTCTTTGAATGTAAGAGGTCTCCCCATCGAGTTCGGATGAAACCCGATATCTGGTTCGTAATATTCTTTATCAACACAAGCAACCGAATTACTGATGTCTTGAGAATAATATGTCTTGGATCCCTCCATTTCTTTAACATTATCAAAGGAATCAAGGACTTCGTACTTTCCGGGATAATCGAACATATCGAAAGTTGTCATACCGTCAGGTGAATTGTGGGTATATGATCCTAAATTTATAGACTTGATAGGATCTACTATGAATAAATCTCGTTTTGTCCACTTAGAAATTCCTATTGCAATTTCCATAGACATAAACTGATTACACATTCCTCCAGTATGAAGTTTCCAGATTAGCCTCTTACTCATCGTCACTTCCGTATTTAAATTCTTTTGCTACGGCTAGTTCTACCTTTTCCATCACATCTGGTGTGAAGTATTTTTCTGGATCATTATTGATGGATTTCTCAAAAGCAGTCTTACCATCAGGTAATTCAATTCGAGTAGAAACTTTCTTGAAGATGTCATGCTTAATTGCAATCGGAACAAGACCATAATAAGGATTCAGTCCGGTATCATAGTTCAACTGAACTTCAACTTCCTTGTTTTCTTTGGTGAACCTACCCTTGAACAATTTACACTTAATAATGTTACCAACAATATCAGTGCCATCCTTATCCTTCTTCTTTGAAAGATATACAATTGTGGAAGCGGCATACTTCAAACCAGAACCACCACCCATCTCTTTCATCGGAACGTATGCACCGACAACTTGATATGTGTGGTTTGTCATGATAAGAGGAATACCTGCTTTTCCTAACTTGAGAGTAAGGACACGGAAAGTAGCCTTGATTACTTGGGCGCGTGTCATGTCGCGGGTTGACTTACCCTCTGCGGTATCGTTCATTTCTTTCTCAGTGGAAAGCATACCAAGCGAGTCAAGAACAACAAAGACAGGCTTGCTGTCCTTTGTCTCAATGTACTTGTCAACAATACTGATTGCTTGATGACGGAAAGTCTCGACTGTAGCAACTGGAAATACAGCAACTCTATCGGGATCCATACCCCGCTCAGAAATCATGTCTGAAGTGATTGCTTGTTCCGTGTCGAAATACAAAACCACCCCGTCTGGATTATCGTCCAAAAATTTCTTACACATACCAAGTGCGAAATAAGTTTTACCAGTAGCAGACTCTCCTGCCAACGCCATGATTTTATTGTTTGGTATACCACCATACAAAGAACCAGAGAGGAGAGCGTTGAAAGCATAAGAGCCAGTGTCAATAAACCCTGTGACATCCGAACCTTCAATCCCGTCTGAGGCAATTCCTGCATATTCATTTCCCGAATTTTTTATAATAGTCTTTAAAAAATCACTCATGTTCATCTCCAATTTTTGTTGTTCAACTCAACCAAACACATATTCAATGACTCAACATAATCTAATTTTCTTTGATACGCTTCCGAGGAGCAATTCTTATCTTTAGAAACTTTTTTGAGTTCAGCCTGCTTACATTCTTTTTCCACCCGAAGTAAATCAACCATTGTATTGTAACTTTCGGGTGTAAGTTCAAATTTTATTTTTTCATTCATTACTAACTCCTCATGTAAAAAATCCCTCAAGTGTAGATGTAGTTTCATGCTTCCAACCAACCGTATCCAAAATAGTTCTAAGTGGATCTAGAAAACTAGTATTGAATTGCTTTTCATAGTCTATGTAGTCTTCCAGTCCAAACTCCTTGGGTATTGAATTTGGAAATGATACGACATGATCTGTTCCATAAGCACCACCCAGTGGATTTGGTGTTTTTAAATAAATGAATTTGATCTTTTCACCTTCATTGATTGTGTGATATTTCCTATCTAAAGAATGCGTCTTGAGATAGTGATTATATATCAAAGCACCCTTCACCGCAATAGGTGTTGACTTTTTATAAATGTTACTAGAATCATAATACCTGTCTAGTCCATTCACTCCTCGGGGAAATGCGATCTCTTCTGGATCACATTCATGGAACTTCACCTTAAACTTTTCGATAAAATCTATGATACTTTCTTCATCTGAAGTAAGAACCAACTTAATAGCCTTCTTCAATTCTTGACGAACAATATTAGGAGTCGAACTTCTAGTAGTCTCGATTCCCATGATCTTCATCTTAGGTTCTTCGTAGCGAATCCCTTCAGAGTCATGAACATTCATCATGTATCTTTTCTTAGCAGTCCATACACCTTTGTCTGCAATACACTCTCTGTCCATTACCATCTTGTTATCATATGCATTCATTATGGATGCAAGTTCATCGTACTTATCTTTAATGAATGGAAGTATTATTTCCTCCGCTGATTTGTCCAAAAATCCAACCACTTCGGACTTGGATTTTCCATTGCATACTTTATCCACCAAATTACCAAGACGGAGATAAACACTATCTGTATCAGAAGCAACAACATAATCGTAATCCTTCGTTCCTACTGTGTCGTTCAAGAATTCATTCAACTTGTCCGCAATCCACCGAATACTTAATTGTCCGGACAGAGTAATTGCTTCTGCCATCTCAACATCGAAGTACCGAAAGTATTGATTACCAATCGCACCATAAGCAGAGTTCAGTTGAATCTTACGAACCATCTGGAAGTTGTTAAACTTCGAGATTTGATTTTCTAAACCAGAATCTCCTGCTTGTTGACGCTTCTGACACTCGATCATTTTCTTCTTGTACATCTTACGTTCTTTGTACATCTTCTCCATGAGTGCAGGAAGAAATCCCTGATAGTCTTTGGTGTATCGAGTACCGTTCGCTGCAAGTGAATACTGGGTTTCGGTAGGATAAGTTCCCTTGAGGATTGTGTCTGGTGTAATCGTATGATCTTTACCAAAATCAGTTTTCGTCTCTGGACTGATATTGTACTGCATGATCAAGTGGGGGTACAGACTGTTCAAGTCAAGAGAAATAATCCAGTCATGAATACCAGTGATAGGATCTTTTACATAAGCACCCGCATACTGTGAATCCTTTGTGGAGATCTTCTTCTGTGGAATAACTATATTGTGTTCATTTAGATAATGATAAATGATACAATCCCATGTCCGTACCTGACTGAAGACATCCATAAAGTTTACTTTAGCAGAATATGCTAGTGCTACGGAAAGTTCAAGTAGTTTTAGTTTGTCTTCCAGTCGTTGAACCAGTTCAACATCCTTAACATTGTACTCCATAAACTTTTGAAAGTCTTTCTTATAGAACTCTGCCATACTATCGAATTCGTCATACGAAAGTTTTGTATCTCCGAGTTCAACGTGTGCAATGTGATCTAGACGATAGGATTCTTGGTTTACATAGGTAAACGTCTTGTATAGTTCGTAGTAATCCAGAGTTGCAATACCAACCAAATCATAGACAGAATGTTCTCTGTTCATCTTGGTGATCGTCTTCTCTTTTATGATCTTCCAAGGAGATAATCTTTTTGTTTCCTTTTCACCCAAAACTCTACGCATTCGGTTTACGAGATAAGGAATATCAAAAAATCTAATGTTCCATCCAGTCATGATGTCCGGAGATTCAAGAACCCATGTATCCAAGAAACAACGAAGAAGATCTTCTTCATTATCAAACTCCCAGTACTTAAGTCTCTCTTGTTCTAGTTTGAACTCTCCCAGACCGAAAACATACTTCCAACCATTTACGTCTAGCGTTATTGCAATGATCTTTTCTTCTGGATCGTCAATATTAGGAAACCCATTTTCGCATGTGGTTTCGATGTCGAAGTTAGCGACTTTAATCTCAGAGAAATCGTAATCAATTTCACCGGGACTTACCTTACCAATGAACTGATAGATGTAATCTGTGTTACCGAAAATTCTAAACCCAGTCACATCCTTGTACTTGTTGATAAACTCTCTACAATCATTGATAGAGCCTGGTTTAATCGATTCGACATATTCACCATCCAGAGTTTTATACTCTGTTGGTTTGTTACTGGGTAGATATAATGTTGGACTGAAATCAATCTTTTGTTGAATGGGTTTACCATCAACATGTCCACGCATTAAAATTTTGTTACCCTGTATCGAAACATTAGTGTAAAAGGTGTCACTCATTTTTATCCGTCAGATATGCACTAAACAAAACCATGTAATTAATTATATCAAGAATAGCATCTTCGTATCCCTCGTTATCTACCTTCAGTTCTCCTGCGGAACAAAACGTGGAAAGACGAGAAACCTTATCGACTACTCGAACAAGAAAACCTTGTTCAGTAGAACACACCCCCATTGATTCGGTTCTTTCAAAATTTGCAAAAGGTTGATCTCCATCCTTACCTGCATAATCATGATTCTTTTTCTTCATAATAGAAATAGCCTGCTCACATAGGGAGGCATGATGCTGTAGTAATTCTTCACGATTCATAGTATAGTCCTTTCGGTTTAATTATACACCAGTGCTACCAAAGCCACCAGTTCTTTGTGTCACTTTACCCGGTTTTTCTTTGGTGATGATAATCGCCGAAGTCATGCATTCTACTACTTCACCTTGTGCAATTCTGTCACCGTGGTTCACCACATAAGGTTTGTCCGAATTGTTGATAAGGGCAACAAAAACTTCTTCCTTGTAATCGGAATCAATTACCCCTTCGGCGTTAGCGAGTGAAATACCCTGTTTAAATGCCAGTCCAGATCTTGCATGTAATCGAACAGAAAGACCTGGTTCTAGTTCCATAATAAAACCAGTGGGAATCAAGGCTCTTCCGTGTGGTGGGATTTCAATATCCGCCTTACAATCGTCGGAGTCGAACGTAAATCGAACTTTGGTTTCGTATACTTGATTTTCTGAGTTTACAATTTTAATAGTTCTGGCAATAGGATACTTATCTTCAGTCACGTTAGGTCCCCTAAGATATGCATGAATATCAAAGCAAGCAGATTGTTGGGTTTGGTATGTTGGTAGGATTACGTTGGGTGCAAGTTTATATATTTCAATCACTTCATTATCTCCTCAAGAAAGACGGGGGCGGGGGCGCCCTATGCTAACCCCCTAGATCCCCCTGATTGCTTTTAAATTATAACACACACAGTGACAATACACAAATGTTATCTGTATGCTTTTGCAATTACTTTGAGGAATCTCCAACACGAAGTCCTGAAGTATCATCATCTTCGGAAGTTGGATCGTATTCAATCAACTTGATAGTTTCCGCTGTTGACAAAAGATTATTTGCAGTAGCGACTAGAGCATCTATTAGTTGAGTATCTAAATCTGTTTTAGCCTGTATTTCTTTAAAATTATAGGCAATAGATTCAAGTCGTGATTGCATTTTATTGACATCTTGGATAAGTGCGGCGTAGTGTTGAATGTTAATCATTGTGATTCCTTTTTATGGTGGTTTAAAATGTAAGTGTCATTGTAATAGTTATATTATCCGTGTCATTAAGATTGTTACCATTCCAAAAAGTACTGGCATCATCATTACTTGTTCCTAATCTGAATTGAGGCTTAGAGTTAGTACCACCCATAGTGATGGTTTCTGCCGTAAGAGTATTAGATCCTACAGTTATTGAAGCAGAAGTAATATTTTCTAATATCAATGCTTTAGTTCCATACAAACCAGAAGATTCATCTGAGTTATTTACTTTAAATCGAATTGAATTAGTACCAAATAAATCCCATTGTTGGTTAGATGAAAAATCAGAGAATTGATCTGCAAGATCTCCACTCTCAGATCCCGTTGAATCCTGTTTTCTTCTTCCTGCCTGTACAGTTCCACGGACAACTGCGTTATCAGTTTGAGCCGTGTAAATATACTGCGGTGCAGATGATTGCGTAGGGAAAAATAACCAGTGAGGACTCATGGTGTTGTAGTATACTCCACGTTAAAGATAACATCAAGAGCAGATGAGTTACTAGAAGTTACTATTGACAGAACCGCGTCAGCAGCAATTGAAGTATTTGCAAGTGATGTCTGATTTCCACTCGAATCACTCACACTCGCTGCTTTAACTGTATCTGATCCGTTCTTCAGGGTAGCAGTCACCGTACCAGACGCAGACTTAATATAGAACCCAGTAATCGTTCTTGCCGTCGCAACCTTTGGATCTAGCGTGTAAGTTTTATCTGCTGCTGTTTCAATTTGACCAGTATATGAATCAGTTCTGGTGGCAGTTACCAATCCTGTTCCATCACCAAACGTAATACCAGAAGAACTTAAAGTTATACCGCTGAGAACGGTTGTAATTCCACCAACATTCAAGGCTTCCCCGACAGTAACTCCTTGAGCGAAGTTAGTCGTTTGACTGAATTCTGCACCCTGAAAATCGAAGTGGTGATGTGGATTCACTCGCAGATAACCAACATTCGCTATGTTCGCCATTGACAAACCAGAAGTAGTTTCTATCTGAATGTTTCCTTGTTCTCCACCGATTGTCTGGACTGCACTGACTAAGTTGGGAATAACGTAAACATATACAACGTCACCAACCGATGGACTAGTATCGACTTCGATACCACTAGTGTCTGTTATGGTTAAAAGAGTTCCACCAGATCCGTCACTTGATACTGATGCTTTGCTAACTTCATCTGCCTCTATAGCAGCAATCATCAACTCAGAACCATCTTCTTTCAGGATTTGAACAAAACCACCATTCGCAGCGAAAAGATCACAAATCGTATCAATATCATTTCCGTTTGCATCCACGCAGTTAATAGCGAGAATATCAATTGCAGTTCCTGATATATTTGATGCCATCTTGACACCGCCGGGTTGTGCAAGATCCGAAAGACCTGTATGTGTTATAGTATACTTGAGTCCTGCACGGAACGCTGTTCTCTGTGTTGTTCCATCTGCGAATGTAATTCCACCTACACCAACTGTTATACCGTGTGCTTGAACTAATCCATTTGCGAATGAGACACCCCCTACATTTGTCCTTGTTCCGTTGGAATCCAAGAACGAATTGTCCCCAGCAAACATTTCAATGTTGTCTACAGTGAAATCGATATAGGTATCAGGATCTCCTCTATGTCGAATCTTCTGTTCAAAATCTACCACAGTTGAACTGATGTCTAGAATCCCACCACCGAAATTAAGTGTCATTGCTTCGGTGTCACCTTGGACTGAAATTGTTCCGTCTTCTTGTAGGACTAGATGATTTGCTTTTACAATACCATTAAATGTTGCACCACTGGCTACTACTCCACCACTTGCAGTGATACCACCAACAACCTCCAGAGCCTGTGAAGGACCTGTGGTTCCGATACCCAATCTATTGTTTGTGTCATCCCAAAACAGAACTTCAGCAGCAGGTCCGATGGTAGATCCTTCAACTCCCTCTGGAGTATAGAATGCAACATAACCACCAGTTCCGGTTGCAATAGAGTCTACATCACCATCAGCAGAAACTTTGTCCCATGCTACACCGTTGAAGTTCCAAGACTTACCAGAGAAGGTAAACTTGTCTCCATTATTTGGACCGGTTGGAAAATTAATCTTTGACATTTGTTGTTTCCTCTACCCTATTTATTGCGGTTCTACCCAAGCACCTTCGTACCTGACATATAATTTTCCTGAAGTTTCCTTGAACCAGAAATCTCCTACTTGTGCGGCGGTTACTCCGGTTGGATCATTCTCGGATGCATATACTCTTGGTACATTATCTATAGAGAGTTCTACGTTTTTACCTTTTCTTTGAACAGTGAATTGCTGTCCCGAAAAGTTTATATCATTAACAGATTTTATAAGTTGTGCTTTATCTTTCTGGATACCAACCGCACCACCAGCCGCTGCTAACCAATCATTAACTGCTGCGTAATCTGGTGCTTGTTTTCCAGAACCCACCTGCAATAACTTATCTAAAGATTTATGATCGAATGATATTAATCCATTCTTTTCCAACTTCAGGGGAAACTTTGCTCTGACTACTGGTGCTTTTCCTTCTTCTCCGGCATCTCCTTTAGGTCCGATTTCTCCTCGATCACCCTTTGCACCCTTTGCACCCAATTCACCCTTTGCACCCATAGGTCCAGCAATTCCTTGCTCACCCCGTTCTCCGTCTTTTCCGTTCTTTCCATCCTGTCCATCATTACCATCCTTACCATCGACACCATCTTTACCATCGATACCGTCTTTACCTTCGATGCCGTCTGTACCATCGATGCCGTCTGTACCATCGACACCATCTTTACCATTGATACCGTCTGTACCATCGACACCATCTTTACCATTTTCTCCGGGAGTTCCTGAGATACCTCGTTCCCCCGGATCGCCTTTTTCGCCTCGCTCACCCGGATCTCCGCGTTCTCCTTGATCGCCTCGTCCACCCCTATCTCCTTTAGGTCCTCGTAGTCCGGGAAGACCATCCCTACCAATAGGACCTATAGAACCAGGCACACCCGGAGTTCCTTCTATAACATTAGTAATTTCAGTTATAACTTGTTCGGGTTGTTGTGGTGGAACTGGAGATTCAGGAACTATGACTTGTTTGTCAAATTCCTTTTCTACTTCTTTTTTTGTTGGATTAAAATAATCATTAAAGCCACGCATAGCAAATCTCCATGTTATTCAGACAAATACTATTTGAGTGACTTTTTTCTTCTGGATTTGTACAGACTCGACTTTTTGATTATTCAGAACTCGTTTTTTTGTGGGTGACTTTTTTACTAATTCATTCGTTGTTATTTTTAGTTTCATCTAGTCACCTCTCCATTACAATCAAACCTACCCTCTACAAGTCTAGTAACAACACCGGAAGGGTTTCTTAATTCCAAATCATATTGATGAATTCCTTCTGGAATAAGACTAGTAGAAGTCGCCCCTGCTATAACAAGAATACCTCCAGTAAGATCTCCGGTATTACCCATATTTCTATGAAGAGATATTCCACCAGTCAATCCTGCACCTGTGTGTCCAGTATTTCCGCAGGTTATTCCGGTAGGTCCGGCAACATGTAGAAGTTTTTCTCCGGACATAACGGATCTTCTAACCTGCATCTCTCCAGACCAACCACGGATATCAATAGGATTACCATCCTCATCCAAATATTGAAAATGGAGGTACAGTGAAGATCCTTGATTTGCTTTAATATCGTGTTTTGCTGACATTTGTATATCCTATTCTATGGTATATTTATGTCTTTTTCTTTTTGTAGCCTGCTCTAGGAGAAATTTTTGTACTCTTCTTTGGTTGTGTTGCCCTTTGTTTTTTCTCTTCCTTTTTCTGATCTCTCTCTTTTCTCTTCATCTCTTCTTCTGCCATTTTTCTATGCATTTCTGCTTGTGCTTCCTGCGTATGAATTTGCATGAGAACCTGATCGTATTGTTTTAGATTTTCAGATACTCGGGGGAGATGTTCGTCTGGTATCAATTTTTCTTCTACTAATTTCTTACAAGCCTGATATCCCAGATGTGGTTTACCTGCATAGAAAGCAGTAGCACCAATCTCATCTAAAACACCATACTTATATACATCGTCCTGAACAAAAAGAATGTCCTCTTGTGGATAAGGAATATCTAATGCCATTTTTGCATACATGTATGCTAACTTAGGTCTGTTATGAATCTGACGAAGACAACGTGCGATCTGGTACAGAGGTTCTGCTCTCTCTGGACGAGACTCATAAGAGTCTAAGAATGCTTGATGAATCTCTTCCCAAGATTTATCTAATATCGCCTTAATCATTGCGACTCTATACAAAGAATAGAATACCTCTTCTGGCCATCCACCCATCTCCGCTCTCTTCTGATATGCAACGAGAGACTTTTCATATTGCTGAGAATCGAAGTAACTTTGTGCCAGATAGAATTGATATCTAGAGTTTTCTGGTTCATCCTTTAACGCTTCTTCTAGATGTTCTGCATCCCGTGAATACTTTTCTACCGTGGTGATGCCTACATTTCTTGCACCTTCAGTTCGTGCTTCGACTTTATACTCACCTAAAATTTTTAGTATCTTATGTTCTTCTGGTGGTTTTGGTATATTTGCATATTCATGAAGAACACCAACATAATGCCACCCCACACCAGTTTTAAATATCTGGTTTCTCCACCATGTGAAATCTTCTCCTCTACCAATTCGTAGAGTATATGAATCTTGATCCATAACTGGTGGATATTTAAAGTTTCCAGTTATCATATCATCCGCATCGATAACCCAAGCATAGTCTGCTTTACCGTCACAGTTTCTCAAAGACTCTGTTCGTGAACCGATCTTATCACCAGAGTCTCCGAAACCTTTCCAGTCAGAAAGATATACCTCTCCGGGAACTTTATGTTCATCCATGAACTCTTTAATAAGTTCTGGAGTTCCGTCTGTTGATCCCGTATCTGTAATATCATACCTGTCGATGTAGGGAAGCATGGACTCTAAACATCTTTTGATAACGTGAGATTCGTTCTTCACAATCATGCAAAGTGTAACTGACGCGGGTTTATCTATCTTCTTAACTTTCACTGATCACCTCAATTTAAATATTGCGAATCCATTACCTTCTCTACCAGAAACGATCTCTTCGTATTCTTCTTTACAGTAGTTGTATGTAATGTGATTTTTGTTTACGAAAATATCATCCAGATACACATATCTAGTGTTGTTTTCTACCTTCACAAACTCTGTCCATCCGAAAAATTCTCCACCGTCTAATATACAAAGATCATATTGACACTTTGAAATATCTAGTCTATCACAATTAGATGCGTTTTCCTTTTCCTCTTCGATTGCGTGTTTCAAATCTTCATCTGTCCATCCCGTTTGTGCTTGTAGAAACTTTTTTAGTGACTCATCAAAGCGAATATCCTCCGGTCCCACCAGAGTTTTTCTTTGAATATCGATCCATGGGACGTTCTTGTATAGTTCTTTCGACTCTTCATATAACCAGTCAACGGTTTCTAGGCTAAGAAAATATGCATCCTCTCTGTCCTTTAGTTCTTCATAGACGAGACGGGTTGTTCCCTGTCCATTGAAAGTTCCGGACTCCAACACTCTTTTGATGCTGGGATCGGATAGGAGTTGTATAAGAGTGTCTCCTCTTCGGGTTCCTCTATTGATCTGTCCTTGTTTTGTAAATTCAACTATCATGTGATTTACTTTCTTCTAAAACTGAGGACTTCGAGTCAATCCAGTCCCACTTTTTTCTGATGTTTTTGTTCTGCTCCCATACTGACTTGAGAACCACAGGATCAATTCCTTGAGTTTCCATAACACTTATGAGGGAGTTTATATCTTTGGGAAAACAGAAACCACCAAATCCAGGCTCACCATCATGCCCGGGTACATTATTGAAAGACAAACCGATTCGTCCATCACTCATGACTCCCTCGGTGATAGATTCCCAGTTCAATCCCAACTTATCAACTAAGAGTTTAATCTCATTGAAGAACATAATCTTAGTCGCAAAGAAAGTGTTGCAAACATATTTCACAGTCTCTGACTCTGTGCAATCCATAGTTATAATATTTGCTCCGGGAAATCTTTCTGAATACAAGTCAGCAACTGCATTTCCATAAACAAAAGATGCTGGGCCGTAATCGCAGTGAACTCTTGCAGATCCTCCGATGATATGCCTTGACGCGGTAATAAAATCAATATCAGCAGTCTTCGCTCTCAGGAACTCGGGGGAGTGCATGATTCTAGTTGTTCTGTATCTCTTACAGAGATTCTCAGTTGTTCCAACTGGAACAGTTGACTTGATAATATAAATTGTTCCCTCTGGATCATTCTTAGCAAGAGGATCAATCTTATCAACTTCCTGAAAAAAGTTTTCAATGATACTCATGTTGGACTTTCCGCCCTCTGCGTCTATCATAGGAGTTGGTAAACATACAAAGACAAATCTATTCGAGATAGTGTCTTCGAACGAATCTCTTCCCTTGTTGGGATCTTTATCATAAAACTTAACTTCATAGTTTTCATTGAAGGCTCTTACAATAGCACCACCAACAAAACCATTACCAACTACACCAATACCATTTTTATTCATTTTCAAATCCAATCTTCAAGATTAATAACAGGTTCCCATTCTAACAAATCTTTTGCTTTTTTGCAATCCGAAAGTGATTCTCTTACTTCCCCGATTCTCTCTGGAATGTAAGCAAAGTCTTTTCCTTCGATGGGTTCATCAATAAACAATTTTACTAAATCATGTATATTATAATTTTTCCCAGTTCCAATATTAAACAATTCACCTAATACTTTTTCGCTAGTAGATAATGCTGCTTTCAGATTAGCATCAACTACATCCGATACATGAGTGAAGTCTCTTCGTTGTAGTCCATCACCAACTATTGTCATCGGTATGTCTGCCTCGTATTGTTTTTGGAATAGTCCAATCACGGGGGCATATTGCCCCCTAGTTGGTTGTCTTTCTCCGTATACATTAAAGTATCTGAACATGACAGTCTCTAAACCAAACAAATTATAATACATTTCGCAAAGTTCTTCGCCTGATGTTTTGGAAACTGAGTATGGATTGAGACATTGTTTTCTCATAGTTTCTACACTCGGTATATCATTGAAACCATAGGCAGAAGAGGTAGAGGAATACACAACTCTTTTTATATTATTGACTCTTGCTGCTTGAAGAACGCTGCAAGTTCCTAGTGAGTTTGTCTTTACTGCGAGTAAAGGATTTTCAATTGCTGGTTGAATTCTTGCTTCCGCTGCTAGATGAAAAACATAATCAACCCCTCTGAATAGAGGTTCAATTTTGCTATAGTCACATATATCATAGTCCCAATATTCAGCCTTGTCGTTGTAATAAAACTGCTCATGTGCATCTGTAGATTCATTGTCAATTACAGTGACTTCCCATCCCATCTCAATCAAACGATCTACGATGTTTGATCCAATGAAACCTGCACCGCCCGTTACGATTGCTCTAGTACTGGACATAATCTTTCTCCTCAACCAGAGTACTATTCGTCTCTAGATTTATCTTCTTTTTAATCTCTGCTCTCTTATCATTTTTTATATAAACCGATCTGGCTAGATCAATAAATCTTTCATCGAACTCCTGATCCTTTTCTTTCTTTCGGATTTTGTCTTCGATCTCCCAGATAATACAGTTGATATTATAAAGATCAGTAACGAGTTGTTCTGATACGTTCATCTTTTCTAAGATTTCCTGTAGGTATACTAACTCATTATTGATGTTAGTTAACTTACTTTCATCCTTAACTCGTTCACTCTTAATTTTAACTATAGTATACTTGTCAACCAAGTCACCGTCTGATACTTCAACTTTCATTCACGCCTCCATTTTCAATAATGAGTAATCATGATTATACATTAACTTAGCCAATTTATCAACATCATACTTAGGGAACCATCCTAGTTTTTCATTTGCTTTTTTAGGATTACCCCGAACACATTTACTTTCATTCTTTCTAACCAATGCGGTATCGACTTCAATATATTTATACGGATCATCTAACCCTGCATGAAAGAAAACTCTCTCTAGAAAATTAAATACGGAAGCAGTTTTCCCTGTGCATATAACATAATCCTCTGGTTCTTCTTGTTGAAGCATCAACCACATAGCATTGACATAATCACCAGCAAATCCCCAGTCTCTTTGGGCTTCTATGTTACCCAAGTACAACTTGTCCTGCAATCCTAATTTTATTTTTGCAACTGAAGACGTTATCTTTTTTGTAACAAAGGAAGACGGACGCCTAGGTGATTCGTGATTGAATAGTATTCCACTGGACGCTTTAAGTCCATGATGCACTCTGTATGTTTGAACCAAATTATGAGCGAATGTTTTGGCACATGCGTATGGTGACGATGGATAGAATGCACAGGATTCCGTGAACCCAGTATCTGGCATGTTTAAATTGTTTCCAAACATTTCGGAGGAGGATGCTTGATAAAATCTTATAGTTGGATCTATCGATTTAATCGCTTCCAGTATACCCAAAGTTCCTGTACATATTCCACTCACAGTTTCTTCTGGAACAGCAAATGATAAACTAGGACTACCTTGTGCTGCTAAGTTGTAGATTTCATCTGGTTTAATATCGTGAATAATTTTCCACATCAACCCGCTGTCTCGAATATCCCCTCGAATCACTTTAAAATTTTCATGGTGATTGTATGATGAACCCGAACGACTAATACCATATACCAGATAACCTTTAGACAATAATAAATCAGACAGATAGGATCCGTCTTGTCCATTAACTCCAGTTATGATTGCAACTTTTTTCATTGTTTAGTTGCGGGTTCCTTAACACCAATCCAATGTGGTTTTGGATTCTTGTCTACATTGTCAAATTTTACTTCGTTCGTACCAATAAAATCAATTAGAAGTTTTAAGTTTGGTTGTATTTGACTAAATGGTATTTGTGGAATGATACATTTATCATAATGATATGACCACATCTTAGACATCTCAATAGAACCACTCTTTCTCATGTCAATAAAGTTTCCCTTGTCTGCTAGTGACACATCAATCTTCGCGCCCCGGTTTCTGTGATCAGTAAAGAACTGTTGACAATTAAAATTGTCTAACCACTTATCCCAAGAAGAAAGAAGTTCTCCTGAAGTTTTGTTTTCTGGATTTACAATCTTTCGTAAATAGTCAGAATTAACTACGAATTCATTTTCTCCTAGTATAAGAACTCTATCTTGTTTTACGGGATCTGTTGCATTTTTATAAAACTCTCTATTTAATGGGAAACTATCCATAGTTGTAACCAGACATATGCTACCATCACCTATCATGGACGGAAGTAATACCTTACATGCGTTTACTATTTTGTGTAAGGGTACTTCTTGTTTCTTGGGTTTTCTGAATAAATGTATATTACCAAACTGTGTCATATGTTTCACATATGGATCACTAAAGTCTTTGTCCGTTACAAATGCTAACTCAATAGAAACTTCAGGAAACCATGTGTTCCATGCAGAAGATATAAATGGCCATATCTCTAGCGTGTCTGGATTTTCATCTGTAGTGAGAATTACTCTGTGGAATTTTATATTCATTTCATCCTACCCATGTCGCTTGGTATAACCCAGTTGCCCGGAGGTTCGTTGAAAACTCACCATGCTTTTTGAAGTATTCAATCTGTGCTGCACCGTTCAAAATACTAGTCTTGAAATTTTTAGGATCCGGTTCCTCGATTACCATCCAACTCTTCATTGTCCCATTATCTAAACAATAAGAGTCACGAATATATCTATGATGGAAGTGACGAGTGTTCAGCGTATCAAGTCCCTCAACCAAACATCGAATTGAACTTTCCATAAGGTGTAGTTCAGATGCTCTCTCTAGAAATAGTCCCATGTCCAACATAGGAACATTAGGATCGTTTCTAATAATTTTTAGATTGGATCTGGTAGATGCATGTCTCACTGTCTCATCAGTAATAGAACCTCTCCAGTTACCATCCGCAATGTGCTGATTCTGTCCCGGATCATGAACAAAACAATATTCTTCATCATTAGGATTTAGTTTCTTGAAAACTTCTTCCTCTGCATCTAGATCTCTTTCATACTTGAAGTTATCCCATCGCAATCTAATATCATAACCAGCAGCCCGATATACTTTAGTATCAACATAACCTTCCCACGAACCCTCCAGTCTACTCCAATCTGTATGTCCAATCTCAATAATTCTAGCAGGACCATTGTTCTTAATCCAGTTCATCACTGGAATTCTATGTCCCCCTAAACTTCTACCTGCATCAATTAAACCAACATTTTCTAGATCTGCGAACAACCTAGAAACATTTTGCATATTGTGGGTAAGACAGGCGATGTAGACATTATCTGCACCGGAGTCTTTTATGATCTCTCGCACCAGTCCACTAAGTGCGATGTGATCTCCCATACCAAGATGATGATATATCAACATATCATTATTCCTTGGGTGCCTCTGATTTAGAATATCTTTTATTTGCTCTGGTTGGTGAGCATAAAAAATTTCACTTCCATCAACTTTACTCATAGCAAGTCTCCCCTAACATAGATTATATTTCCTGTGTATGTCATTTCTACATATCCCTTTTTAGTCGCTAACCATCTACTAGAATCTTTAGACCAAGTTCCACTCAATATTCCATACATGTTTGTGTGTTCAGAAACTTTATCCAAATCAGCAGAGGTAAACCAAGATCCATTCTGTAATTCTTCTATTGGTGGAACATAACCTGTTAAGTTTGAATTTGTTTCCATTATAACAATTTTAGGACGATACCCTTCTAGATTATTCCAAATTTCATGATCAAATCTGTCGGTGTCTATATTTAGAATGTCAAAATCTTCCGGGACATTAGACTGCTCTAATATTTCATTTATGTTACAGGTGTAAGTTATATCGGTAGTTTCAGTGCATCTTTTTTCACATTCAAGAATATCAGATTGAAGATCTTCTACGATCACATCAGTGAATTCTTCTGGAACCACCGCTGCTTTTTTTACACAAACATTTTCAAATTTATCTGGTAGGTTTTTTAGTTCAGAAAATTTAGGTTCGCATACTCCACCATACTCACATGGTTCGATCAACAATCCAGAACAACCTTGCTCTATGAGTTTAATTACATTGCTATATTGATAACCATCATATGCACCAATATCAACAACAAACATATTTTTTACTTCTAGATTTAGTCTAGAAATAATATCCTCTAGGATTTGATCTTCTCCGTTTTGACTATATTCATTACCCATTATATAACTCTCTCTAGTTTTTCTTGTAATTTAGATAGATCGGTTCTACATGGACCTATGCAGTTAATGTTTCCTGATATGTGAGTATCAACTTGCCATCTGTCCATTGGTTTTTCCCAAGTTCTCTTATCAAACCACGCTTCACCCCTGTGAACACATCCCGCTTGGAAATAACCTTCCAGATACAGTTCATTCAAAAGAAGATCAACATTCGCAATGTATGGACTGTCTCCAAAATGAGGGAGTCCCTTTGCTACCCATCTGTCTGTATTGCTATAATAAATGTTGACACCATCTCCTCGGTGAACTCTTTCTTGATCGCATGTCTCAACATATTGTGTATCTTGATTATCTAAATGAAGCATCTTGAGATCATTTTTATCGTAGATATCAAATACAGAATCAATCACATCTTTGGGTGCAGTGGTAAACCCATCGTCTTGAAAAAACATAAAGTCCGTGAATCCATTGTCCTTAACCCACTGCAATGATCGTCTGAAGGTTTCGGTGTAAGGAAGAGTTCCGTCATATCTCAACACTTGAACATTTTTATAGTTTGGTTTAAGTAATGTTTCTGTTACATGTTCGACATAATCGTCAGGACATCCATTGAACGAAAAAATATTACAATCCATCTTGTTTTTCAGATGATGATCTAGTGTATTTTTTGCGTGCATTTCCATAAGAAAAAATCTTTCCCCATGTTCGGGGTGTCCCTCTCCATAACCTTCCACGGCATCTGGACAATATGTTTGCATAAAAGAACAATACTTTTTCATAATAAACTCTCAAGTGTCTCTGCTGCATTCTCTAATGAGAATTGATTTCTTAGTTCATGTCCGGCGTCTGTAATTTCTTGTATCCGGTTTCCTTCTTTTACCCACTTTAATCTATCGATTATATCATCAAATGTATTATAAATCAAACAGTTTTTTGTATCTTCTAGTCCTAGAAATTCGTGCATGTAACTCTCATTGGTTAATAAGAGAGTCCCACATGCAAGTGTCTCTGGAACTCTATACGAAAATCCGTGAGGGTATCCCAAGTTTTGATTGAAGTGAATGTGGTATGAATTAATAGCATTTACCATGTCATCACCTATAACAAAAATATCCTGAACCATATCGAACTCATTTGATAGTCTATCGATGTAATGATTTCTTTCTGGATTTCTGTTCCCACAGAATCCTATGAGAGAAGTTTTTTCAATGTCCTTCTTTCTAATCGAGTCTAAGTCAATCCAAGGCTTAAACCAATGTGACTGTACTTCAGTAAACATGTTCTTTGCGTTTGTTAAAATGGCATCATAACCACCTTGATTCATGATGTCAATATATCTCTGCTCTCCTTGCACATGTGCATCACAAGACCATAAAAACTTCTTAGTCTTTACCCCACTAAGATCCAACCTTGAGTGATAGACTTCCCATAGATCAACAACCAGATCATACGAATCAAAATCGGGGAGAACATTAGCATCGCAATGGGGGTGATTCCTTCCCCAGACATCACAGTGGGATCCTATATTACGAATTCCTTTTTGCAAAGTCAAACACTCTCTTAAGTGCTTGTTCTTTTCATGTTCACCACCATCTTGTAATAATAATACTCTCATAATAAATCACCATTTCACATTAAACTGTGAACCTCTTAGAAAAACAGGATACTCAATTCTATTTATATGCCGATGATATAGATGCATTTTAAGAAGACACTCGGAGTGTAGGGGTATTCCTGTATCTCTATAATCTAGTATATGATCAATCAAACTACAATAGTGTTTCATGTTTTCCTGTGACGATATACACATCATATCAAAATATCCACCCTCATAGTCACCACCCGATGGTATATTAAAAGCCTTTGTGTTTATATCATCCGCGTTTAAATACTCTGTGTACTGACAATCCGGTCTAGTTTTAATTACACATTCATATTCCTCGTCCAATAATTCAAAACACTGCTTTACTTTTCTCCACATATAAACACAATTCATTGGGTTTGGTATGTAGTTCAAACGCTCAGGTTGATTTTTTAAATATGTCTCTTTATCAAAACCAAAGTCTGAACTCTCCTCTAGAAAATATCTTTTTGGTTTTATTTTACGAACTATATCAGATTCTTCCTCTGTCACATAACCACTAATATAAACATCAGCAGACATAGGCTCTATGATTTTTTCATAAAGACTAGGAAAACATTCTAGTGCGTTTCTAAGTTCACCCGGAAGAAGCACTGCGGTTTTCATTTTTCCACCTCAAAGGAAAATCAGTACAGACTCCCTGTACTTTTACATTCGTTGGTTGTCCATGATCTACCATAACTCCACCTTCTACCTCGTTACCCGGAAAACACCAGATGTTTCCTCTTCGTGTCAGGGTAACTTTATCATCTTCATGCCAAAACCAGTTTGTATCAACGTACTGAAGTTCTCTTACTGCCTCTAAATTTTTAGCATGTACCCAAAGGTTTCCTTGTGTCAAAAACGATTTCATTATTTTTTCTTTGGGTTCATCATGTCCTAACCAAAAACTTTGTTTATACCACCAGACATCAACCTCAACATCAAATCCAGTATCTCTTGCCTTATATACTTGAGATATAGTATTCTCACTCATTGGTTCTGAACCGTTTAGATTTCCTCGGTGAGATATTATGTTTATGTTCATTTAGTGTTACCAATATATTTTTTCAAATCCTCTGGGGTTCCCAGTCCGTGCATGTCATGAACGAAGAAGGGTATTAGTGACTTACCATCTTTGATTAGTTCGTTATAGACAGGACAAACATAAAACTCGTTATTAACTCTAATCTCATTCTCAATCATCTGCTCTGCATATTTTACATAATCACTTCCCTTCCTATACCAGTAAATTCCACAAGTGGCTATATCTGATATAGGATTTTTCTCTGCTACTTCTGTTGCAATTCCCCGCGAGTTAACTTTAACAAAAGACCACTTTGGATGAACGGCATTGAAGCACATTACTATTGCATCTAAGTCTGTTAGATTCTTTAGATAGTTAAAGTTTTGTGATGAGTATTCTATTAATTGATCTGAATTTGCGATCAAGAGATCCTCGTCATTATTGATATACTCTTTAGCAAGCAAAGTAGTGCAAGCAGCACCCTCGGTCAAACTGTCCACCTCTACTATGGTTGTTCTATTATTTGTAATTCGATTGAGTGTTTCTCTCAGTCCAGTGTATTTTTCTAAATGTTCTTTTCTTACCAGAAAAACATAGTCTGCATCAAAGTCTAAATTTTCTACAACTGCTTGGATCATTGGTTTTCCATCTACCTCGATTAGAGGTTTTGGAAAGGTGTATCCTTCTTTTGCAAAACGACTACCTTCACCTGCCATTGGAATTAAAATTTTCATCGATGAATCTCCTATAGTTTTCTAAAGTAACTTCTGTACTGTTTTTTACTTTCCATATATTTGAGTTTGGGATCGTACTCTCTTTCGCTGCTTCTAGTCCCTTCGGACTATCTTCAACAATCACACACTCTGATGGATCACAACCTATTTTTTCAACCGCTAGATTATAGCAATCTGGATATGGTTTATTCCTGTCTACATCCTCGTTTGCTATGATAAATTCTATGTGTTCAAATTGTCCTGTTTGTTTTAACATTTCCGTGGTGGTTTCTCGAATTGAATTAGTAACACAAACACATTTAATATTTTCCGAATGTAGTTGCTGGAACAATTCTATTTTTTCTGTTTGCACTATAGCGTTTTCTCTAATTGTTTTGAGTGTATAATCTTGCTTCAATTTCCAAACTAAAGCACACTCGTCCTCATGAAGCCCAAGCATTTCGAGTTTTACCGCAGTCGGTAGTCCGTTGTATGTGGTTTCATGATCTTGTCTACTGATAGGTTCGATACCAATTCCATCCAATGCACGGTTGAGTGCAAGGTAGTGCCAGTCACAAGCGTCAACAAGAACGCCATCTAAATCAAAAAATATAGCCTTCATAATCGTAAAAACCTTTTTATTTCTTCTTGACTTGGATATGGTTTACCAAAATGAAAATCATCTAATCCGGAAGGAACAGTATTATTGACAACAGCATTGCTGGGTATTGTCAAGCGAGATGCCTTTGACATGCTATGTGTAATTACCTTACCCCCTTGATTTGAATAGTTCCGTAACAGTTCGGTGGAGTGTAGTTCATCAAGACACCATTTTCCATTGTTCTTTACACAAGTCTCAGTTAAGAATGGGGAAGGGTTATCTGAATAACCTCTACCTTTATCAGAGTAATCTATTTTGTTTATCTTTTCTACTTCCTCTTTGAAATCATCCATTAGATCCAGTGCTTCTTTAAATATTTTTCCTTTTGCTATGTGGTAATAGGAAGGGAAAGTATTGTATGGTTGTTTCCAGTAATCAAGATCCTCGGGAGATGTGTATCCGTCCGCATTTGAAACAACATAACAATCATCATCTAAATCTTTTATCTTCTGATCAAAATAATATTTGTTCATAACAACCATGTCTATTCCGCTTTGCATACAGGTCTTATCTGGATACTGAGATGCTATCCAGAACCACCCCCATGTGGATGGGATATATGTTGGGATATCATCACCACAATATATCCTATGGACATCTCCGTATTCTTCGGATAAAGAAAGATCTTCTTTTCCGACATACAAAAGAACTGGATGTAAGTTCAAATACTGTTTGATATGCTGCGAAAGAGGCTCCCAGTAGCGAACATACTCATCCTTTTCGTTTACAGAAAATGTCATAATATCAAGTTTCATGTATCACCTCTTTGCGTACTTCATAACTGTTTGATAGTAATACTCAAACACTTTTTCAGGACAATGCTTTTCGTTATATGATTTGTAGGCGCGATCTGCTAAATCTTTATATCTCTTCTCTTCCAATAGGTAGAGTATTTTTTCCTCTAGATCTGAAAAGTCATCTCGTATCTCAAGATAAGAATCAAATAAACCAACGCCTTCATCTGTACAAGACTTTAATCTCAGTTTTGGCATAATCAACGCCGTTTTACAACTTGCTAGTTCCCAAATTCTCCATGTATCATAAGAGTTACCAAAATAGTTCAATCCAATTTTTGATCTATTACTTATTTCTTTAAAGTGTGGGGTTCCGTCGAAATCTATAAACCAATTCAAATGACTAAGAGTCCCTTGGGACAAACGAACTACCTCATCTAAAAAAGGTTTTCTTCTTTTGTTTGTCATGTTACCAATAAAAGAGATGTCTATGTCCTTCTCTGTAGAGTTCTCTATAGAGTTCATAGCAAAATGAAAACCATGTATCGGTATGTTTTGGTGATAGATATATGGATTTTTTGTGTCGTTTGTATACTCTCTCTGCATTACTAGATCAGGAGGTCTAACCGTCCACATTTGAACATCTTCATGATCAGTATCATTGTGATGTATTAAAAATGAATCCTTCAGACAACTACTGAGAAGATTATTAATTATAGGTCTACATGACTTTTCATCCCCTCCGACATCAGGGTTCATGTTCATATAAACAACCACATTTTTGTATTGATCTGTTGGTTTGAAAGAGTGTATGTCTATTTGTGTAACAAAATCTACAGAGTGTCCCTTTTCTCTAAAGTAGTACCAAAAGGGATTTGTTGTGGTGTGGTTATCTGTATATGTAAAGAATAAAAAATCTTTCATGTTAAATACCGTTCAATATAGTAGAAACCTTTTCGACTTCTTCTCTCGTCATAAAGGGATGCATTGGTAGACTCATGGTTTGATCTGCAAAAAGCCTAGTCAATTGATTTTTCCATCCTCGATTTTTATAAATTTTAGTTTGTTCGATTGGAATTGGATAGTGAATTCCAGATTGAATTCCATTGTCTGCTAGAAGTTTCATAACCTTTTCTCTGTCAGCATCCCAGTTGCATAGACGAACGCAGTAAATATGCCATGTATGTTCTAAACAATAATCAGCAACCTTTGGTTTGATAATTTTGTCATTATCAATCAACTCATCATACCAAGAGGCAACCTGTCTTCTGTGTTCATTCCAGTTGTCTAGGTGCTTTAGTTTTTCGTCTACAATAATAGCCTGAATTGTGTCCAGACGATTGTTGTATCCCTTTCTCTCGTAATAATACTTCTTGACAGCACCCCAGTTTTGTAGGAGTTTCAGAGTGTCATAAAGTTCTTTGTCATTAGTCGTAATGACACCACCATCACCAGCAGCACCAAGATTTTTTCCGGGATACATCGAGAAGGCTGACATATGCCCCATGCTACCAACCCTCTTACCATTCGATGCTTTTGTTCCGTGTGCCTGTGAAGAGTCTTCAATTACATAACAATCAAACTCCTCCGACAACCTCATGATCTCATCCATGTCACAAGAGTGTCCGTAGAGATGAACAGGCATTATGATGCAATGATCCCATGCCTTTCTTTTACTCTTCAACTCAATCTCTAGAATATCAACATCCATCTGGTAGTATTGATCAGCGTCAACTAACATGAAGTCTGCGTCTGGTAGTGCTTGTTCTGCTCCGAGTATGGTTGCAATAAAAGTGTTTGCTGGAATAATGATACCGACACTTCCCTTGAGATCCAACGCTTCCACGCATAACTTCAATGCATCAGTCCCATTGGAAACTCCAACTGCATACTCTGTTCCGATGTACTCTGCAAAATTTTTCTCAAAGGTGCTAACATCAGGTCCGTTGATAAAAGCAGATGACTTGAAAAGATCTGACATTCTTGAGTTTACATTTTGCTCAATCAAATCCCACTGCATTCCCAAATTGTTAAATAGAATCTTATTCTCCATGTTCTAAAATCTCCGTCACGCTCATTGTTAATTGCTGTTGATCAAACTCACCACTAATAAAAGTATTTATGCAATTTTTCAGAGGAGAGTCTGTCGTGGGGAAGTTGATTTTCTCGCCGTTAAACTCTAAACTATTTGTCGAGTCATCCCATACTAAAAACCCTGCGTCAAACTCAAACACACACTCTCTGTTTTTCCTACCATAAACCCAACTAGAATTTAGCGTTGCATCAAATCCATTGTACTGTAGAATACCGACACATGTGTCACTCACAAAACTATTGGGGTTTCTTTTGTATGTTTTCCAGTCAATCTGAATAGGACTTTCCTCGAAGATATACTGAAGAATAGAAACATCATGGGAAGCAAGATCCCACTTAGCAGAAACATCTTTTCTCTCGGGACCTGAGTTCAGTCTGTTCATTGTAATGTTTCGGATACCACCATACTCTGCCGATTGGTACTGTCTTTTTATGAAGTTTACTGCATCGTTGAAAGTAAAAATCCAATCAACAAACAGGTTAGTTTTATTTGTTCTGGCAAGATCATATAGAACAGAACACTCTTTGCTGTGTAATGTTAGAGGTTTTTCACAAAACACACTGATCCCTCTGGAGAGAAGATCTTTTACAACAGAAAAATGAGTTGTTGCTGGTGTTGCAACAAATACTTTATTGCAATTGTAGATCTCGGTGGAGTGTCCTATTGAAGATACTGGATCGTAAATTACAACATCATCTTCGATGTTCGAGTGGAGAATCTTTCCCCAATACCCATATCCAATCAATCCCAATTTATCTTCTAGTCTCTTCATAGTGATTCCGCCTTCGTGAAATTTTTCCTATCACCCAATAACTCATGTTCTCTTGAATCATGATATATTATCTCAGATTCGTCTTGCTCTCTAGGTTTTACATTATACAGTATAGGAAAAGTATTTTCAAATAAAACTTTACCATATTCCAGTGATCGATTATATACATCAATCACCTCATCAAACTCTGGATAAATACTATAATTTAATTGAGATATAATAGGTCCATCATCAACACCCGGAGTTATCTCATGGATAGTAATACCATGCTCCTGTCTCTCGTCTTTCAGTGCCCAGTTGATTGGAGACATTCCACGATACTTTGGAAGAGGTCCGTTGTGAATGTTTATCAACTTGTCACACGAGTCAATAAAATCCTTTTTGAAAATCTTATCATAGAACACAGAGATTCCTAGTTCTACCTTAAAGTCTAAGTCTCTATAATTTCCACTCTCCGTGTATGGAACATTATTATCTCCACACCAAGAGGTAATTGAGTCCGTCCATTTTGGTTCGGGTATGGTGGGAACAACATGAAGTTCATGACCATTTCTTTTTAAAAAATCACAAACATCTATCACCAGTTTACCCTTTCCGAATACTACTATTTTCATCCCGACAACTCCATCATTACATGTTCATACTTCTTCTTCTCTGCGTCATTACACATACGTTGCTTTCCAATATAGTCGTTGTCGTGAAACACACCACACGCAGGACACTTAAAGAAACAATGTCCCGGACCTTCTGGTGGTTGCCAGAACGGATAATTCTCTACATCATCTTCTATACCACTATGCCATTCTGGGAACTCGGTGTTCCACCAACCATCTCCTCGTAGTCTTGGAATTGGAAAGGGACGTTTATCTTCGTGTTGATATGGAAAGTGTAGTCCTCTATAATTTCGAGGGAACCAATCGTCATGTATAAATGCTTTGTCTTTAACAACATGTGGATAAATTTCTGTTGCTAAAAACATTTGATCAATACCGTGTGCATTTTGCTTCTCTTTCCTAGAGTAACCATTAATCATTCCCACGATATTTTTAACCACACCGTTCCTTGCACCCCACATACCACCACAGATGTTCCATCCGTGCTGACACATATCTCTCATGATATGGAAATCTTTATCACTTGCTAACCACTCATCTACTGCCGCCTTATCTCTAACATTCAATCTAGAGTCAGTATCTCTTGAAATCATAACATCAACTTCAGGATCACCCGCTGCGTAGAATCTCCAGAACATACCATTCCAACTTACATCCTCTTCCATCATAATTATTTCTACATTATCTCTGGACGCAAGTTCTTTTACCGCTGCTTCTGGAACCGTTGGTGCAACGTAGAATCGACAGATCCAATCGGGAAACAATTCCTCTGCTATGTCAGCATTTAAAATTGCTCCGAGTACATACCCGGATTTGTCTCCCCACAAACTCATTGATATTACTTTTTTCATTTCTTCCGCCAGTCCATGTAAACACACTCGTCTCTTTGTTTTAGTAACTCTGCGTACTCTTCGTTTGGAACATCAGCCTCGTTCCATTGCTGTCCGATGAAATCATGCCACTTAGTAGGAGTTTCATTGAACGCTCCCCTCATGGTGGGAAATCCTGTTGTTGTTTCTTTCTTAATACCAGTACCCGCTTCATGTCCAAAGTATCTTTGTTCATCGAAAACACCAGAAAATGCATTGTACATCGGAAAGGCGTCATTAATATGACAATCATCTTGGAAGATCTTATACACTACCATTCGCAGAAAGAGTTGATCTACTCCCTTTATGGTTTGTCCTTCTAACATTTCCATGCTTGCATATCTTTTCAAGTAAAGGTTATTCCCCTTCCGAATATCGGTTATAGCATTGGATAACCATGATTTTGTTATTTCAGGCATTGTATCTGCGAATGGAAGTTCTTGTTTTATTTTCTCAAAAGCGACCTTTGCACGACATCCCCACATACCACCCATGATAGGTTCTGTGTGATACGGATGATCTCTCATGATGTGTATAGTTTTTCCAGAGTCCATCCACTCTTTAACAGCAGCGGAGTCTCTGGTGCTTGGACGAGAATCGGTATCTCTAAAAATGACAACATCTACATCCGGATCGCTAATCGCCCAGAACCTCCAGAACATTCCGTTCCAATCTGGATTTTCGTTTGGAAGAGGAATACATTCTGTCTGTGGAAGAGACAATAGCATTTCACATACCGAGTTTGGAACATCACGGCCTATATAAAATCTAGAGATCCAATCTGATCCAAAAACGTGTGGGTTCATTTGTGCATTACGAACTGCACCCACAGTATACATTGGGTTATCACCCCATAAACTATAACTAATTACATTTGTCATTATATCCATTCTCCCTGAGATTGTAATATTCCTTTGTTCATTTCGGATAGTTTTTCCTCAGATTCCCGTAATGCCTCTCGTAGTTCTACATTGGGATTATTTTCCTGATCATATTCCTGTCCAATGAAGTCGTCCCATTTGTTAGTGTGATCTTGATAGATGTTTCTCTCTACTGGAATTCCTGTACTGAATTCTTTTATTTTTCCTTGTTCAAAATTTCTACAAGACCACGGATTAAAATGAGGAAAGGAATCATGAATAAAAGTCTGTGTTATGTGATTTACATATATTTTATTTAAGTAGTCTATGATAGTTCTTTCATTAACTTCTTTCTCATCTCCACTGTTCAATATTCTATCTTGTGTGGTTGGAATAAAATTCTTAATATATTCTCTGGAATCATTTCCCATCCACCTAAAGTCGTTACATATAACTCCCCAACTATTAACTGGTATTGGATGTGGATTATTAAATGGATGATCTCTAATTATATGTAAACGATAACTGCTTCGCAACCAATCTTCAACAGCAATAGAATCTCTCTTTGTTAGTCGAGAGGAAACGCTTCTAAAAATACAAACATCAACCGTTTGATCTTCCGTAGCAAATAATTTCCAGAGTTCGCAAAGAACGTCTTTCTTCTGGTTGATAATAATTACTTCGGTATTTTTTTCATTCTTTAATGTCTCGACGATTAAACTAGGGACTGTTGTAGACACATAAAATCTACAGATCCAATCGGGAAAGTATTTGGATGCTTTTCTTGCATTATCTATAGCACCTATACAATTATCAGGCTTATCCCCCCATAGCGAAAATGAGATAACCTTTCTACCAGGCATCATCTTTCCATTGAGAGGACCTCTCTTTTCATATACATCACTCATTATATACTAACCCTTTGGTTTAATTATGTGTTTTTGATTCTGCTTTACTGAATAGGTAATGATACATCACTTCATTCTCTATTATCATTTCATTTTGAATTAAATTAGAACGTAAAAGATGATCGCTATAGTCAGAATCTTCTCCAAAATTTTTACCTTCAGGAAATCCAATTTGTCTTGCAATATCTGTCTTCACAGGATTCAGATGATTTGCAGGTCTATATTGAATACCTTGAGAATCTTTATAATTTCCTCTGTGCATATTCGCGTGTTTAAACTTCATGTGTGGTTTACCGTCATTGTAAAATAAACCAGTGAAACCAATACAATCTACTTTGGGATTTTCCCGAATCAGTGATACGATCATATTTATGTAGTGTTCAGAAACTAGATCATCGTCATCCACAAAACATACAAATTTACCTCTTGCCTTTTGTAGTACTTCGTTTCTTTTTTGTCCTACTGCTTTCTGTCCTTCATCCGAATTTATTAATAGTTCAACACACTCCATATTTTCAAGTGTTGCATGTTGCTTCATTATATTAATCAGTCTTAGTAATTTCTCTTCTCTTTCCTTTAAGGTAACAATACCTATAGTCAGTAAGAAATTATCTTGAGACTCCTCCACGGATTCCTCTACCGTTGGAAGTTCTTTCATAATGACCTCTTGTACTCTGTCAGTAAAAGATCTAGCATATTCCTGTGCTAGTTTAAAGTTTTCTTCCACATACTTTTTCTTTTTTTCATAGTACTTTGGTGTTAGTTTATTAACTTTCTTGATGATGTCATCTACAGAGTTTACTATGATCATTCCTCTTGTATCAAAAAATTCCTCAATGTTTGGACATCCCCAATAGACAGGAATCGTTTTTGTAATGAAACAGTCTATGAGTTTTTCTGAAAAATAATTCTCTACAGAAGTGCTTTCAATTGCAATACTAAATTGCGAATTGAAAAGATGTTTCTTATCATCTTCCGGTAAAAGTTTACTTGCACCCATTGGACCAGGTGGTAATGGTAAGGGGTGACGAGTGCTACTATAAAAGATCTTTGGGATTGAAATTTCATGTTCTTTCGCCCAAAGTTCATGTCTCATTTTATAACCATCTGGACCTGGTTTATGACTTGTTCCTAAGAAGGAAACAGAAAACTTTTTGTTTTTCTGTAGATCTTTCAGATCTTCGGTGTACTCTCCAAGACCATCGGAATGATCAATCTTGCTTCTATCCTTATTCAACCAAGTGGTTCCGTATGGAAAAAATATAGAATGAGGAACTGAGTTAAGTATTTCTGCATCTGATGTGAGAATCAAATTATAATTATTTGCATTTGATATTACATGTGAGATCTCTTCTCTGTTCTGAGAAGAGACTGGTTCGGTTGTGTTGATGTATACTCTGAATGCATGTGGATTATCAAAGCGAACAGATCCACCTTTTTTATTATTATTACCAAACCTACTCACATGAATTTCAACAGGTTCGGTGAACTCCATCCCATCTTTATGGAATAGGTAATGAGCATTTTTTATGTTCGCCTTCATATTAAACTCTCCACGGATTCATATAGAACATCATCAGCCATCTTCATGTTACTAGCAATTTTAAAGTTTTCTTCAATAGCAGGTAACATACTATTATATAATTCATTCGACAATATATCTATATCAAAATTATCATCCAGTATTAATATACCATCTTTGTTGAAGTGATCTCCTATGTCCGGAGAACCCCAATAAATTGGAACTGTTCCAGTGGTGAAACAATCCATAATCTTTTCGGTAAAGTATGTTTCATATGATGCATTTTCTATCGCAAACGAAAACATGTAATCGTGAAGTCCATCTTGTTTGTCGTGCCATGTAGTGGTTAGGTTCCCGGTTCCAATCTTTTCCGAACCCAAAACACCACCATATAAATCTATTTTATCTTTATATTGCTCTGCTACCTTATGTCTCAACCAATGTCCAGACGTAGCAGTTTTTGCTGATGCGATTATAGAACACAACTTTGTTTTATCATAAATTTTTTGTTTGTCTTCTGATATCCAAGATAAGTTACTTCCCGGAGGACAGTAAATAAATCTGTTTGATAATTCTCTTAGTCTTCTATCACAAGTAAAAATATAATCATAGGCTGAAAGAACATAGTCCATCTTTTCTTCAACATATGAAACTACTTCGGGGACGATGAAATTTGATTCACATATCCAACCAATCTTTACTTTGTTTTCTTTAGGGTGATCTATACCCATTGGGATGTAATTATCAAACCAAACCTCGAATGCTACTTCCTCGGTTTTGTCTGAAGTCCACTCGAAGTTTTTAGGTTTTCTTAGAGAACAAGAAGAGTGATCGGGGTGAAAAGGAAACCCCATTCCCAGAACTTTACTAGACATGTTCTTTATCTCCACCAGATTGCCATTCTATGTGTTCTTCTTGAAGTCCCATCTCACGCAATTTTTCTTTCTTTGTTTCAGAATCAGCAAGTCCCATAGTGATGACAGTTTTTGTTGTGGTGTTTCGGGGCCATGTGCAGTAGTCAGTACCCACGCACTGTATTCGAATTCCTTCTAATTGTAACCACTTCATGAAGAGAGGAAAAAGAGGCTCATGATCAAATCTAGGATCTTGACTAGAGTTCATACTCTCAGTCTCATTACACCAAGAGTTAAGAAAGTCAATTGATCGTTGAGTATTTCCAAAGTATAAAGGAGATGCTTTCATTCCATTTATGAGCATCTTGAGTTTGAATTCATCTGATACAAAAGCAGCCTGTTCTGTTTGTGATACCTCATCCAGTTGCTCCTTTGTAGATGAAGAAAACACTACGTCAACTCCGGATTGAAGTGAATCAAAAGCCTTTAATTTTCTATGAACTCTGCTATCAATATCCAACCAGATAACTGGACGGTTAAGTTCTTTCATTTTATCCAAAATATATTTTGGTTTACTGAGACAGTTTGATCTGTAATCACCCAATGATTCCTTTTCTTGAATATCATACTCAATATCGAAATCATCTAACTCTTTCATTAGACGTTTTGCATTGCGAGAGTAATAATCCTTACCCTCAATATCACTATAAAAACTAATCACTATCGGTTTCATTATATAATCTCCAATTCACTTTTTGCCTATATGATATTTCGGAATCAACTCCCAGTCTTTTTTCTCCGAAAAGGGCAGAATTTTTAACTGCTTGACACTAACAGTTGGTTCCTCTTCCATTTCATCAAGAATTTCAACCAACCCCCAGTCCTCTAAAAGTTTTGCTATGGTGTTTCTTCTTGCGACATCGTTGTCTGATATATTAGATTCAAGACCGTCCATAGCAAATAATTCTTTAAAGTGTAGTATAGCATACCTTCCTCGTTTATGCAGGATATGGCATGACTGGTATAATTTATTTTCTTTTCTTGAGGACACTCCAATGCGTGTCAGTGTTTCTTTGACTTTAAGAAAGTCATCTCTCTCTTTGAGTTCTATTTCTACACCGAGTCCATTAAAGATATCCTCCTCGTATTCTTCGTTTGACATTTGTTTCTCCATCGTAAAAGCATAAACCCGCTCTCATAATACAGTCCTATACACTTATTTAGGGTTTTCGAGTTTTTCCGCAGCATCTACGATACTATCAATCTCTTCTTGATTGAGAACTCTGAGTGCTTCTTTTGCCTTTGAGTTTGAAAACCCAAAAATGATCTTAACAGCATCAAGTTCTGGTTGCTTTTCTTTCTTCACCCAAGGACTGAATCTATTTCTTTTTCGCACTGCACCTCTCAGGTAATCAAAATGCATCTTCTTATCCATAGAACACATATGGTTCATAGTATTAGCGTGGAATAATGTATCCGGAAAATAAGATAAACACCGATTTACTACAAATGGTGCATAGTCCTTCTCTAATGCTTCTCCGTCGAGAAGAGGTTTTTTACTATAGTTAATGGCTTTGAGGAAGTCAGTTAGTTTCATGATATTTCCATGTCCTCTTCTATGATTGCAACGACAACATCATGATCCATGATGTCAAATCCCATTGTATGCTCTACGCCCTCTCGTTTGTAGATAACCCAATCACCATCATCATATTGAGGTATAACCACCGTACCATTGGAAAGTGGTATAGGATGCCCAACAGAAACTACCTGTCCTTTTGCGTAGTGAACATTATCCTTTGGGGTATAGATCACCCCAGCAGATGTTGATTCTGATTGAACGGATCTTCGTATGGCAACTTTGCCTTGTATTGGATAAAATTTACTCATTTGAAAGAACACTCCATCATTAACTGGATACAACATGCTGCAAGATTTACTTCTTGATCTGCAACAAAGGCTGATTTGTACTGATATTCTGCAATGATTAAGATCGCTTGAGGTACAGAAGATGGTTGTAGGTAATCATAACATCCCGTGTATATACTACGAAATAATTCTACATGAGAGTTGTCCAAATTATCCACAACCCATTTGCGAACAGCAGAAAAATCTTTATCTTTCATGCTCTTCATGAGATCTGATATATGAATCTCACCAATATTTGTTAACACCCCAACGTCAATACTACCTGCTACAGAATATCTCTGTAGTTCATTGATAGTTCTTCTGAAGTCAGGAAAATGCTTCATTATAAGTTGGACAAGAACCTTCTCATCATAAGAAACTCCTTCACTGTCGAGTATGAACTTAACCCTGTCCATGAACCCCTTAGCGATATTAGGTTTCTCCTGTGAAGGAATTGTAAATTCTACACATGTACATCTAGAATGAATTGGTTCAATAATTCGATTCTTGTAATTACATGTAAGAATGAATCTACAGTTCTTGCTGAATTCTTCTATGAATCCTCGGAGTGCTGGTTGCATACTCTGTGCATTGCTGTAATCAAACTCATCTAGGATTACTACCTTCTTCCCTCCGGACATAGAAA
>MDTC01164291.1_pt1 | contig 38752 bp, 47 predicted proteins | sample 811181 | NCBI WGS metagenome assembly MDTC01 (sample SAMN05326644, study PRJNA326480) | marine metagenome | isolation source: seawater | place: Pacific Ocean: North | collected 2011
CGATATCTTTTACGCTTCATTGATTTTTTAGTGGAAGAAATTTTTCTAGATCTTTTATGAATTTTACGCGTCTTCTTAAATTTACGCGATCTTGTTCGATTCTTAGATTTATAAGTTTTTTGTTTCCGTTTCGTATTGGAAGATCTCTTATATTTTTTCTGAACCATTACTATAGAATAGAATAAAAAAAAAATAATTTATAAAAAATAGGAAAGATAAAATTTAGGCAAATGAAGATAAAGATTGTGTATAAGGATTTCCTTTAAATGGATCCAACATTGTTGGGTCTAAGCGATCGGACAATTTAATATTATCTAATGTATCTTTATCTTGTGTATATTCACATACAGAATCGGTTGGAATTTCTTGATAGACTTTATCTACATTATTAATTCTGGGATTAAAATAATCACTTTCAATTTTTTGAATATCAACATTAAGAATATCTACTCCAGAAGTTAATTTAGTCTTTTCTGTTGTGGGTGATCTTCCTAAAGCTATAATTTCTTTATTAGGATTTAGATCGGCTCGTAGATATTGATCAGATGCCATTTCCGCCGGAACATTTGTACCCGCATTACCAGAATATTCATAATTTGTTGTATCTTTAACAGTTGGTTTTGCTTTGTCTTGTAATCTTTGTTCGGGTAGTCTTGTTGCGGATGTTCCAACAAAACCATTTCTAGTATCATCAAGAGTTGTTTCTTTAATTGTTGGTTTGATTGGATCTTGTAAATCACTAGTTTTAGCATTAAATACTGATTTAATATTTCCTTCATATGTTCTTTCTGATGTTATTTCTCTTTCATTTGGATATACAAAATAACTATCTTTATTCCGATCATTGTTATTTTGTTTTCCTTCTAACGCAGCATTTCTATTTGTATCGGTAACAAGGTGTTGATTTCTAGATTTTCTAAATAGAGGTCTTTCTTGATCACTCTTGAAAATAACAGGGGCTGCGGGACCAACATCTCCTTCATTCAAATATTGACGATTAGTATCTTTAATATCGTGTTGAGGACGAATTAATGGTGCATCAATTGCACCCGTAGTAATTAGCCATTTATCCGCATCATTCACATAATCTTTATCCGGTAAATGTTTAAACACTTCACTTTGTTGTTCTCGTTTACTGTTAATTCCTTTTCCTGCCAATACTTTACCTCCGAATGATAATTTTTGATTATTAAGAGTTCTACGACTTTCCGTACTATTTCTTTGTGCATAAAGTAAATCAATATCTCTATTAATTTCGTCTTTAGAATCAATATGAGAAACTTTTTCTTGTTCAAAGGGTAATTCATTTGTTCGATAATTACCCTGAATATATCTAGACTGATCGGCTCTTGCTCCAGTAAATTCGGAACCATAAACATGACCATAAGTTTTTTCTAATTGAAACATAGGTCCAATTTCTCTTTTTGGTTCTCTTCTGGAATGATATCCGCCCTGATGTCTATCCAGTCCGTGATTTTCATCAAAATTAATTTCTCTGGGTCCACTTCCAGAAAAAAAAGGTTCAACTTTAATTCCATCATCACGAACTAAAAAATCTTTTTCATTTAAAGGAACACCACTAATAGATTCAATCATATTTTCTCCGCTATTATCGGATCTTAAAGTATTTCTACCATTCATATTTAAAGAATCTATAATTTTAGAATCTCCTTGCATTGCTTGATTATGTTGTTTGGATACCATATCAAGTTCATATCGTTGAGCATCTTTAACATTATTCATATCATAAATAGTATTTCCCGAACCTTGAAAGAGTGGTGGTTCTGAATTATTATGGACTTTATTTTTTTTTACTTTATCTTCGTTGAGAACATATCCGGCGCCTAATATTCCTAATAATATTAATCCTTCCATTATAGTATATTGAATATATTATTATTTTATTTTAAATTTAATTTAAAATTTAACGATTAATATTATATAATTTTAATAATCCTTCGGGTATTGTATCATTTTTAAAATTTGTGATGATCATATCACCATTAAAATATCCGATTAATTTAAAATGACAATTATTTTCATAAAGTAAATAAATTGAATTATAATTTATATTGTATTCATTCAATGTGTTGTAAATTGAATAATTTTTATTTGAATCATCACAATTCAATATAAATATATTTAATTTCAAAATATTGATAATCGAATTTAATAAAAGATAATCACCCCAATAATTATGCCCCGATTGTTTAATTTGTTTTCTAAAATCTTCTATATCTTGAATTTTATAAGGATCCCATTCTTCATCAAAATCATCCGCATCTTTCATTATTCGATAATATGTAATTAATGTATCATACATTTCATCTGTAATTGAATTTGCGATTATTGTTCTTATATCTTGAGAATTATATTCTTCATAAGTTTCAGTATTATTTTCATTTCTATTTTTTTCATTCAGAGAATTTGCGATACAATGGAAAAAACAATCACCATCTCCTTCACAATCTAAAACTCCATAACAGGAATTCTTAAATGATATTGTTGTTAATTTATTTAATCGTTTAATCCAAATTATTGGGATTTTTTCCCAACCATACTCTGAAAGAATATGATGCCAATTTTTACGAGTTAATTTAATCGTTTTTTTATGAGTAATACATTGATACATTGAATTATTTTCAATATAAATTGTTTCTGTAAGATAATATTTCATTACTTAATAATGAAATATTATTTATTTATTTTTAAATAAAATTTAGAATAATTTTTAGAAGATTCATTATTTAATCAAACGACGACGACAGATTAGATACTGTCTTCATCGCTCAGCTCTCATCGCTCAGCTCTCATCCAAATTACCAGGATCCTGCACGGAGATAAATCATCCACATAAAGGGCCACAACAGTGCGAAGATGATCGTTATCACCACTTCTTGGAAGTGTTCATATAGCGTTTCGGCCACCTCATCTTCGGGTGGCTTTAAATAATTAAACAAGAAAGATGGTATCACAGGTACAAAATAGACGATCAAAACTAGTCTTTTAAGTTTTGCTGCGATTTCTGGATGTCCCAAGATAATATATATAATCCATAGAATGAATAAGGTCCAGAATAAGAAAGGTACCGCACCGTGATATGGTCCTCCATCTTTTATTCCGAGGTTGATCAAAATTTCTTTGGATATAGAATAAATATTGTCCATTCCTTCCGTCATATTATAAATAACATAGATAATTTTCCAGAAAAAAGATTTTTTTTTATTGAAACGGCGCCAAAGAACTACGGGACCTCCCCGTCATCCTTCACGATTTCGCCATCCTTCACGAATTCGTCATCCCTAAGTTCGTAATCACCCGCTAACTTATCCTCCTGCGCCTGAGATTCCAAAGCCTTCTCCTTTGCCGTATTCTCTGTGTAAGTCTTCGCCAAAATGATAAAGGGCCATGCTCCCCCTTGCAAGATGGATAGGCATATATCTAACAAGTGTTCGATTATATTTAAACCTTCACCGGTCATGTTGTGTTCAATAATTGAATCGGAATAATTAAACAAGCTAAATAGTATCATAGGTACAAAATAGGCGAACAAAACTATTCTTTTAAGTTTTGCTTTGATTTCTGGATCTTTACCCAAGATAATATATAGAATCCATAGAATGAATGAGACCACGAAGAAGCGATATGCCAGTCTCTTCGGGATCGGGACCCCCTCGTATGAAAATCCGCTAGCCCGGATACTGTTGCTATCGAAGCCCAAATTAATCAGTAAAGTGGCGGATATTAACCTAATACTTTCAAGCAGCATCATCATATTATAAATTTAACATAGATAATAATTTTTCAGAAAATATAACAGGCATTAGGAAAGAAATAGGCCAAAATAAGCTAATGAATACTATTAGAAATAATTCAAAGTTGAATTTAATTTTTTCATTTTTCATTCCTCTAGAATCAAACCACAGCAAATCCACAAACACACTTATCGCAATTATTAAATACACAATGAAAAGTAAGGTTCGCATGTGTCGCACTAATATTCTTTTGAATCTATGATATTTTGAATGATTAACTATTATAATTAAGGAAATCCATACTAAGAATACAATCCAAAATAAAATAAAAACGATACCGAATTCCTTCTTCTCTCCCAATTCTTTCAGAATATATGGATTAATAAAAAAATTGTCTTGACGCATATTATACAATAATTATAGATGAAAATTAATATTCATCTATCATGATCGCGACCGGCCAAACTATCCCACACAAGATTATGTCCCCGGTCTCTCCTTGGCTTTGGTCTAATTGCAAGAATTCATACGTTATAAATATTCCCAGGATAAATAAATACATAATGACAAGTCCCCATCCAATTTTTTTTTTGGTTTCGATGATTTTGGTGAGCGCGGGTTCTCTCTCTACGGCTTCCGCAACAATCTCCGCAAGGAAATATATGATCCACAGTGCGAATGCTACCCAAAATAGAATGGTTATGGGTTTTGGTTTTTTGGTAACCATTTCAATTAATCTTCTGCAAAATTGTTTGATATCCATACTCTCAAACTATAAAATTATATAGAAAAAAATTATATTATTTCAATAAATGGTATTATAGGGATAAAATATAAAATTAAAACAATTATTTTTGACGAAGATCAAAGTGTGCATAGCCAAAAAACAAAGGCCAAAACAATATTATCAGCGCCTTCATCGGCCTGGGCCATTCATTATTGTATAATATTATGAATAATGGTATCATAGGAATTAAATATAAAATTAAAAAAATTGTTTTTATGATTACATCATATATTGAATCTTTGACAGAAACTATAATATTATCTATGATGAGAAATACAATCCATAATAAGAATATGGAGCAAAATAACAAGTAACCCGGTCTTATTATTTTCTCAACCCGAAGCTGATGTTGGATCTTCGTATCGGAGCCGGATATGAAGATTTTGGAGTTTACGATGAAATAATCAATAAAGTTGTCTGATAATTTTACCAGGCCATCCGGCATTTCCCACCCACCTTTTGCGGGCGTAGCTGCGTGGGCTGAAGCGCCTCCTCGGCTGCGGAATTCGGACTCAGGAGATCCTCCTCCTGCTCCTCCTGCTCCTCCTGCTCCTCCTCCTCCTCCTCCTCCTCTCCCTCCTCCGCCTGCGGTGGCCGGGTAGGTATCGTACTGATCCATATCCATATTTATAATTTGTATAGAAATTTTTTCTATATAAATTATAAATATGGATGATAAATTAAGATCGAGAAGTTGTAAATTATGTATGGCATTTATTATTGGAATTTTATTAGGATATTGTATTTGTCAATTAATTTTGAAAAAGAATTCACCTAAAGAAATTTCAAAAGAAAAAGAATGTAATTGTGGATCTTAAAATAATTTTGTTTTTAATTTAATTTAATTTAATTTAATTTAATATTTACAATCATTTTGGTGTTTATCTAGTGTTTGTAAAATTGTATTTTCTCCAATTCTTCGAAATGGTTCAACCGAATTTTTTTGGGGATCAAATGGTAAAAAATCAAAACGATTAATTCCAACACCCTTTAATTCAAAAGCATTATTTGTTAATCGTGTACTTTGTTCGGGTGCGGGACCTCCATCTTTGAATTGTATCATATTTAATGTTTTATCTTCCTGTAGGGGACTGTATTGAAGTTTCGGATTATTACTTAAAGGACGAGTAATATTGTTAAGTTCTGATTCAACATCAACAAAATTTGTATCTAATACGGATCCGCCGGCTTTCTGTAATTGAACATTTGGTGCCCATGGATAACTAATTTTATTTCTTAATAATGAATCTTGTAATCGATACATTCCGGGACCCATTGACATATCTGATAAACTTTTATTATTTGAGAGAGTTTCCATATTATATTTATAATAAATATAATATTTTAAAAATAAAAAAAAGATAATTTTAGAATCAATTTAAGTAGAATGAGTTTTTTCTTGGCATCTTCTTAAATAGTCGGCATTTCTTACCATTTGACGGGTTGGAAGACCAGAACGAATCCAATCTCTAGAAGAATCTTCGGGTATAATGTGTTTTGTATTTTGAACTTCTTCTTTTAATTTATCAATCATTGGAGTAAAATAATTCCCGATTGTAACTCCGGCCATTGAATTACAGGGCCTTTGATCAGAGCTTCTTTCTCCGGGTCGCAATACTGATTCAACATCAACATCATGAAATCCGGTTTTAATTCCGGGAGTAGTTAAATATGATCTTTCAATAATTTGGTTAATTTCTCTTTGATTTGTTAATTTAGATTTTTCTTGTCTCATAGAGGAGTCATTATCAATTAAACATCCCCCTTCGGCCATCCAACCAAAACCACCATTGAAATTAATACCAACCTGGGACACTTGAATATCTCGAGCTTCTTTTAAACCGCATTCGCAAGCATATTGATTATCTAATCGATATAAAAGTGGTCCTTGAGATTGTAATGTATCTAAATCGACAGTTAAATTATCATCATAAATATTTGATTTTACAAATGTTTGAAATGATTTTTTATCATTTAATTCTGGTTTAGAGCATTCTTGAACATTGGGTTGAATTTTCGCAGTATTTTCTTCATATCCATTATATCCGGTCATTTATATACTAAAATATATTTTATTTATAGATATTTATTTATTTTATTTTGTTTAACCAATTGTTCCGCCACTTCCCCCGGCGCGACCCATACCACTTAAGCACGCGATTTGGTTTCCTTCTTTACATGTTTTAGGCATCCCATAACACCACTGTGCGAATGATTCTTGATCATTCGGAACTTGATTTCCGGGAACAGAATAAAATTGTCTTTGACTATTATTTTTTTTAAAAACATCTTTAACATCTCGATATAATTCTTCTTCAAAGAGTTCTTCGATTCTATGTTGAACACCAATATTATTGTATGATGGGCATGACTTTGGTTTTGTTAATTTTGAATTACTAAATTCATCTAATAATGGATTCATGAATGGATTTTCTTTTGTGGGGACTCTACATTCGGTTTCTAAATCATTAATTTTCACTAAATCATCTAATTGATTACTCATTGATTCTTCTACAATTGTTTCAATATGAGTATCTTTATATTTATTCCAAATAATCCAAGATAAAATTGCGGTAATGAATGGTATGATTAAATATTTATTATTCTTTTGAATTAAATACATAATTAAAGAATAAAGAATTGATAATCTTACAATAGAATTCAATTTGCGGTTAATATCAAATCGTCTTGATGGACAAAATTCAAAAAGATAATCTTTTTCGTATAAAATTGAAAATTTTTTATACCAAAAGGGTGTTTTTATCATAAATATATAATATCATAAATAAATTAATTTATTAAAATGGAACATTATTTACAATCATTTTATTTATTTTGATTCATTTGGTTCAAATTTCCTCCCATTTGTTGCATAAGAGTCTTAAATATATCATTTTGATCTAAATCTCCTTTTAATTTTTCAGCTTCACTTTTTAAATCATTCTCTTTTAATTTTCCGCTACTTAATTTTGATTTTACGATTTTATTAATATCTTCTGTCATTTTTTCTATTTTACCTTCAGACATTAAATCGGCCATCATTTCCATTGGATTTGATTCTCCTCTTTGACCTTTTTGAGCCATTTCTTCAAAACCGAGAGTTTCGGCAGCTTCCTTTGCTATTTCACCTATACCAGTTCCTTCCATACCGAATTGTTTTAATACATCTTCTAATTTTAAATCTTTGTATTGATTTTGATTTTGATTAACATCTTTTTTAACTTCTTTTGATAAACTTTTCAATTGTTTCAATTCTTTAACTTTATCTTTGGATAGTTGAGATCCGGAATCAATTTGCTGGAATGCTTCTTGTAATTCTTTACCTGATTTTAAGTTAATTGTAATAATTGAAAATGTTTGAAAATATTTCCATAAGATTTCTTTACATTTAGGTGTAATATTTTTTGTCCATAATCTCTCAAATGAAATTTCTTCTAATATTTCATCGCCATGTTTTTCAAAAAAGGTCTCATCTTTTTTTGAGATTAAATCTTTACATCTATGAACAACTTCTAAAAATTTAGTAATTTTTGGACAATTATCTAGTTGTAAAGTTGTATTGACTATTTCGCATTCATAATTTCTATACAAACAATTTTTTATTTCTGGAAATGTTTTACTTAAACTAACTACAAAATCTGAAAATAATTTTAATACTTGTTTATCAATATCCATTTATATTGATAAGCAATATTTAATTTATGAATACTTTAACGCAAAGTTTCTTTTAAAAGTATAGATACTAGAAATCATTCAAATGAGAGAGATAAATTAAATTAAGATTTCTTTAATTTTGATTGTTTTTTAGATTTTCTTTTTTAGATTTTCTTTTTTAATTTTTTAGATTTTTTAGATTTTCTTTTTAATTTTTTAGATTTTCTTTTGCTTTTCTTTTTAGATTTTTTCTTTTTAGATTTTCCGGCCTGATAAACTTTAGGTAATAATTCTTTAACTTTCATATTCACATCATGATCACCAAAATCAAGTCCGAATCGTACTCGATGAATAATAACTTCTTGAACTAACATTTCTAAAGTTAATACCCAATCCAAGGGTTCTAATATGGGTGTTTTTTTGATCGGATCTATTTTAGGTAGACCCGGATTTGCTTTAAGAATTCCTTCTTGGATTCTATTTATATTTTTTTGAGAAAATTGTGCCAATGAAATACATTCTTGAATTTCATTGATAAATTTTTCTTTTTCTTTTTTTTTCTTACCTAATTTTTTTAATTTCTTTCGAAAATATTTTGCTTTTTTTGATAATTCGGCAATATCAGGACCATCTTTAGTAGAAGATTTATCATTTAATTTTAAATCTTTCATTAATTCAGTTAATTCATCCATTGATACTTTATATTCTATTCAATAAATTTATCTTCGGGCCATTCCATTTCCGATTTCACCTCTTTCTTTTTGTAATCTTTCATAATCATTATCAAATTGTTGTTTTTTGTGTCCGAGTTGTTGATCATTTTGTTCCATATGTTGAATTTGTCCTTGCAATGAAGAATCGTCGACTCCTTCTAAAAATGATAAATCACTTTGAATTTTATAATTTTTTTTAGTATAATCATCATTATCTTCAGTTATCATTGAATATTCAACTGATGAGTTTGTTCCACACCATCCTTCTAATTCTCCATCTTCATTAATTCTACATTGACCTTGATCATTATTTTGTAATTGGTTTGATTCACTTCTTTGTTCTTGTTCTTTTTTGCCTTCAACTAATTTACCAAAATATTCAAATAATGTATTTCCTGAAATAATTTTTTGATTAATGAGTAAACATGGGACAGTTTTTATATAATTTGGAAATGGTTGAGTATCAATATTAATAATTTTAAATAATGTTTTCATAAATTCATATTTATGAATACCTATTAATATTTGTTTTGAATGAGGACATCTTCCACTTATAAATAAAATACGCTCTGACATTTATTTATAAATAGAGTAAATTTTATGTAAAATAAACTTAAATTTGATTTTGACTTAAAATAAATATTAGTAAATAATATATTAAAGTAATGAGTAAATTTAAACCCGAAATTTCAATTGAATCTTATGAAAATGAATTGATTTTTAATATTTCTGGATCACAAAATTATGGTTTAGATAAATCCATAATTAATGGATTAAGAAGAATCCTTTTAACTGAAATACCAACAGTCGCATTTAAAACAGATGAATCTATGAACAAAAAAGATATAGAAATTATTAACAATACATCAGCATTACATAATGAAATGCTTTTACAAAGAATGTCTTTAATACCATTATACATTAATCCTGAAAAATATATGAAAAATTATCTTTTTGAATTGAAAATAATTCACAAGAATTCAAATCCTCTTCAATTTGTAACTACAAATGATATCAATATTTATCCTTTACTAAATGAGATTCAAAATAGAATTGATAATTTAGATGATAATGAAGATGATTTTGAAGAATTAAATTCATTATTAAATACAATTTCGATAAATAATTATGATATGAATAATCCTATTGATCAAAAACAAAAAGATAAAATTCTAAAACCATTTGAATTTAGAAATCAAAAAAATTATATTTTAATTTCGGAACTTAAAAATACAAATAGTGAAGATTTTAAACAAGAAATACATTTATATGGTTCCCCATCTGTATCAATTGGTAAAGAAAATGCTAGATTTCAGCCAGTTTCATGTGCTACTTATTCTTTTCAAATAGATGATGAATTAGTTGAATCTATCTTTCAAGAAAGAATAATGGTTCAAAACATTACAGATGAAACAGAAATTGATTCTTTCAAAAAAAAATTTATTCTTTCTGAATCTGAAAAATATTATTATCGAGATTATGAAAATGAACCTTATAAATACCAATTTAAAATAAAATCATGTCATTTCTCTAAACCACATGAATTATTTATGAAATCAATTGATATTTTAATAAATAAATTAAAAAATTTTAAATTATCACTTATTGAAATGCTTAAAAAAGAAGATACATCTATCTCTTCTCTTAAAATAAATGAATTTGTATATCATTATACAATCAATGATGAAGGACATACACTTGGTAATATTATTCAAAGTTTTATAACTCGACGATCCATAGATGATAAATCGATGATTCAAATTTGTGGATATAAAAAATCACATCCACTTGAAGAATCATTTAAATTGTATATTTCTCTGAATCCAAATCATAAAATTATGAAAGAAACAGAAAGAAATCGTTTTCAATCTCTTACATCTTTCTTAACTGACCAAATTGACCAAATTCATAATGAATTGAAAATACTAAAAGATGTTTCTGAAGAATCATTCTAAATAATTTAATGCGAAGGTTAATTTCTTAGACGGCAAAGTATGAATATAATTTTTTATATCTAACCAAGTTATAGGAGTTTTATTCTTTTTATATAAATTATGTATATCATATAGGAGAGGTTTTAAATAATAAGGTATATTTTTTTTTTCACTTTTCTTAAATATAAATGCATTTTTATATTCTGAATAAAGATTATTACTTAATTTATGAATTTTTTCTCGATACTTATGAAATAAAGAACAATGTTCTGGAAAATATTTTAAATATTTTTTTAAATTACCATTTTGTCTTAATTCAATATAATTTAATAAATCATTATTTTTATTTATTTTTAATGATTTTACATTTTTAAATTCGGGTGAAATAATAGTATATCTTTTATTTCCTATTTTGATTGTATATCCTTTATTTGTATAATCATTTTTCATATTTTTTAATATATCTGGGGAATTATTTTCTATTTTTAATATATCTTCTGGATATTCCTGAACGAATAATCTTCGAATTGAATCAAATCCATAAGAATAAATCTCGACTAAATATAATTCATTTTTAGTTATTGGAGATATATTTCTATTCTCAATATGTTTCATTACAAATGAATAAGAATAATCTTTATTTAATACTGAATAATCGATTGTAGAACATTCATCAAACATTTGACGAAATGATTTCTTATTCTTCCATTTATTATATCCTCCAATTTCACTCCTTGTAGAGATTATCCATTCATTTTTCATAAAAAATAAATTTATCATTGTTCCATCAATTAAACTTTGTATTTCGGAATTATTGAAATCAATCGGTTCCGAAAAATCATATTCAATTCCTTTTACGGGTGGTAAACAGACAACTTTGTTTTTTATTATATCTATAATTGCTCCTCTACAATACATTTTCCAATAATTTTCTTGATAATCGATTGGTTCATTATGAGGAGTTTTAACTAAAATACAATTGTATTTTTTAATATTAATTACTTTCAGATTATGTTTTTTAAATTCAGTTATATAATCTTTTGTATGATTAATAAAATCTTGTAATTCCATCGTTAATTGTATAATTATTTCTATCTATCTGTAAATCTTTAAATTAATAAATAAATAATTTTGAAATTGAGAAATCATTTAAACAACTGAAACAACAACCATAACATTACAATCAAAGCAAGAACCGATATTTCGAGGGGTCCGTCCACCACTTTCTGTAACGGTGGAGCCGGGCTCAAACTGACCCTTTCCTCGAGAGAGCCGGTGTCTGACGACACGGATCTCTTGGTATCGGCCTGCTCGCGAGGCGCTTTGGGGGCCTGAGGCACGCATTTGCACCCGATCACAGCATTCTGGCCGCACACGATGCAGTTGTCCGTCTGCAGGTACGGCGACGAAGAGGTCGGGTCCAGAGTGCCTGCCCGTCGAATTTTTTTCCCTTTAGTTTTTCTTTTTCCTTTAGTTTTTTGTTTCCCTTTAGTGTTTCTTTTTCTTTTCTTTGAAATTTTATGTTGTGTTTGTTTTGAATGTTTCTTTAGTTTTGTTCTTTTTTTTCTTTTTTGTATGTTTTCTTCTTTTAGATTTTTCAACGCGCCACCCATTAATTGTTTCAAACCATAGTCCATATATAAAGAATAAATAGATTAATTTATTGATAAACACTGCTTCGTATTTCAGGTACCATACTACAGCAAGATGATTTTAATCTTGATTTTCTATCTTTTTTTAACATATGATTCATAAATTTAGTTGGTCTACGAACAAATCTTGGTTCTCCATTCTCATCTTCAACTTCAATAAGATCTCCGAACCATGGCCATAATTTATTTTCTTCATTGTTATCTGGTTCAATTAATTGTGGATATCCAAGTGTTATTTCTTTTGCACAATGTTTCCATTCTTTTGGTGGTATTAATGGATTTGATGAAACATATTTAGTAATTTCGGGTATATATTTGTCTTTAAATTCTTTGTATGGTAATCTATCTTTTTCTAATAATAAAAATTGAACTTCTAATTCTTCACAGAGTGAATTAATATTTACTAAATATTTATCAATTTCATTTATTTTTTCAACAAATCCTTGTTTTTTTATCCATGCCGCAATTAATGAAGTCGTCATTGATGATATAGTTAATGAAATATTCACAATTGTATTATAACCTTGAATTGGTTCTTCATCTACATTATTTGCAACTGTTAATCCGGAGGTTATTGTTGAAATAACAATTATCATCCAAGACCATTTAATTTCTTTTTTTCTTAAATCATCTAAATAAAATGTACTAATAATACGATTGTATTTTAATTTCCATAAACATTTTTGTAAACGATATTTTTTTGTTTTTGTCCATCTTTGTATGGTGATACCCTGTTCATTTTCATATTCTTCATCCGTTTCACTATCATCATTATAAACTAAATAATCAAAATCAAATTCATAACTTTTACCCGAACGATTTGATCTTATTGATGGTGGGGTTGAATAAAGAAATTCTTTTTTATGATTCTTTTTATTTTCTTTCAGTTCGAGGGAAAGATCTTTTATTTCTTTCGCCATTGTATTTATTTTTTGTTTTTCATTTTGAATGGTTTCTGGTTCTGGTTCTGGTTCTGGTTCTGGTTCGGGTTCTAAAATAGGTTCTGGTTCGGGTTCTAGAATAGGTTCTTTTTCTGTTTCTGTTTCTGTTTCTGGTTCAGGTTCTGGTTCGGGTTCAAGATTAGGTTCTGGTTCAGGTTCTTTTTCTTGGACATCAATATATATTTCCTCATTCTCTTTATTTTCCATATAAATTTGATTTGTTTTTCCATTTGAATTTTAAACTTAAAGAAATCTTTAAACGATGAATTCAAAATTTAAACACGGTTCTGAATTCGTGTCAGAACGAGTACCCCTTGAAGAACCTAGAAGTCCTAGAAGAGATAGTCTTGGTGAAGATAGTTCTAATGTTCTTCCATTCACAGATACCAGAGTAACAATCGAAGATTCTACAAAAAAAAAGAAACAATTAAATTCTTGCTTGGTTGGTATTATAGCACTGGGTTTGTTTATCCTTCTACTGTATGTGTCTTCCCGAAATTTTCCAAAGCACAATTCAGATAATTCTTTATCTGCTTCTGTATTTGTTTCCAATTATGAGATTCCAAGTAAGCAATGTGAAAAAACACCGTACGGCTGTTGTGAAGTATATGATCACTGTCACCTTCATACCGATAATAACTTCACTTACAGACATGAAACGGTGTATTCCTCTGTTGAAATAAAGCATGATGAAGAAGGTTCAAATTGTCCTCGATTAGTTGAGATGGTTCGTAAATACAATACAAATTATTATCCTTCTGAAGATAGAAATTATACTTGTCTTTCTTCAGAATTTGGTTGTTGTACAATAGATATTTCGTGCGATCAATATGTTCATTATGGTCTCGAAATATCTCATAAAAATGATATTAATGATATTAATGTAAGTCAAATGGGTTCACCTATTTTAATCAATCTGAATATTATGAAATTAAATAGTGAGGGATTGAATTGTCCTCAAGTCGATCGATTAGTGTATTATTACAATGTGAATTATCCAAATATTCTGGGTATTTTTTCGGGTATTCTTCTTCTTTTTCTCGGATTTCTACTTCTGATGAAGTGTATACATCAATGTATAGAGATTTGTTCCTAGATCATCAAAATCCAAAAATGGGTGGAGGTTTTAATTTAGAAATTTTTTTCATAATTTTAGGTCTTGGAGCTTTTAGTTCCTTAATTGGAACGAATTGTATTTGTTTTTGTTTTTTCAATCTATGTTTTGAATGTTCTGCATTAATTATTGTTTCTAATTCAGTTATGATTGATGTAGAGCAATTCTTTTGAATCCAAGATAATTCGTCTCGTGTTAATTTATAAATATCTAATTCAAGAGTTAAATCAGGATCTTTAGAAAGTATCATTTCTAATCTTTCTAATATTTATATATTTATATATATTTAAATTCTATTTGTTAATAGTTTATCAAATTTTGAAAGTAAGAAGAATAGAAAATTTTTCAAATAATAAAGAAATATAAAAAAGGGAAGATAAGAAATTATTTTATGAAATGATTTTTTAATTTTCTTTTTTTTATTTTGAATCTCTTTTTCATAATCTTCATATTTTATCAATAAAAATGAATAAATTGGAAATATAAATTCTTCAAATAAATCTAACATTTACTAGTTTATACCTATATATTTTAAAAAAATATAATTTATCTACTTAAAAGTAAGAGTTATATAAAATATATGAAACACAACTATGAATCGAGCCGATATCAAACGGTGTACGATATGTGAAAAAGATATTTCTGATACTCCCGGTAATCGTAAAAAATGTTTTCAGTGTAGTCCGCCAAAAGAATCAAAAGAATCAAAAGAATCGAAAGAATCGAGAGAATCAAGAGAATTAGTGAATTTGGAAGGACAGAATGAAAATCGATTCATTCAGAAGAATAAAGAATCAATGAAAGATAAAAAAAAAGAAAATCGTCCTACAATTAGTTCTGAAAAACAATTTTTTATTTTAAAAGAACAAAATTATGAATGTCGTGGTCCGGGACCAAATGATAATGATGAATATGAATGTGATATGAAAGCGAATGGAAAAAAATTTTGTGATAAAAAATCTCCAGATCCTCAATTTGATCATATTATTCGTTGGAGAGAAGGGGGTAATTTAATTAATAATATTCAAGCATTGTGTCCAAATTGTCATTGGATGAAAACTAAATTAGAAAATATTTTTTTGGAAGATCCGAATTGTATGGCTCCTCGTCATACAATTATTCTTAATTCATTAACTAAATCAAAATATCCATTAACTATTAAGGAAGAAAAAAAGGAAATATGTATTCAAAATTCGAGGAAATATTTTGATTCTGATTCAGATTCAGATTCAGATTTAGATTTAGAATTTTAATTATCTAAATATATTTTATATAGTATAATTTGCAATGAAAGATCGATATACTATTGAATTATTAAAATTATTAGAAATGATTCAATTTGCTATATTAGGTATTATATTGGGGTATATTAATGGTCAATTTATTAGTCGATATATTCTAATTGAATTCGATGAAAAGAATTATATCGGTGATAAATATAATTATGATGATGTTAATTTGAATCCATTATTATGGATTCATATTACTTTTGATATATCAGTTATAACTGTCACGACTTATTATTTCAAAAAATTCATAAAAAAAATACCATTTCTTTTTTCATTTGTATCCAAAAAATATATACCCGGTTTGAAAAATGAAGATGTACTTGGATTTTCTCTTGGATTAGGTTTTATCTATTTAAGATTATTAAAAAATTTTCAGAGTCGATTATCTTTATTAACTGGTTCACAAATTTTGAAAGATTATAAACCAAAAGATTATAACCGAGAAGATAAAAACTGAATTTCCGGACCATATTTAGTTTCACTATAAAGATATTTACGAATGAATCCATACAAACAATAATCCATTTCTTTCCAAATAAGTTCCCACTGAATTATTGGAGAAATATAAGGTTCTGGTGGACACCAATAATAATGAGACCATTTTTTATCTACTTTATAAATACCATAAGAATCGATAATACAATTATAGAGAGATACAAAATATTCTCCCCGATATTCAATAAATGCTCCATCTTTAGGGTTTTTAGGTGAGGGTGGATCATCCAGACAAAGATTTTCCTGAATAAATTCCATTGTTCAATTTTAAGATTGAATAAAAAATTAAAATGAATCAAATTTAAACAAGCCACATTGATATTTTAATAAAATGTTCTTTCAGGAATAAATACTTCTTGAGATAATCCATCAAGTAGAAAATCATAACCTTTTTTCAAATAATTTGAACTTTTTTTTTCAGCATGTAATTTCTTTTCTTCTTCCAGTTTAATTTCTAAATTTTGAATTGTTTCATTTTGTTCTCGGAGAAGATCCCTTTGAAAAGAGAGAACTCGTTTTACATGTTGATTTTCTTCTTTGAGAGATTTATTTTCTTTCTTTACATTCGATCTAGTTTTAACAAGATGTTTCAATGATTGATTCTCCTTTTTAAGAGAGATCCCCTGTTCTCTATAATTTTTAGAGATTTGTTTTGAAGTCTGTAAAGATCGTTTCAGAGAACAAATTAGTGCATCTTCATCGTCGCTACCATAGCTAAATGAATAATCATCCCCTTGTTCTTTTGAATTCGGTTCATATTTAATTCCGTGAACCCAATCCAAAAATTCAAAAACCTTACAAGTAAGAGTGTAAGTTGCACTCACGCCCACAGAAAAGATAACACCATTTACGATTACACAGATAATCTTTTCACTAAGATTCATTATTATTTTTTTTACTGAGTATTCTTTAGGTAAAACAATCAAATTTGATACTTATTGTTGATGACTATTTCAAAAACAATTTAAACAAGAAACAATGAAGATCTCACGAGATCTAGTTTACGAGGTCTGGAAGAATTCGATTGAGAATAAGACAGGTCTAACTCTGATTACATTGAAAGAGTTCATCGAACATTATGAAAAAGAAATTTCTGACTACTATGAAATTGGTCCTTGGTCAAAATTGGATGAAAACGATTCGGATGTTCTAATCTTATGTCTTGTAGATTATCAACCACAAACAAAACGAAAAAGAATATCAAAATCTGCGGGAAAGATCCGTCGAGACAAGTTCAAACACAGACATACTTATAACAATCCATTGAATCGAATTCATGGTTTTGTTGCCCTGGAGGAGTGTTCAACTGTCAATGTCGGTGAAAGAAATGTTGTATCAATTGCCGTTGTTGGTTCATCAATATTTTCTCCTTTAAGGGGAATTGGTTCGGATCTTATGAGGTACACGGAGGCTTATGCGAATCAAATTGGATATACGGATATTGTTTTGGAAGTTTCGAATGAATATTCTCACAAGGGTCATGAAGACGATTTTGAAAAAGAAACTTATGAAAATGAACCGTATGAAGGATCTGGAGAATCTGATTCTGAATCAGAATCAGAAAGCAGCGATGAAGAAGAGTATGATAGCAGTGATGAAGAAGAATTGGATGAAGAAGATTTTCTTGAAGAATTGAAAGATATTTTGGCTCACGAATTTTGGAGAAAGATTATGAGAAGAGTGAATGATAGGATCTTCTATAATTTGGATGAAGATTACATTTGGCCTCTTATTGATCGATATTTCAATTGTTTCTGTAGTCCGACAAGACCATTCAGAGAAAAAATTATTATTTCAGAAGAACCGGAAGAAAATGAATATGGGGGGTTCTGGTATAGGGAGGGATCAAAACAATCCGCAAATTTAAAGAAATTTTATGAGTATCACGGATACAGGGAAGATTCAAAAGTTCATACAGATTGGAGATGCTTCACTCGTAGTCCTTATCCTTCAATGATTAAGAATTTGTATAATTAAAATTAATTAAAATGTATCCTTCAATTTTCAATCAAAATTAATTTTTTTTGTGGGGCAGTATCGGCCTTCAGTTTGAACGACTTTACTAGCATTATCATAATCATTATTGAGTAGAAGTTTCGCTCTCGTTTCATATTCTTTTGCGATAAAATATTGTCCATTATTTCTCCAATAATTTTCATTTTTCAATAGATTTACATATAAAAAAGCATATTCCGTTTCAGTTTCAATTAGATGTTTTGTTGTTTTATAGACCATGTTATATCTATGATATAATATCATTTATTTTTTAAATAATTTTTGTATTTATTTTTGTATTTATTTTTGTATTTATTTTGTATTTATTTTTGTATTTATTTTTGTATTTATTTTTGTATTTATTTTGTATTTATAATTATATAATGAAAAAAATAGGAATTACAATTGGTTCGGAAAGGGTTCCGATTAGTAAAAAATATTATTTGAAACATAAAAAAGTATTCGATGAAGTTATGATTGAATTAAGTGATGTTGTAAATGATTTAGAAGATCTTACTTATGATGTTCAAATTTATGCATTATTAAAAAAATATGCCCCAAAAAATATAGAAATAGTTCCTTTATGGAAAACTGAATATACTAAAAAAGATTTAGATGAATTAGATCTTATTTTTTGTCTTTATGAATTTACATATGCTTTAAGAGATTATGGTCCCGATGGTTTCAAAAAATATCTTCGTTTAATAAAAACAACAACTTCTGATGTATCACCTAGTTCTGATTTTCAGAGATTTGTAATGAGTAAACAAACTTATATGAATTTTTTTAAGAAAAATGGTATTCCTATTATGGATACAATCTTTTATAATCTTTCAAGATTTTCAAAAGATAAAAAAGATGCTAAAAATTTATTAGATAAAATTAATAAAAAATTTCAAGGACCTATTTATTGTAAACCCGAATTAGGTGGATTTGCCGAAGGATCAAAATTATTTAAAAAAATTACATTATTAAATTTAAAATCATATTTAAATCAGTTAATTAAGGATGGATATAAAAAATTATTAATTCAGCCGTATATCGATGAATTTTTAAAATTTTATGAAATTAAAACAATTTGGTTAAATGGAAAATTTCAATATGCTTATGGTCAAAAAGTTACAGGAGATACAGAAGATGTTATGCAAAGTAAATTAGATCAAAAATTAGTGAAAGAATTAAAAAAAAAGGGAAAAGAAGTTATAAATTTAGTATCAAAAAGTTTTGGATTACCTTTTCTTTTACGGATTGATTGGGGGTGTTGTTTACAAAATGATAATATTTGTAGAGATTATTTTTTAAATGAAATTGAATGTTGTCCAGCAATGATGGGTACTGATTCTGAAGATCATGATTGTTTTGAAAGATTATCTAAGGGATTATTAAAAAAAGTTTAATCTGAATTTCTTAGGTTCCAGAGCAAAATCGATTATTTGGATTCATTATAAAGTATCATCGACAAAATAAACAGTTCACTAGAAATCGGTGGTATAGCATATTCATTCTGATTCTGGTTCTCTGAGGGAAGGGGCTTAATATAGATTATAATTTCTTATAATTGAAATTATTCAATCTGATTATTTCTATTTCAAATAATAAATATAAAGAGATAATCATAAGAAATACTTAAATGAGTGATAATTTTGATAATTTAAATATTAAAGATGATATTTTACGAGGTATTTATTCCTATGGTTTTGAGAAACCATCATCAATTCAGAATAAATCAATACCCAAAATATTAGAAGGGAAAGATATTATAGCTCAAGCTCAGTCGGGTACTGGTAAAACGGGAGCATTTACAATCGGTACATTATGTAAAATAGATCCAAATTTGGATGAAACTCAAATATTAATTATTGTTCCCACCCATGAGTTAGCATATCAGGTCTATACAGTTTTTAAAGAAATAAGTAATTATACAAATATTTCATTAATGAAAGTTTTAGGCGGAACAAATATTTCTATGTGTATCGAGGAATTAAAAAAAAATCCTAAAATTGTTATAGGAACACCAGGGAGAATATTAGATATGATTAATCGTAATTCTCTAATAACTTCAGAATTAAAAACATTAGTTTTGGATGAAGCGGATGAGATGTTATCTTATGGTTTCAAGGATAATATTTATCATATTATTCAGAGAATGCCTAAAGAAGCACAAATTTGTTTGTTTAGTGCGACTTTACCGGATGATATTCTTGAATTAACTGATAAATTTATGAATGAACCAGAAAAAATTTTAATAAAAAATGAAGAATTAACATTGGAGGGTATTCAGCAATTTTATATTTGTGTACAAAAAAGTGAATGGAAATATGATATAATTACAGATTTATATGATATTATTAATGTAAATCAGTGTATAATTTATATTAATAGTAAAAATAGAATTTCAGAAATTTATGATAAATTATTAAATGATAATTTTCCTGTATCTTATATTAATAGTGATCGAACGAGTGAAGATAGAAAAATAATAATGGAAGATTTTAGATCAGGAAAAATCCGAATATTATTATCAACCGATCTTTTATCGAGAGGTATTGATATTCAACAATTATCCTTAGTAATTAATTATGATTTACCAAAAGAAAAAGAAACTTATATTCATAGAATTGGTCGTTCGGGTAGATATGGTAGAAAAGGAATTGCTATTAATTTATTAAGAAATGATGAAATTGAATATTTAAAACATATTGAGAGTTATTATGATACAAAAATTAATGAAATGCCTGCTGATATTTCTGAATATTTAAATTAAATGCGTTATTATTTAAACAAATCTTTCTACTATAATTCAAATGACTGATTTAAATCTTGATTTTGATATGGGTACAAAAAGTATTTCGATTGATGATAAAAAAAATGATAATATAGGGTTCTCAATGAGTAGTAATGATTTATCTCCGACAAATATAAATGATGTTATTGTACCTAAATTATCAGTAGTGGATCAAGGTGGTGTTGAATTATTGGCGAAGGGTTCTGTGAGTCCGGTTTTATCTGAAGAAAAGGAATCTGAGAAAAAAGAAGAATTTGGTTTTTTTAAGACAGATGATAAAAATGATTCTTCGGATGATATTTCATCAAAGAAAATTGAAATTGATCCAGCAGATGATAATATTATCATGAATAATACAAATACCATTGACAGCGAATTTAAACCAATTCATCGTCTTACTCCACAAGAAATTAAAAATGAAAAAATAGATTTAATTTATAAATTTAAAAAACTAGAATCTCAGGGTATCAGGACAACAATGAATTACAATATGAATTCTCATCTTGAAGATATGAGAGGGGAATATATTAAATTAAAAAAGCAAAGAGAATTAGATAATTCAATTAAATTTCAAAGGAAAATGTTGATGGCGTGTGTTACTGGTATTGAATTTTTAAATAAAAGATTTGATCCTTTCAATGTAAAATTAGAAGGTTGGTCTGAGACCGTAAATGAAAATTTAAATGATTATGATGAAATATTTGAAGAATTAGGTCAGAAATATGGGGCAAAGGGTGGTGCTCCAATGGCTCCTGAAATCAGACTATTATTAACCCTCGCTGGTTCTGCATTTATGTTTCATTTAACAAATACGATGTTTAAGTCTTCTATACCCGGAATGGATGATGTATTGAGACAAAATCCAGAATTAATGAAACAATTTGCTGAAGCTGCAGTAGGAACAATGAATAATGGACAACAGAGGCCATCACAGACACCTTCTCAGATTCCAACTCAAAATCAGCCTCCACCGCCCAATCCACTTGAAGCCATGTTAGGTGGAGGAGGTGGAGGTGGGGGTGGAGGTGGGAATCCTTTAGGTGGTTTAATGGGTGGTTTAATGGGTGGTTTAATGGGTGGAGGAGGTGGTATGAGTGGAGGTATGAGTGGAGGTGGTGGTGTTCCAAATAATGAGAGACCAACAAGTCCTGCAAGAAGTGATATGTCTGCTCCCGATGGAATAGATGATTTAATTAGTGCTATGAATTTGGAACCGGAAAAGATACCTGATTTAGATAATATTTCTCTTATGAGTGGTGATTCTGATAAAAAGAGTGGTGGTGGAATCACATTAAATTTATAAAGGATTTATAAAAATTAAAGATTAAGATAAAGATTTAAGAGAAATTAGATTGATGTTTGAATAACTTTTAATTGTTGAATTGTTTTTTCTAATTCTTTTTTATTGAATGAATTACTATTTTTTCCTTCATTTGAAATTTCTTCTTCTTCTTCATCATTTGATAAAAATTCATTAATAATGATAATAAATACAATAGTTAATACAATCGATGTAAATATATCTCTTGTTGCCATAAAAAATGAACAAAATATAAAAAAACGACGAATATATTGATTTGATACAATTGATCTTAAATCGTCATCTAATTCATCAATAATAAATCTGGCGCCAATATTTAAAAATATCATTGCCGATCCGATACAATATTTATTTTCATTAATATTTTCTGCGAATGCTTTAAAATATTCTTTTATTTTTTCCATTTATACTATTAAAAAATATTTTTAATATTTTTAATATTTTTTTTTAAAAATATTATCTATAGTTACTAATAATGCTTGGAGCATCTCTTTCAGAAGTCTGGGGCGAAAATTTTAATAGTAAACCAAAAAAACTTAAAAAAAAAGAAATTCAAACAGAAACCATTAACACCCGATGAAATGGATTCTGGATTATTAATTCAAAATAGAGATGATATAAATTTAATGAATGAAAAACAAAAGCTGAATGAATTGAATGAATTTAAGGGAAATCCAGCATATTATGAAAATTATCAGAATTATTCGAATTATCAAAATTATCAGAATGATGAATTAAGAAATCCAAATATTGTTTCATATAATCAACCCTATGGTAGAATATCAAAAACGATAGAAAATGATCCAGATTATCAAGAATTTCAGAAATTTAAATTAATGAAAAAAAATAACAATTTAGTTGTCAAAAATAAAACACGAAAAAAAAAATCAAATATAAATGAATTATTATTCTATATTGGTTTTGGACTTTTAATGATACTTTTATATGATAATATTTATTATTTAGGTATGAGATCTTATTAATTATTTAAATTTAGATAATCCAATCATTGTTTGTTCATCATAAATGAGTGAACCAGTTGGTTTATAATTATCGGTTGATTTATATTGTGTTTGATTTAATTTTTTATTTAATTTATTCGTTGTTGTTGAATTTACTAGTTTTTTCATACCAGAATTTGACCATGATATAAAAAGCCAATTGGGATTAATATACATTACTTGAAGACCATCTTTTTTAAGACTATTAATAATATAAATTCTCATTTCTTCAACTTTATAAAGAGGTACTCCGAAAATAAATTCCGGTATTTGAAAGAAACAATATGTTCTTTCTAAAGTAGAATTATATTTAATTCTTCTATGACATTTAACGAGAACATCATCATATATTTCCAATCTCATTAAATTTTTTTTATTTGTTGTTTCAAATAATTCTGAAATTTTTAATTGAGACATCTATTTAAGAATATAGAAAATAATTAAAATAATAAAACAATGAAAATTGATACTTTAATTTTATCGGGCGGAGGTCCAAGTGGTATAGCTTATCTTGGTATCTTGAAGTGTTTATTTGATAAACAAATTTTAAATAAAAATTTAATCGGAATTAAAGAAATAATTACTACATCGATAGGAATATTTTTTTCAATCCTTTTACTACTAAAAGTTCCATTGAATATTATAGAAAAATTAATATTAAAATATGATTTTAATAATTTTATTAATATAAATGAAATTCAAATAAATGATATATTAGTTGATTTTGGTTTATTTGAGACATCAGGTATCCATATATTTATAAAAACAATTTTAAAAAATTTTCAAGGAGTTGATGATTTATCATTAAAAGAATTATATAATTTAACAAAAATAAAATTAACTGTGAAAGTATTCAATGTATCTCGAAAACAATTAGAATATATATCACATGAAACTGATCCCGATTTATCAATTATAACATTAGGACAAATGACAACCTCAATACCATTTTTTTTTAAACCTGTAATTTATAATAATCATAAATATGTTGATGGGGGTTTGAGAGGTCATTATCCAATAGAACAATGTAAATCTGATAATTATTTGGGTATTTTTATTATGGGAGGTACATTTCCTGATAAATCTGAATTAATTCAACTTTTTCCAATATTAGAATTTTTATATTCTTTAACTATTCATCAAGATCAAACTTATTATGATATTAAAATGAATCAGAAAAATAATAAAATTATTTATTTGAAAGTAAATTACGGTTTAAATTTTGATATGAAAAAAGAAGATAAAATTAAAATAATTTCAAGAGCATACATTGAAACAAAAAAACAAATTAAAAAATTTAAACAAAAATAAATACTTAAGATGATTCTATATTAGGAGATAAACATAATTTTATATCTCCAAGATTTGCAACATTGTATCGAATAATTAATGGATAATCATTTTTAATATACATATGAATAAGATTACATAAATTTGTACATTTAGTAAATAAAACTAAATATTTTAATGAAAATATACCCTGAATTGGTTTTTCTGGGGGGCTTTTAACAGAAAAACTTAAACCTCCCTGAGTTTCACTTAAAATTGTTTCTTGAATCGCAAAATCACCATTACAATTGAAAGTTAAATCAGAACCAATACTTTTAATATCAACAAATTCACCAATATTAGTCATATCTCGAATTAATTTTTGAAAATCAATCGATGGTAAAGTTAATTCGGTTTCAAATTCCGCGGGTGGAATATCAATGTCTTCATCAGAAATATCCAATAAATTTAATTTGAATGTAGTTTGTGAATTTTTATCTTCATTATTAATTTTAATACCTAATTTATTTGGATCATTTTCTTTAATAAAAAGAGTTAATATATCATTATTCCCCATTGTTTTAATTAATTTAAACATATTATTCATATTTACTCCGATTGTTATTTTTTTAGAGCATGAATAATGTTCAAAATTTTCAGAATTTAATTTCATATGAATTAAAACAATTTTTGAACTATCTGTTGCAATTAATTTCATCCCTGTTTCATCAAAAATTATATTTGTATCTGTTAAAATTTCTTTTAATGCTTCTATTAAGATTCGAAATGCTCCTGATTGAACGGTTTTAATATTAATTATACAATTATTATCATCTAAATCACTCATTTATAATTTTTAAGTGTATAATTCTTTAAATGAATTTAATTGAATTAAATTTGATTGTTGATTTGAAAATTTTCAAATAAACTAAATAATAAATTATGGAAGCAAACAATTTATCGAACAATCCAATAATTAATATTTATCATGAAGATTGTAGAGTTGGTTTAGAAAAATTAGAAAATAATAGTATTGATTGTGTTATTACAGATCCGCCTTATTTTATTGATAAATTAGATAATCATTGGTCTACCGAAAATATAAATAAGGATAAAAAAAATAGTCATATTACTCATTTACCAAAAGGTATGAAATTTAGTAAAGACCAAGTAAAAAAATTATATGATTTTTATCTAGAAATATCAACTCTTTTATTTCAAAAATTAAAACCCGGTGGTTATTTATTAACCTTTTCCTCTCCAAGATTATATCACTCAATTGCGATGGCTTGTGATATTTCTGGATTTGAAATTAGAGATATGATTAATTGGACATATACTCAATCAATGCCAAAGGGGATGTCTGTTTCCCATCTGATTCGAAAAATGAAACTACCAGAAGAAGAAAAAATAAAATTAATTGAAGAATATAAAAATTATAAAACACCACAAATAAAATCTTGTTTTGAACCTATTTGTGTCGCAATGAAACCAATTCAAACTACTTTTGTTCAAAATGAACTTAATTTTAAAACTGGATTATTAGATTTTTCTCAGAAAGTCGGAATTGACAATAATAAAGTTCCAGCAAATGTGATGACAACTGAAGAATATAACCTAATTTATGATAATAATTTTATGATTTCAAAACCAACTAAAAAAGAAAAAGGATTTGATAATAATCATATCACAGTTAAACCGATTCAATTAATTGAACATTTAATTTCTATATTTAGTAAAAAAAATTCAATCATTGTAGATCCATTTATGGGAAGTGGAACAACTGCAATAGCATGTCAAAATACAAATCGAAATTGTATTGGTTATGAAATTAATAAAGAATATTATGATATTTCTTTATCACGATGTAATCTCTAAAGAATTCAAAAATTCTTTCATTTCAATTAATTGTTCTCTTGTATAAGGACAATTATTAGAATAATATAATGATTTTAATGTTTTTGGTGTTGGAATTTTAGTTAATGTATCTAAGAAAATATATTTATCACGATATTTAGATTGAATTGGTGGTTGTAATACCAAATTTACAGATGTATTATCAGTTGAATCTGGATTTTTATGACCTAATTGCCATTGATTATTAGGAACATCAATATAATCGTGTTGAATATTTGATTTAATTTTATTAATTTCTTGATTTTTTTGTTCTTCTGTTCCGTTATAAGAAAAATCTTTTCTCATTGCATATTTATTTGATAATTGATAAGGAATTGGAATATAATATTTACCTTTTTCTGAAGATTGTTTAATTCCTCTTTGTTCGTGTTTATTAAACAATTGAATACTATCACGAGAATGAATGTTATATTTTTTTATAAATTCTTCGGTTGTATTTCTATTAAAATAATTATTTGGATTCATTACCATTGCAGCTAAAGCTTTACCATTTCCGGATTGAATATTTGGAAGATTAATTTTATTTGCTGAACAATAATGAATAAATTCATCCGGATAATATAATTCATTAGGTAATTTCTCAATAGTAATTAATTCTCTCATTGCTAAATATGTAATAAGAAAATTTATAATTTACTATCAAATTTTAAAAATAAATATAAAGATTACTATTTAGTTTATAGTATATAGTATACAATGAATAATTATGAAGAAACGAATATGTGTAATATATTGAAAGAATATTTAAATTATCATGAGAAATATATTCAAATTTATGGTTCGAAAACAATTGTATTAATGATGGTTGGACAATTTTATGAAATTTATGCTGTTATAAATGATAAAATCCATGTAGGTCCAAATTTAAATCAATTATCTGATATTTTAAATATTCAGATTGCTCGTAGAAATAAAAATATTCAAGAGATTTCATACAATAATTATTTAATGATGGGGTTTCCAGACCATGCATTATTAAAATTCAGAAATATATTATTAAATCATAATTATACGATTATAAAAATAGATCAGATAACAAGTCCTCCAAATCCAGAAAGAGAAGTAACTGAAATAATTAGTCCCGGAACTATAATTGATCAATACAATAAACAAGATACAAATTATTTAGTTTCACTTTATATAGATATTTATCCTACTAAGAATATAAATAAAGATATTTATATTGTTGGATTTTCTGTAATTGATATTGCGACAGGAAAAAATTATGTTCATAAAATTGAATCTTCAGTAGAAGATGAAAAAATATGGAATGATGAATGTTATCGTTTAATTCATTATTATAATCCGAGTGAATTAATTATTCATTATAAAAATGATAAATTATCATTTACAAAAGAATCAATTTCACAAGAATGGATGATTGATTCAAATATTATTCATATTAATTTAATTCAATCCACTCAATATTTAAAATTATCTTATCAAAATGAATTTTTAAATAAATATTTTAAAAAACATAATTTTTTGAGTCCGATTGAATATTTAGGTTTTGAAATGGATAAAGAAATTACTCTTTCTTATATTTATATGCTTCAATTTATTCATGAACATAAAATTGAGAATACAATGTCTTTAAAAAAACCTGAATTTATTCAAAATCAAAATTATTTATTATTGAATCATAATTGTATCGAACAATTATATCTGATCGATAATAAAGAACATAAAAATGAAAATTATAGTAGTCTTTTATCAATTTTAAATAAATGTTCTACTGCAATTGGTAGAAGATTATGTAAAGAAAGATTATTATATCCAATATTAAATAAAGAGAAATTAAATCAGAGATATGATACAATAGAATTATTTCAAAATGAATATGAAAATAAATATATATATGAATATTGTAAACCATATTTAAAAAAAATTATTGATATTGAAAAATTGCATCGTAAAATGGGATTAATAATTTTAAATCCATATGAATTTAAATCTTTACATAATTCATATGAATATATTTTAAAAATATCAGAAAAATTAAAAATTATAAAATCATTCGATTCATTTATGAATCAATACAAGAATCAATTACAATCATTACAACAATTTATGAATCATTATCAAAATTTATTTAATATGAATGAATTAGAAAAATGGTCTCTTATGAATATAGAATCTTCAATTTTTCAAAAAAATATATATCCCGAGATTGATAAATTAGATGATAAAATTGAATATAGAAAACAATTATTATTTTCTATTTCTGTTAAATTAGGTTTATACATAGACAAAAAAAAAGAGGATATTGTTAAAATTGGATACAATGATAAATATGGTTGGCATTTATACATTACAAAAAATAGATCAATTACAATGAAAAAAAGTTTTCAAAATTTAATGAATAAAACAATTGATTTTTATTATCATAAAGATATATTTTTATCATGTCATGTAGATGATATTAAAGTAATTACAAAAGGATCAAATTATCATATTGATTTACCATTTATTCATAAATTGTCAGATGAAATTATTTCGGATCAAAAAAAACTTCAAGGATTAAATAAAGAAATATATTTACAAAAACTGAATGAATTTTATGATCAATATAATCCTTTAATGAATACAATTGTTTCTTATCTTGGTAAAATTGATTTATATTCAACAATAGCAGAAATTTCAATTCAAAATGTATATTGTCGTCCAATGGTAATTGATTCAGAAAATAGTTTTCTTTCCGCAAAAGAAATTAGACATCCAATTGTTGAAAAATTAAATACAGAAGAAAAATATATTCCAAATGATATTGATTTCAATCAAAATGGAATACTTCTTTATGGAACGAATGCATGTGGTAAATCAACATTAATGAAAAGTATTGGATTATCATTAATTATGGCTCAATCAGGATTTTTTGTTCCATGTTCTAAATTTGAATATTCACCATATACACAATTATTTACACGAATTCTTAACAATGATAATATTTTTAAAGGACAATCTTCCTTCGCAGTCGAAATGAGCGAATTAAGAGGTATTCTTTTAAGAGCAGATAAAAAATCGTTAGTTTTAGGTGATGAATTATGTTCGGGAACTGAACATGTTTCTGCATTATCAATTGTTTCCGCCGGATTACATACCTTAAGTAAAATGGAATGTTCTTTTATTTTTACTTCACATCTGCATCAATTAGTAGAAGATCAATTAATTTCTGATATTCAAAATTTAACTATTTATCATTTAAAAATTATTTATGATCAACAAAAAGATTTATTAATTTATGATCGTAAATTAGAAAAAGGTCCTGGTCCACCTATATATGGTCTTGAAGTATGTAAAGCAATGGGATTATCAAAAGATTTTATATCGTTTGCTCGTTCAATTCAATTGAAATTGACTGGTTCTGATAAAAATTTATTAATTGAAAAACAGAGTAATTATAATGCAAATCTTATTATGGATCAATGTCAAATTTGTTCTCAAAAATCTGAACATACGCATCATATTAATGAACAATACAAAGCAGATAAAAATGGGAATATAAATCATTATCACAAAAATACAAAACATAATTTAGTTGCTTTATGTGAATCGTGCCATCATAAAGTTCATAATGAAAATTTAAGAATTTATGGATATATTCAAACAAATGAGGGATTACAATTAAATTATGAATATATTCAGAATGAACAAGTTTTGAAAGAAAAACGAAACAATAAAAAATTTTCGGATAAAGATATTCAAACAATACTAAATTACAAAGACAAAATTATTAACAAACAATTTTCAAAAACACATTGTCTTCGAAAATTAGAATTAGAAGATAATATTCAAATTTCTATCGGAACATTCAATAAAATAATTAATCATAAATATTAATCTTACATTATATATTTTTTATAGATAATAACACATACTATCATAAGTACTGAAATACAACAATACATAAAAAAAATAAATAAAAATGGTCTATCTGTTGAATAAATATCGTCGAATTTTTTGAAATTTGTTCCAAAAATACTAATCACAATTGATAATGGAAACAATAATAAATTTAAAATTGATAAATAATCTACTGAATCATTTATACCTATCTGAGTATCAAATATTAAAAATTCATCTATTATTTCAATATTTTTTGTAATTTCTTCTAATTTAGTTTTTAATTCTGGTAATATTTCATCTTTTAATCTATTTTCAATGATATATGTTTTTATAATTAAGACATCTTTTTTAATATTATAAAACTTATTTTTATTTTCATTTCTGTCATAAGTTCCATTAATTATTTCTTCATCTATTTTTATTAATTTAGAATCAATTTCATCCAATTTTTTAAAATATTTATTTAATTCTTCTTTATTTACTTCATCTTTATCTTTCTCTGTTTTTTTAGAATCTGGCCTATAATTTATAGGATAATACATTTATTATATTATAGATTATTATTTTGAATTAAATAATTTTATTCTTCTCTGAACAATAAGAAATCCATTTTTTAGGAGGTAATTGTAAATTATAATATTCATATATTTTATTTGGATTTATCATCCAACTCTTTTCTCCATTATTTTCATTGCTATGATGATTTGAAAATCGAAAAAAATAATGTAATATTTCCGGTATATTGTTTATTTCAGGAAATTGAATTAATAATTTTTTAGCAATATCAATCATATATAATTTAGTTCTCCATAAATTCGGGGTTTCTAATAAATAAAACATAAAATCACTCATTAAATTATATTTCTCTTTTGGTAATAAATTACGATTGTGTAAATTACAAAAACCATAATTTAATAAAGATGACGGATTTTTACAATAATTACCTCGTTTCGTACGATGATGACACCTTATCTTACCAACACCACCCGAACATAAAGTTTTAATATTTTTTATTGGTAATGAATATGGTTTCTCATTATTTGTATTCATCTCACGACACAGTGGACAATTTATAAATATATTTCCTTTTGTTTTATAAACATACAATAAAAAACATTGATAATGTAATGTATGATTACAAGATAATGTAAATTCTTTTTGATCATTTCTTATTCTATCAAAACAAATTGAACACTCCATTCTTCATATCATAAATAAATATCTTAAGAATTCTTTAATTAGAAAATCGAAGTAATCTTATACGACGCATTTCCTCTAGAGAAACTTCTTCAAAACTTAAATTTTTTTTCTCTTGATTTTTAGAATCTTTCAAATCCTGTTGTAAAGATTCTTTATATTCTAAATCTTGTTTTTCTTTTAATTTTCTCTCTTGATTCAGTTTATTTTGTTCAATTTCATTTAGTATTATCGATTGAAGTTGTTCCTCTTCATATGATATTTCATTTTGATTTATTTTTTCCATAGTTTGTTTTATTTTTAATACTTTGAATACTTTAAATAATCAAATTTTTTTAATTTATTTTAGGACAATGAACTGTACAATAATTATATCCAAGTTTACAATTTTTATTACAGATCTCTCCTTTCCTTTTCCCTCTTACCATTACATGTTGACACGGAATTGAAGTAAAATTTTTATAAGTTTTAATATCGTGAACTCCTAAAATTAATTTTTTTAAACCATTGACAGGTGGTAAATAACCACATCTTTCTCTACAATATGGACAACTTTTTTTATTTGTATGATTTGAAATAGTATTTGCTTGAAGAGTTTTAATAAGACATTCATAATGAAATTCATGAGAACAATTTAATTTATAAGTATATTTACATGATAATTCTAATCCACAAATCGGACATTCCTTATTTGTTTCGGTTTCCATTTAAATAAATATGGTCTATTGTATTTAAGTAATCTTATGATTATTCATCATTCAGATTTAAATCAATTTGATTTAGGATTAAAGAAACCATTGAAATATTCTGATGAATTTACTTTTATACCTCTGAAAATAAATATAAATAATAATTATCAAGATTGTATTATTCAAACTCCAAAATTATTTATTCCTTATGGGAAACAAAAATTAGATAATGGTAAATATATTTTAGATTTATCATTTCAGAATAAAATAAATGATAATTCTGTTTCTATTTTTTTAAAACAATTAAAAAAAATTTATCATTTAATTCAATATAAATTTAAAAAAAAACAAGTGAATTCTTTTTTAAAAAAAACTTCATTTGAAGAATGTATAAGATTAAAAATTAATTTAAATTCATCTTTTTATGATTCTATGAAACAAAAAATATATACTATTAATTCATTTACTTATGGTTCATTTATAATTCAATTGTATGGTTTATGGATCAATGATAATAATATATGGTTTCAATGGTATCTTTTACAGGGAAAATTAGAAAGACCAACTTTTTTAGAAGAATATGCATTTAAAGATGAAATTAATGATGAAGTGAAACAAACTAAATATGATAAAATGAAAAAAATGGGAGTTCCAATTGATGCTATTAATTTAAGAAAAAAATTAGATACTATACCACCTCCACCTCCTCCTCCACCGAATTTAAAAATTACAAAAACGGTTTCAAAAATTAAAGCATCTGATCTTCAGAAGGTTATATTAAAAAAAGTTAAGCCGATCAAGAAAAAAAAAATTATTCCTCATCACGGATTATTTGAACCTCCTAGTTTAGAAGAATTACAAACGACTCTGTCAAAATTAAAAAATATTAAAAAATATTAAAAATATTAAAAAATATTAATAAAAGTAAATAAGATGATTGTGAAATCAAAAAAAAAACAATCTAAAAAATATAAAAAATATAAACAATCGAAAAAATATAAACAATCGAAACAATCGAAAAAAAAAACAATGAAACATATTATTCAACAATTTTCAAATAAAGAAATTTTAAAATTAATGAAAGATAGATCATTTGATACCGATAAACGAATACTATTGTATCAAGCAAAAACATGGCCCGAAAAATATTTCACAAAAGAAGAATTAATTCTAAATTTGAAAGATATTCAAAAAAAACAAAAACAAAAAAAACAAAAAGGAGGTAAAGGAAAAGGAAACCATCTCTATACTATTGGATTCATATTATTGTGTCTCTTTGGAGGATTCCTATTGTGGAATAAAAATAAACCCACGAAAGATTTGAATGTGGCATCAACGGAACAGATAGAGGGCGGCCGCGCTCCAAGAAGACGCAGAAAGCTGGATACGCTAGGTCGCCACACGCTGAATCATGGCGAGCTGGTCATCTCAGGCGGCAGCGTGCTCGACTTTGGATCGGGGACCGACTGGCCTCCCCGCGCGATGGCCATCGTCAATGCCGCGAACTGCGACGGCCTGGGAGGCGGGGGCGTGGACGGCGCCATCACGAGTGCCGGCGGCCCTAAGCTGGCCGCGCACCGGAGAGCCCTGGAAGAGAGACAACTGACGTGTCTCAAAGAAAATGGCATGGTCGAGGGGACTTATCGCATCGAGACGGGTGGTGCCGAGATCACCGGCCCGGGGGACTACAAAAGGATATTTGCAGCATATGTCATCCACGCCGTCGGCCCAAATTACGATCTTCTTCGCAATGCCGGGAAAACGCTGGAGGAAGGGGATGACATGCTTAAAGCGGCTTACGAACAATCAATGATTAAGGCTCAAGAAGCTAATATCGAGTACATCGGTTTCTCCCTTCTCTCCGCCAGCATCTTCCGCGGGCCGCGCAGCCTGGCCCAGGTCCTCAAACTAGGATTGGATGCGGTATGCAATGGCGCGTATCCTGGACTGAAAGAAGTGCATCTCGTCGCCTTCCAGACGGAGGAGAAAGATACGCTCAAGGAACTGCTGGAGGAGAAGAAAAAGCAAGAAGGATAAGAGGACGAAAAAAAGGACGGAAAAGGGGAAGAAAGATACAGAAATAAAATTTATTTTCAGATAAAAAAAAATATTAATGAAAGTATAAAAATGAGAAAAAGTTCGCGCAGAATGAATCGGAAATCTAAAAGAACGGGAAGAAAAGTTAAAAAATCTAGAGGATCAGTTAAAAGATCAATGCGTTCAATGAAAAGAAAATCTACGAAAAGAAAATCTACCAAAAGAAAATCTACCAAAAGAAAATCTAAAAAAAAAAATGAATGAATATATGGTTAAATTAAATAAAGCAAGAAAGTCTGGAGCTGATTCATTCGAATACAATGGTAAAACTTATTACAAGAAAGTAGCCGATACAGGTATGGTAATATATTCTGGAAAGAAATAAAATTTAATTTATTCTTTTAATCAATTCTTCTTTTAATATATTTAAGGGACATGGACCAATTTTTAAAATAAGTTTATGAAATTCTTTATAATCATTTGGAAATTTTTTAAAAAAGATATCTCTTAATTCAAACATTGTTAATTCCCCTATTTTATAAGTTATCGCTTGTCCAGGATCACAGATATATCTATAAATTTCATTTTTGATCATATTATCTGAAAAGGGTAAATATCTTTTCATATATTGAAATGATTTCTCATAAGACCATTTATAATAATGAATTCCTGTATCAATTACTAATCGAACACTTCGATGTAAATTATAAATTAATTTCCAAAAAAGTTCATAATTATTTTTAGGTTCGAATAAACTTTCACAATATAACGCCCAACCCTCTGAATAAGATGTATAATTATTTAAACGAGTATACAATGAAATATTTGTTTTTCTTTGATGAATTATATTTTCATAATGATGTCCTGGTATACCTTCGTGTATACTCAATACAGTTAATTCATATTTATCCACATTTGATGGATTAATAAAAAATGTACCTTTCCTTTCATTTTTAAAATCGGGTAATAAATAATAAGCGATCATATGTTCATTTTCTTTTGAAACACATTTTATTTTATAATCATCTTTCTTTGTGAGTGAATCATCAAAATATTTTTCAAAAATTTCTTTCTGAATTCTTTTTTTTATTTTTTTTAATTCATCAATGATAATTGTTTTCTTATTAATTTTAGATGATTTATTATTTTTGATTGAATTCATAAAATATTGATAATCTCCTTTAATTTTCATTTTTTTTTGAAGTTTAATTAATTCTTTTTTATTTCGTTGTATTTCTCGAATACCATAGTTATAAATATCATCTGGAGTATAATTCTTAAATGTATATGATTTAATTATTTCTTTATATAATTTCTTACCATCTTTCAAATCATATAAACCAATTGTTTTTCTAGAATTATCGATATAATCATCTATCAAGAATTGAATTAATTTACGAATACAAGATATTAAACAAGAATCAATTGTATGAATAAATTCTTTTTGAATTGAATTTGGAATTTTCCGATAATGATTAAAATTATTTGTTTTATTATTATTTTCAATTATATTTTGTAATTGTTGTATAATACCGTGAACAATAATTGTAGGTATTGTCATTTTTTTTTGAATTCCTATTTTCATGTTTTGAATCATTGCATTACAAATTGGTTTTATTTTTTTCAATCGAGAGATAAAATCTTTATAACTTTGAACATCTGAAAAATTATATTGAGTATCGGGTGAATTAATATCTGTCATCATATCATTAAAATAATTATCTAAATAAGATAAAGGAAAATATTCATCTGGAAAATCATATACTTTAAAATATTCTTTTAAATCTTCATAAAATAAGACATCATCAAATGTTTTCTTTTTTTTCTTTTGTAAGATAGTATAATATTTTTTATTTAATTTATTTTCTTTCTTATCATATTCTTTACTCATAAAATTTGGATATTTATTTCTTAAATGTTTGTATTTATCTATTTTAAGAAAATCATTGATTGTTGGATTTAAAAGAATATATTCGTGAATATATTGATCACACAATTCCATTTATAATATATAATTATATTTATTATATTTATTATATAAATTATAATTATAGAATGGGAAAAGGGACAAAAAAAAGAAAATCTGTGCGTAAATTTAAAAAACACGGAGGATCAAGGGATCGTCGGAATCGTTTAACCCAAAAAAAACTAAAATCTCAACAGAGAGGTGGTGGTCCATCCATAAAACAACTTAAAGTAGCATTGGCCTCTACATTAGTAATTTCCGTCGGTTTTTTATTTTTTATAATTAATCTTGTTAAGGAATTGAATGACATGCATAACAAAGGAGCCGCAGATTTTACACTCGACGCCGGACAAAAAAAAATTCTGGAAGAAGAATTAGACAGGGTTGAACAAATATTTAAATTGTTTGACAGAATGGAAAATAAGAAACTCTCACCAGAAGAATTTGCGGCTATGTTAGTTAATCTTAATCCTAATTATAATCATTTAGATGATCGTGATCGCGCGAAAAAAATAAAGGAAATAGAACAAGCATTCAGGAGCGGCCCTATCGGCCGCGGGGGCGGTGTGTCTCTAAAAGCGGTGAAAATAAAGTGCACGGAGATCATGCGCGATGCGTTTTACCGGAGTCGCCCCGCCCCGGACTGTAGGGAGATTTTTATGGCGCGGCGGGCGCCGGGGGCGCCTAGCGGGGGGCTAGATTATTCTAAAAGGGGTCCCCACACCACAGAAAGCTTTCTAAAAAATGCAAAAGCGATGGACAATATGCAAGATACCTCTGCGCACCTGCCCCCTTGGATGAACCAAAGCAGGGATAGGTGGAAAAGTCTACAGGGATTGAGTCTGGCGCAGCTGAGAGATCACGCCAAGGGGGAAGGTATCGCTGAGAAATTGGTAGATTTACAGATTCAGGCGGCAAAGGAAGACGCTGAAAGAATCAAAAGGGAGCCGGTCACTGTGGCGGTGAGAGGTGGCGGGGATGGGATGCCGACCGCCGTCGTCGAGAAGGGGGAGAAAGGTTTTGGAATGAATGTCGTTGATGACGGCACCCTCGTGCCACCTTTCAATTCTAAAGCGAATCTCCCCCTTCTCGGCGCGGCGGAGATCAAGATGGAGCTGGATAAGGTAAAGGTCGGCGAGAGCGCCGAGTTCCCCTTCATCCCCGGAGACGACGCTCGATCAAATGAAATACCTGATATAACCAAACTGGGTGAAAAAGAACTATCGGATAAATTAGCTCGGAAGTATATCATTGATCTCATCCTCGACCTCGATCGCCGCGCCGCGAAATCTCCGGGCTCAGAAGTAGTGGTTGAGGGCACTGAACTTGTTGAGGTTCCGGGTGATAAGCAGGAGGAAATAACGACCGTTGAGCCTTATCATTCGACAATTGTGCAAAGCTATTAAACCCTTCTCTCGCGCCTAAATCTTAATATCAAAATTATTTCAATGTATTAAAATAGTTTGAAATGAAATGGGTCGACTTTAGAAGATGACCCGGCTCCGGCTCCGACTTTAGAAGATAATTCTGAATCGGGTGGCTGGTTCCAGGACCCAATTCTCCCACTCATTCGGCCTACCGGCAGGTGGTGAAAGAAAGGAGGGCATCGTTCGGAGATGCTTTCTCTCGAGTCGCCTGTTTCGGGAAATTTAAAATTTATTATATTTATTATATTTATTGTATTTATATTAATATAAAGAATGGGAAAACGATTGACACAAAAAAAATTAAGGAGAAAATTTAAAAAGCGAGGAGGATCACGGACTTATCGTAATCAGTCTATTCGAAAGAAACAAAAAGGTGGTGGTTTTTTAAAATATATGATCCTGAGTATACTTCTGGTGACTGCTGGTTATTTCGGGTATTCACATTTCTTGTCGTCTCCTGGTTCTCGCGGCCGCGGCGGCGTTGTGGCGCTTCCGGCCTTGCTGGCCTTGCCGGCGCCCGGCGACGCAGAGCCCGTCGCGGAGGACGAGCTGCCTGCCGCCGCGCCGAGTCAGCGAAGGAAGAAGCGCCGGCAGTCCGCCGAAGGTCCAGTGGCAGATCCGCCAGCTCCAGCGCCAGCTCCAGCGCCAGCTCCAGCGCCAGCTCCAGTGCCAGCTCCAGCGCCAGCTCCAGTGCCAGCTCCGGCTCCCGGAACGCGGCGCCAGACCCGAAGGACCCCTCCCCCTGCGATCCCGCGTGCGTCAAGTTCTTCGAGCGACAGCGACTCGCGTGCGTCAAGTTCTTCGAGCGACAGCGACTCGCGTGCGTCAAGTTCTTCGAGCTACGAGCGGCTTGGAGCCGTTTTGCGCGGACGGCGGGCGAATACCGCTTCCCACAGACCGCGGAGGCGCTCAGCAAAACATAAGGCCCGGCAAGCGCGTGCGTCAAGTTCTTCGAGCGACAGCGACTC
>MDTC01065833.1_pt1 | contig 38747 bp, 31 predicted proteins | sample 811181 | NCBI WGS metagenome assembly MDTC01 (sample SAMN05326644, study PRJNA326480) | marine metagenome | isolation source: seawater | place: Pacific Ocean: North | collected 2011
ATAATTAAAAGTGACATCTTGCCCGTCATTAGGAATAGGTATGTTGGTGTTGGGTATAAGTTGAGATCGCATGACCTGCGCAGCGGTTCCATTGTCTTGGGTATAAACATTTAAATATACCTCACACTTCAACACCTGGGTACTCGAATAATTGATGTAGTGGCTATTCAAATCTAACACAGTGTTATTGTCCCACTTGAAAGCCGTTCCTTTGGGCGTTTCAAGGGTGTTAGAATATTGCTCGGTCAAGACAAAACTCTTGCCGTCAAAACCAAGGTTGTCTCTTAAACCATAAGGAACAGTGTTTGGGTCAAAACCAGTACTTGCGCCGTTAGAAAAATCGTAAACAATATAGTGGTGCGAATAAGAGCCCATCTCTGTTTGAAACTTTACAATTTCCGTTGCACCATCAAGCAGTGGTTCGTATTTTGACATATATTCCACTTCAGCACCGGGCTCAATAAAATAGGGCCCTAAATGTATTTGAAAACCCTCATCCTCCGCTGGAGGCTCAATAGCTGCTGGAATTGACTCAACACCACCATTCGTATAAAATTCATTAACCAAGCTTAAATCTACGTCATCCGCCCCACTATTTGCCCCATAAACTATCCACTGGCGAATAACCTCCTTTTCATAATCTGTTAAATTTCCACCAGCAGGCATATGGCTTCCCTCGTTAGGCCCTAAGGGGTTATCATCAGAAAAACCATTGCTAATTTTCCTAAATAAAAAACTTCGGTATGGATCGCCAGGATAAATTGTATAGTTGTTTTTAGCAGCAGCAGCAGCATTTCCGGGAGTTCCTTTGAAGATGTTTGTATGAACATCTGTTTGTTTATCTGAGACACTCACCCCCAGACCCTCAAGATCTAAAGAACCCGCCTTGCTTCCATTGCTGTGACAATAGGCTGTAGCGCAATTGGTTTGAAAAATGGAGTAAACCTCTTGATAGGTTGTCTGCCCATATAGAGCAACGGAGAAAAGAAAGACAGATAGGTAGGTAAATATTATTTTCATTGGAAATGGGTTTATTTTCTAAAGGTAAGACTTTTAGGGGTAATAATTAAAGATTGATATTTGGATATTACTTGAAAATACTTTCTCTTTGCCATGTAATACAAAATCTATGACAGTACTTACACCATCAATTTTTTATTTTCACCATCAAACAGTTTTAAGATTAGCCTATCTTAATTGCGTTAAACACTTCAGTTTCCCTCGACTTTTATTTACTACTCTTCTATTAAGCTTGCACCTATTTGGGGTACTTTTTATATCCTTTGGAAGGTTAATGGACGAAATCTTTTTCAGGGGCTATAAAGACGTGGATTTATCTGATCCAGTCTTCATAATTAGCAATCCACGATGCGGCACCACCTTTTTACACCGGCTTCTCTGCTTAGATAAAGATCGATATACTTTTACCCTATTATATCACACCCTACTCCCATCGGTATTTTACATCAAAATGATTCAAAAAATTGCCTCTCTAGATTCAAAAATGGGCGGCTTTTTACACCGCGTATTTAAAGGCCTGTCTGATTTAATTTTCGGTGGTTGGAAGGACGTGCACCCCATGGGGTTTGATCGCTCAGAAGAAGATGAGGCCCTGTTTACAATTGCTGCCTATTCGCCCGCTTTAATTTTACTATCCCCCTGGGCGGCAAAACTGTCTTATTTGGATGTTTTAGACAATAGCGATCCTAAAATACAAGCAAAAATCAAGGAGTTTTATATAACAAGCTTAAAGCGCATTGTATATGCCTGTAGCCCAGAGAAGACCCTTCTCATTAAAAACGTTTTCTCAACGGGAAGGTTGAACTTTATTTTGGATTGTTTCCCTAATGCAAAAATTATTTATCCTGTTCGCCACCCCTATAAAGCCGTTCCGTCAGTCGTTAGTATGTTTGCGGGCCCCTGGAAAATGCACAGTCAAGACATTAAAGATGACAGTGAAGAATCTAGGGATTTTGCGCAAATAGCTATTAATTATTATGCATATATTAACGAACAGCGAGCGGTTATAGACCCCCAAAACTTATTGATTATTAAATACGACAATACAATTAAAAACCCAACAGCAATTACCCAGAAAATTTATAGGCATTTTTCTTTTGATCTCACAAAGAAATTCAGCGCGGAACTGGACCAGTATGTTTCGGAAAGTAAAAAGTACAAATCCAAACACACCTACTCGCTTGCTCAATATGGGATGAACAAAACAATGATTAATAATCAACTAGGCGATGTTATGGATGAATTTGGATTTGACCGAAATTTAGAAGCATAATTAAACACCATCGCTTTTGGGTAAGAACTTTTAGCAAGCGATTAATTTAATGGATTTTTTTTTCTTTAGGTAGCGTTGCAGGGTTTTTAAAACAAAAGGGTTGTTTTCGCAATAGATTAGATTTTCCTTCAAAGTTTCTATGTTGCCATCGAAAAACTCCCTGTCTATTTCAGCATAACCGATGTATGAGAAATCCTCAATGTAAATCGCATAAACAGTATTCGCGAAACTAACTTCACGGATAATAAAGAATGTCCGCATAGGGTAAAGTTCCTCAATAAGCGCATGCTCAACGTCGTTTCGATACTGGTTAATTACCTCTTTGTGGTTTGGAAAACTAGGTGGCGCCAGGTGCCTTTCTTTACTCAGTTTTTTTAAGAAGTTATTTGCTCTCTTTTCGTTAATGAAACGCCAAAGCGCTTTTCCGTTGGGATTTCGTTCAACATACAATGCGGAGGAGTTTTCATGCCCATTTTCATAAATCCCCACGGGATAGGTTTTTGCAGCACTAATCTTATTGTACTTAGGTTTAATGCTTCGTATATCTTCAATTTCTTGAAGCTCAGCAACAATCACACTATTAAAGACTTGAACATCTATCGAGGCTGTATTTTTAAACAAGCCAACATAGCGACTGTGCTTAATTTCACTTAGCAAGAACTTGGATACAGCGGCAAATATATTTTTAGCGGCGCTAATATAAAGCACCTCTTTTTCAGCATTTAGAAAACGAAAAACGCCAGGGTCCTCAGGAAGCGCATCAATTATTTCTTGGGTTAAAGCACCTTCAAAATCAATGTTTTGTGTATGGGTGTTCGAGTGATCAAGAATGTAAGACTCACCCTTTTCTTCAATGATCATTTGCAATAAAATAGCCGTAGCTTGCGCATCGCCAAAAGCACGATGACGATTAGACAACTTAATACCCAGATTCCTGGTTAAGTTGCCTAAGCTATAAGAGGGTTGGTTTTTAAACACTCGCTGAGAAAGCTCAACAGTACATGCGTTTGGTCTGCGAAAAGGAATACCAATTCGCTTAAACTCCCGTTTAATCATAGAATAATCAAAACTAATATTGTGCGCTACAAAAACACAATCCTCTGTATAAGATAAAACCTCTTCTGCAATCTCAGCAAAAATTGGTGCCGTGCTTACCATTTCATCTGTAATACCCGTAAGCTTTACTACAAAAGGGGTGATCTTACGCTCAGGATTAACGAGGGAGGAAAAACTTTTGATGAGCTTTTTTCCATCAGTAACATAAATAGCTACTTCTGTAATGCGATCATCATATAAATGACCCCCGGTTGTTTCTACGTCTATTACTGCAAACACAAATGCAAAAATGCAGTATTTATTTCAATATATCTTACTAATTTTACAAGCACACATGCTACGATCGATTTTTTTATTTATTTGTTCCCTTTTTTCCTTTTCATGGGCAATGAGCCAAGTGGACACGAGTAAGCTGTTTTATGCAAAGAATTTCAGTAGTGCGGCATTTGTAGAACTAGGAAGCAACATCATTCAGGTGAATGATAACGCAGGGATGAATATAGATTTTTCGGCTAATTGGCTGGTTGAACACAAATATTATTTAGGTGTAGCATATAGCCAGTTGGCGAGTGTAGAGAAGATTTTCTCTGCGGAAAAGCCCGCGAACTCCAGCCTACTGCTTTTCAATCAAGAAACGACCATTAAATATCAAACGGCCGGGATTCGTTTGGGCTATATCCTATGGGAAGACCAAAAAGCAATATCTATTTCACCGGATTTAACGGCAGGATGGGCGGGCGTTAACTTAATTGTTAAGGAGTATGAGCAAAAAATAAAAGGGGCATACTTATCACCGGCAATAAAAGGCGTGCTTAACATAAGCGATTATTTTCGGGTAGGGTTATCGGTCAATTATCGTGTTTTTGTTTTTAAAACCTATGATTCAACAACAGACAGCGAAGCGCCTTACACTACACTGTTTTCATCGAAAGCACTCACCGGCTTGGGTGGTGGTTTGTTTTTAAGAATCGGTAAATTTTAAGTGTGGAGCAACTTACTTAGTTATGTATACCATTGAACAATTGGAGAAGATTATAGCGGGAGATTGGAAAATCGCCAATAAACAAGCTAAGGTAAGTGTTGTGTTACAAGATAGTCGTAAGCTAGACAAACCCTCAAGTACGCTATTCTTTGCCATAAAAGGGGACCGTCTGGACGGTCACCACTATTTAGGCAAAATGTATGAGAGTGGTGTGCGCAACTTTGTGGTTTGTTCAGCTGAAGTTTTGGAAAAACTGGAGGGGGTGAACTATGTGGTGGTTAAGGACAGCTTGCAAGCTATGCAAAATCTAGCAAGCTTTCATCGCAAGCAATTTAATATACCCGTTGTGGCGATTACGGGGTCAAATGGAAAAACAATAGTCAAAGAATGGTGTCACCAGTTGCTGCAAGCGGATTACGATATTTGCAGAAGCCCAAAGTCGTATAATTCTCAATTAGGCGTTCCTCTTTCTGTATGGCGATTAAACAGTAAAAATAGATTAGCAATTTTTGAAGCAGGCATTTCAGAACCCAATGAAATGGAAAGGCTTGAAAAAATAATAGCACCCAACATAGGAATCCTTACCACTATTGGAGCTGCACATAATGAAAACTTCATTCACGAAAACCATAAGATTAAGGAGAAATTAAAGCTTTTCTTGAAAGCTCAAACATTAATTTATTGTTCCGATATTCATGTGTTGCATCAAAACATCAGAGAGGTTTTCGGAAATAATGCAACGATTTCAGGTGCACCAGAACTACTAAGCTGGGGCACAAATAGCGAATCAAAAGTTCGTATAGTCAAGGAAACCACTTACGATAAAAACACAGAAATAGCCGCGGAATACCAAAACAAAAAATATTTTTTTACTATTCCTTTTGCAGACGTGTCATCTGTTCAAAATGCCATGCAAGGCGTGGCACTTATGCTACACCTGAGTTATTCGGAAGAATTAATTAATGAAAGGCTAAGTGGTCTTCAGCGGGTAGCTATGCGCCTTGAACAAAAGGAGGGAATTAATAACTCTACCATAATTAATGACAGCTATAATTCAGATTATGATTCCTTGAAGATTGCATTGGATTTTATGCGTCAGCAAAAATATAAAAAGAAGAAAACGGTCATTCTATCTGACATTCTTCAAAGCGGAGTTCCGGGGGTAGATTTGTATGCAGCGGTGAACGACCTACTTGTTAGCAATGCAGTTAACCGCTTTATTGCTATTGGCCCAGATCTGGCTAGGCACCAATTTGTTTTTAATTCAGAAAATTTTGAGGGAGGCTTGCACTTTTACCCAGATACAAAACGGTTTATTGGTAGCGTTCAAGATGAAGATTTTGGTGCAGAAACTGTTCTTATTAAAGGAGCAAGAAAGTTTGAGTTTGAGTTGGTGAGTGCGGCGTTAGAAGAAAAAGCCCATGCCACCCTGCTTGAAATTGATTTGAATGCAGTTCTTCACAATTTTAAATTGTTTCAATCCAAGTTAAATCCGAATACTATGGTGATGGCTATGGTAAAGGCTTTCTCATATGGGGTAAGTTCTGTGGAGATTGCCAAACTTCTCTCCTTTCATCGGGTTGACTATTTAGGGGTGGCCTATACCGATGAGGGAATCACCTTGCGAAAGGCTGGAATTGCGACGCCAATTATGGTGCTTAACCCCGAAGAGAGGAGTTTTGGGGCAATTATCAAACACAACTTGGAGCCGGAAATTTTTAGTTTTGAATTACTCATACAATTTGCTTTGGCTGTTGAGAAAAGTGCGTATAAAGGTGCATATCCGGTGCACATTGTTTTTGATACAGGTATGAGGCGCCTTGGGTTTGAGCCCAAGCATTTAAACAAATTGGTGGACCAATTAAAAAAATCACCCTTACTTGAGCTTAAGTCTGTTTTTTCACATTTAGCAGGATCAGATGAAGAAGGTTTAGACGATTTCACACACGAACAATTAGCGCTTTTTGACTCTTTGAGTCAAAAATTACTAAGCGCTTTAAAAAGCAAGGCTATCCGGCACATTGCCAACAGTAGTGGGATCACAAGGTTCCCGGATGCACAATTTGATATGGTTCGTTTGGGCATAGGCATGTATGGGTTTAATAAAGAACTACAAGGTCAGCTGCAAACGGTCGCCAAGTTAAAATCAACGATATCGCAGATAAAGCACGTTGCTCAAGGTGAGTCTGTGGGTTATGGCAGGAAGGGAAAGGCGGTAAACGATATTCGTATAGCAACCATTGCAATAGGCTATGCAGACGGCTTGAACCGTTTACTCAGCAATGGGCTCGGAGAGGTTTCTATTCGTGGCAAACGCGCTGCAATTATTGGCAATGTGTGTATGGATATGACCATGATAGATGTCAGTGAAATTCCGGAAGCGAAAGTGGGTGATCAGGTTGAAATATTTGGAGAAGAAATATTGGCAACAGAGATAGCAACAAAGACAAAAACCATCCCGTATGAAGTCTTAACGGGCATATCGGAAAGGGTGAAAAGGGTGTTTTTTGTGGACTAAGTAAACCTTTTTTTAATAGTGCAGCAAACCTTTTTTTCTGGGAAAATATTAAAAAAAGGAGGCTTATTAAGAATAAGCCCCCCTTAAAAAACTATAATACTGGCTACTTAACCTGTTTGATTAACTTATGAACCGCTTTACCTGAAGCGGTTTCAACTTCCACAAAATACACTCCGTTTAATTGGTTTGAGAGGTTTATTTGAGTGTTCTTATTATTTACCCCTTCCGCTTGTAATAAGACGTTTCCTATTAAATCATACACTCTAAGGTTGTAAATTTCTAGACCCCCTAAACTGATTTGATAAATACCGGACGAAGGGTTCGGATAAACCTTTAAAAGGTTTTCTATCTTGCGATTTGTAATGCCCGTCACCTTTTCAACGATTTCATTTTCAACAGTATTGGTTACAATTGCAGGATTGAAATCGAAGAAAATCTCAGCCGTATTGTTAATAACCGTTCCGATAGGTAGACTGCCATCTTGACTTAATGTGAATGCCACAAACCCTTGACTCAAGGTTTCACTTACACTCTGTGGAACAAGTTGGATGTTGTTAAAAGTAAACACAAGGACATTATCGTTTTCAACCGTAAGAATATAATCATGCGAGGCGGATACGTTTTTTAGGCTGTGCAATGCCAGATTAACATCTATTTCATCTCTTATTACAACAGTGGTTGCATTTCCGTTTCCTTCATTTTGGAATCGAATGTAATATGCATGATCGTTTTGATCTACGGTAATGTCGCCATCTGGAGAAACAGCTTTGTCGTTGGGATCCCACGAGGAAGTGATAAACTTGCTCAGGTAAGCTTGGTTATTGGCGGGCGTAACATCCCCTGGTATTGGGTTGACTGATGCATCGATTAGAATAGGGTCGCCTGGCATTAATCCTGTTCCAATTGGAGTTTCGTAGTCAACGTCGAGGTAATTGCACTGCCCCGGAAGTAGGTTACTAAAGTTGTAAGTCAAAATTTGATTTACAGCATCATGGCTTGAGGGTACATCGTTGTTGCTTATAGAATTTCCAGAAGGAGTTGTTCCAGATTGGTACCAAACTAAGGATGCATCATATTCAACAACAACATTGCCCGACATTGGTATTGTTCCGTCATTACAGTATTGAACCGTTGTGTACGTTGGAAAACCTGGGGTGAATGTATAAGGGGTATACATGTTGATGCTTAGGTCTTGTGACGGTGGAGGGGGAGCTAAGAAGAAGTCAACAGTAGCATTTGGGTTGTTGGCGTTTATGGTCACACTGTAATTAGCGTTTGGACATAAACTAGTGAAATTAGTTACGTTACTTCCATTAACATCAAAAAAATATGTTCCCGCTGGAGCATCAATAGAGTAAAACCCATTACCGCCTGTATAATCGTATATCCACAACCATGGGCCGCCTGCGCTTGCGGTTAAATCCACAAAACAAGAAACGGCATAATCTGTGCTATCATAAACACAGTTTTGATTAACATCTACATATACATTTCCACTAATAGTATAACATTCGTTATTAGGTACAGTAAAGGTCTCAGAATAGGTGCAAGTATTTGCATCTGTGACAATTACGGTATAAGTTCCAGCAGAGGGATTTGACACAGTTGAAGACGTACTACCATCGCTCCACGAATAGGCATATGGGGGGGCGCCTCCATAAGGAAATACAGAAATAAAAGAATTCCCCCCTCCCGGTGTATTTGAACTACTATCACAACTTGCGAAGTTTAAACTATACTGAACACCCAAAGCTTGAGCGCCATTTAAAACTGTGGTATACTCTCCAATACACCCCAAATCATCAACAACCATTACAATGTATGTGCCTGGGCAAAGACCGGAAAAGCTCCCATTGTTTTGATAAGTAGCTCCAAAATCAATAGAGTATTGATATGGCGGAGTTCCATTAGTAGCAACTGCGTCAATGCTGCCCGAGCACACCGTAGTTGTATCGCACGAATTTCCATTGTTTACAACAGCATTGACAAACACACCAGACACCGAGTCGGCGCCTACAGTTGTGCTTATAATTGTGGTACAACCATTGGTATCACTTACATTAATATCATATGTGCCAGGGCATAAACTATCAAAAACAACTTGATACCCGGTCATAGTGTTTCCCGAACCCATACTAAAGGTGTATGGGCCAGCCCCACCTGTGGCATTAGCAAAAATATTGCCATCACAGCTTTGAGCACATGCCGAACTTGGGGTAGCGTCAACTAAAGCCTGAATTCCACTGTCAATAATAATGGTGCTATCATAAACTGATGGGCAAGTGCTCAAACTATCAGTATAAAGTAAGGAAATCGTGTAGGTTCCGGGTGTGGTAACGGTATAGTTTAAGTTTTGGCTAGAACCAACAACTTGGTTTAAGCCATACCACTCATAAACACTTGAGTTATTTGGATTACCTCCAGCACTTAAACTAATTACATATGGTCCGGTACAATTTACCGAACTTACTGAAGCAGTAAATTCAACATTAGCACTTATAGCATTAAAGCTAATTGTCTCAACATTTGTATATGTGGATCCATTTAGAAATACCGTGTGAGTAACTTGGTATGTTCCTCCATTTGAATAATTATGTATAGGGTTCTGTGCTGAGGATGAGGAGTTATCTCCAAAATCCCACAAATATTGAGCAGCCATTTGCGAAGTGCCACTTTGGTCTACAAAACCAACTTCCCAAACATTACAAACGTCAATAAGGTCGTAGGAGAAATCGGCAGAAATTTGTGCTTGTGCGGTTTGGAATACAAATAAACTTGAGCAAAAAAGAAGTAAATGTTTTAATGTTTTCATGATTAATGATTTTTAATTAATGTAAATGTAACAAGCTTTGAATTGAAAAAAAATGACAATTATTTAAAGTTGTGGTTCAGGAAAAGGTGCCCCGACTTATACGAGGACACCTTCAGGCCTAAAACCAAAACTAGTCTTTGAAAAAATAAGCAATACCGTTTCCCGCTTGGGTAACTGTTGATCTATTGATGTTGGTTAATCCAGATAGCGCGAATAAATCCATTTTTAAGGTTTGCATGATTTTAGGGTTAATGCTTAAATATTTTTTGACGATACAAACATATTGTGATGTGCTGCATAAAAAAACTACAATTGAATCGCTTTGTGAAGCCTTTTTTAGCCATTTTTGTGCTTATGAAATTTATTGACACTCACGCCCACCTGTATGTTGAAGAGTTTGAAAATGATATACATGAAGTGGTTAAATTGGCCAAGGCCAATAACATTGAAAGAGTCGTATTACCTAATATTGACTTGGGCTCTAGTAATAAATTAATCCAGCTATATCAATCCGACCCTTCTTTTTTTACTCCCATGATGGGCCTGCACCCATGCTCTGTTAATGAAGCATATAAAGCTGAATTGGATCAAATTGAGCAACATTTTTTACGACACGATTTCGCTAGTGTGGGAGAAATTGGCTTAGATTACTATTGGGACACTACACAAAAAAAAGCCCAAATAGATGCGTTTAGAACGCAGGTTGCTTGGGCGAAAGACAAAAAACTACCCGTGGCCATACATTGCAGAGACGCATTTGATGATATACTATCAATTTTAGAGCAAGAGCAGGATGGAAACTTAAGTGGTGTGCTGCATTGTTTTACAGGAAACCTGAAACAAGCTCAAAAACTTACAGACATGGGTTTCTATTTGGGTATAGGTGGTGTGCTTACGTATAAGAATAGTGGTTTAGATAAAACCCTTAGCCAGCTTAGCTTAGACCACTTGGTGCTTGAAACGGATGCGCCTTATTTATCGCCAGCGCCATTTCGAGGGAAAAGAAACCAAAGCGCCTATCTTGTTTATATTGCGGAAAAATTGGCTGAAGTTTTAAGCGTAAAGCTTGAAGATGTCGCAACCACCACCACAAGGAACGCACAAAACTTATTTAATCTTAAACATTAGTATCTGCAAAGTGGGCGGATTTAAATATAAATTAGGGCGATATTTATTTGGTTTATTGCCTTTATTGATTCAATTTTGGCCAGTCGACAAAAGAATTTTTTTTCATTGTGGAATTAAATTTATATTTTTGGCTCACCCTTAAAAATGGAGAGGTGCAGGAGTGGTTGAACTGGCTTGCTTGGAAAGCAAGTAAACTGGAAACGGTTTCGGGGGTTCGAATCCCTTCCTCTCCGCCATTATATAGGATTAAAGTAATTTTAAAAACAAACAATTAAACACAAACAAAATTGATTAGGATGAAAAAACTAAGTATTACACTAGCTCTTGTAGCTTTATTTACCTTTGGTATGAGCTTTCAATCGCTTGTTGCACAGGAAACAGCGTCAGACTCAGTTGATACAGCTGATGTTGTTGCGGTTGAAGAAGTAGTTGAAGAAGTTGCTGAAACAGCGGTTGTTGAAACAATAGAAGAAACCCCTGAGGAAGATCAGTCAGGCCACAAGATTTTATTAGAGAAATTTATTGAAGGTGGAGCAGGTTTTATGTCCTTGGTATTGGTTTGTTTAATTTTTGGACTAGCATTTTGCATCGAAAGAATTATATCGTTAAGCTTAGCGTCTACAAATTCGAGTAAATTATTGAGCCAAGTCGAGGATAATTTATCAAACGGAAATGTTGAGGGCGCAAAAGAAGTTTGCAAAGCAAGTAGAAGCCCAATCGCCTCTATTATGTATCAAGGCTTAAGTCGATCTAAAGATGGATTAGATATCGTGGAGAAATCTGTTTTAGCTTACGGTTCAGTAGAAATGGGTCGCCTAGAAAAGGGTTTAACCTGGATTTCACTAGCTATTGGTTTAGCGCCGATGTTAGGTTTCTTAGGAACAGTAATTGGTATGATTGGAGCTTTCGATGCTATTGAAGCGGCGGGAGACATTTCACCAACAGTAGTTGCTGGTGGTATTAAGGTTGCCTTATTAACTACTGTATTTGGTTTGATTGTAGCGATTATTCTTCAGATTTTTTATAATTATATTGTATCAAGAATTGATAGTATCGTGAACGACATGGAGGATGCTTCCATTTCTTTTATTGATATGTTGAAGAAGCATAAAATCTCTGCTTAATTTTTTAACTAAAGAAAAAAGAACAGCATGGAAACTTTCGGAGAAATAGGTATTTATATATCATATGTACTAATAATAATAGCAGCTATAGGTTTGCTTGTTGGAGTTGGTATAGCAATAGCACAGAACTGGAACGATGGCGGAATGCACGCGGTAATTGGTGTGGCCGCGGTTATATTGTTTTTTGGTATTGGTTATGTTTTGAGCTCAGATGAAGCCTCACAGCGACTAATGGAAAAGGGGTTGGGCGATCCAGTGTCATACAGAAGATCTAGTGCGGGAATTATAGCCGTTTATGCATTAGCCATTGTAGCCTCAGTTTTAGTTTTGGTTGATATTGTGAAGGGTTTTGTTGACGGTAATTAAGAATTAATAAGTATGGGAAGAAGTAAAACCAAAGGCGCAAAAGAAATTGATGCGAGTAGTATGGCAGATATTGCCTTTCTCTTGCTGATATTCTTCCTTGTTACAACTACCATTGATCAAGATAAAGGGATCATTCATAAATTACCTACTTGGTCTGAGGAGCCGCCGCCAGATGATGTAAGAATCAACGATAGAGAGTTATTAGAGATCTTGGTAAATGCAAACAATCAGCTGTTAGTTGAGCAAGACTACGTAGAGTTGGAAGATTTGAAAGATATTGTAACAAAGCACTTGGATAACAGAGGAAGATTACCACAATATTCAACGAGCCCTCAGGAAGCTGTAATCTCTTTGAAGAATGATCGGGGAACGAATTATGGGACCTACATAGAAATTCAGAATTCATTAAAGGCGGGTTATTCAGAGGTAAGGAATAAATATGCCTTAGCATTAACGGGCGGTTCTATGAACTACAAGGAGTTAGATGATTGTGCTGACAATGAAGATTTGGATGCCTCAAAAAGAAACACTTGTTTAGGGTTGAAGAAAAAAGTTCAAGGAGAATACCCAATGAAAATTTCAGAAGCGGAACCAGTAAATTTAGGAGGAAACTAAAATGTCTAGATTTAGTAAAGATTCAGGAAAAAAGGAAACGCCAGCAATATCAACAGCGTCATTGCCAGATATTATTTTTATGCTTTTGTTTTTCTTTATGGTAGTAACTGTGATGAGAGAAACAAACCCGATATTAAAAATTAAAATTCCGCAGGCAACCGAGCTAAGCAAAATCGAACTGAAAGAATCTGTAGCTTACATCTTAATTGGTACGCCGACAGATGTAAACACTTATGGTTCTGCTCCCCGCATTCAGTTAAATGATTCATATGCCGAAGTAGAGAATGTGCAATCTTTCATTAAGAAATCTTATGCGGAAGTGCCAGATGCTTACAAGGGAATTTTTACGGTATCACTAAAAGTAGATGAAGAGGTAACTATGGGAATTGTTACTGATGTAAAACAAGAGTTAAGAAAAGCTGACGCACTTAAAATTAACTATGCAGCCAATAGAAAAGTGCTGGAAGAATAAAAGACATTTATTTCACAAGAAAAAGAGCCCCGATGTATTACATCGGGGCTCTTTTTTTTAAGGACAGTTTGTTTAAACAAATTCTAGTAAACAGTGTTTGATTATGTGTTATGATTAAAGATAAAGTTATCGGCCTTTTAATGCTAGCATTTTTTCTAGTTTTCTTGCTTGTTTTTATACTGTTAGGCAATATAATGTTTGCAAAGCAGGATGTTCAAAACCAAGACACGGAAAACTTTTATTTAGAAAAGTAGTGGAGTAAAAAAACCACTTCTTGCCACAGAAGCACCTTCCTATCAACCCACAAGAATAAATTATTTTAGAAGCCCTCTGGAAATTACGATACGCTGTATCTCACTGGTGCCTTCATAAATTTGTGTGATTTTAGCATCCCGCATAAGACGCTCAACGTGATACTCTTTTACGTAGCCATACCCTCCGTGAACTTGAACGGCTTCAACGGTTGTTTTCATAGCCACCTCACTTGCAAAGACCTTGGCCATAGCACTAGCTTGTGTGTAATCTTTTCCCTCATCCTTCAGTACAGCCGCTTTGTATACTAAAAGTCTCGCAGCCTCAATCTCTGTAGCCATATCAGCCAATTTGAAGGCGATGGCTTGATGTTTAGAAATCTCTTTACCGAAGGCCTGCCTTTCCTTGGAGTATTTTACCGATAACTCATAAGCACCCTGTGCTATTCCCAATGCCTGAGCAGCGATACCAATTCGCCCACCAGATAAGGTTTGCATAGCAAACTTAAATCCAAAACCATCATCTCCAATTCTATTTTCCTTGGGCACCCTTACATCTTGAAACAGCAAGGAGTGTGTATCGGAGCTTCTAATTCCTAGCTTATCTTCTTTTGCACCTAAAGTAAAACCCTCCATTCCTTTCTCCATAATAAGGACGTTAATTCCTCTGTGCCCTTTCTCTGCATCGGTTTGCGCTATTACGAGGTGAATATCTGCCTTTCCGCCATTCGTTATCCAATTTTTCGTACCATTAACTAAATAGTAATCGCCCATATCGATAGCAGACGTCCGCTGACTGGTAGCATCACTCCCCGCTTCGGGCTCACTGAGCGCAAAGGATCCAATTTTTTGACCACTAGCTAAGGGTTTTAAGTACTTTTCTTTTTGCCCCTCATTTCCGTACTTTTCCAGACCCCAGCAAACCAAAGAGTTGTTGACGCTCATAGCAACAGAGCAGGAGTTGTCAATTTTAGATAATTCTTCAACTGCCACACAATAGCTAAGCGTATCCATACCCCCACCATCATATTTGGGATTAACCATCATACCCATAAAACCTAATTCGCCCAACTCTTTTAACAAGGCTGTGGGGTGGGTCATGTGAGTATCGCGTTCAATTACTCCAGGCAAACACTGGTTTTGGGCAAAACTTCGCGCCGCTTCTTGCACGGCCAATTGCTCTTCGGTCAATTCAAAATTCATAAAACAAGATATTCTTAGTTAAGGCGTTACAAATTTAACTATTTATTGGTGATTATTGTTTAGTGGGTTTTAGTTAAGTTAAAATTTTGAAATACAGGTTTAAGCCAATTCTCTTCATTAAAAATGTTTTAACTTTGGGTTATGATAATCTACAGTGTAACCGTAAAAATTGATTTAAGCATGCATGATGAGTGGCTGATGTGGATGAAAAATGTGCACATAGACGAAGTTATTGCCACAGGCAAATTTGAAAAATATAAGTTCCACAGAATATTAGCTGAAGATGAAAGTGACGGCATAACTTATAATGTGCAGTATTATGCAAAGACAATGGGTGATTATTTTGAGTACAGAGACCAATTTGCAGCCAAACTTCAGCGCAAAGGAAAGGATTACTTTAAAGATAAGTTTGTGGCTTTTAGAACATTGTTAAAAGAGGTTGAGTAAACCTACAATTCTGAACAAATTTTGTAATTTAGGACTATGCGATTTAAGATGTTTCATACAGAAAAACCAAGACGGTTTTCTTTTCATACCCGGTATTATGATGAGAAGAAACTTGCTACGGAAAATGAAGTGTCCATAGAAAAAGGAAGTTTTTCTAAATTCAAAAGTAAGTATCGCACAAATCTTTTTGAAAAGCAGCATGCAGAAGAAGACTCAAAAAGACGTTTTCTGTTGCTTTCTATTTTCTTTGGATTGCTTACGGTAATACTTATTGTTATGGGATACTACGTTTATGGCTCCATTCCTGGATTGGCCTTTTTGGTGGCAGTTTTATTTTTACTCAAGAAAGCCTCTAATAAATAAGTATGACCAACGTTATTCAACTCTTACCTGATGCTATTGCTAATCAGATTGCGGCTGGAGAGGTCATTCAGCGACCAGCAAGTATTGTTAAGGAATTAATGGAAAATGCGGTCGATGCCAACGCCAATAGCATTAAACTGATTGTTAAAAATGCGGGACGTACTTTGGTACAAGTTATTGATGACGGAGACGGCATGTCTCCTGACGATGCTCGAATGAGTTTTGAAAAACACGCCACATCAAAAATCAAGAACATTGACGACTTATATGGAATCATTACCAAAGGTTTCCGAGGAGAAGCTTTGGCGTCAATCGCGGCAATTGCGCAAGTTGAATTAAAGACCCGGCAAGACGGAGAGCCTCTTGGTACGCAAATCAACATAGAAGGATCAAATATACAAAAACAAGAACCTTGTCAGGCACCAAGGGGAACATCTATAGCAGTAAAAAACATATTTTATAATGTGCCAGCAAGGCGCAACTTTCTGAAAAGTGATAACGTTGAGACAAAACACATTATAGAAGAATTTTTTCGAATTGCTTTACCTCACCCAGAAGTTGCCTTTTCGTTAATTGTTAATGGTCATGAAATGTATCATGTTAAACCGGGCAACTTGCGTCAGCGGATTAGTGCCTTGTTTGGGGATAAATACAATGACAGACTAGTGCCCATAAATGAAGAAACGGACGTGGTAAGCATTGGGGGTTATATTGGCAAGCCAGACTCAGCAAAAAAAACTAGGGGAGAACAATATATTTTTGTCAATAAGCGGTTTATCAAAAGCAACTACTTAAACCATGCTATTTTTAAAGCGTATGAAGATGTAGTTACGAAGGATAAATTCCCGTTTTTTGTGCTTTTTATGGAAATAGATCCGGCACGAATTGACATCAATGTCCATCCAAGTAAGCACGAGATTAAATTTGATGAAGAACACCTAATCTACACTTTTGTAAATGCGGCTTCTCGTCACGGCCTTGCTCAGTATAGTGTTACACCCACTTTGGATTTTGAGCAAGAAGACTCCTTCAACCAAATGGGGACATTTGGACAAAATGATAAGAATTTTGATCTTAATAAATCCGCAATGAGTTTTAGTAAGACAGATTTCCCGTTTTCAGCTAAAAACAAGCAAGGTGGCGATAAGTCCAACTTAGCGGATTGGAAGGAGCTTTATAAGATAAACACTGACCCGGATTCTCAATCCTTGGTGCAGCGGGTGAGCCAAATGAATCAAGAGCTACCATTAGAACAGGGTGCAAAACACCAAAAACTCAAAGAGAAGGTAAGTGGACCATACCAGATTCATGCAAAGTATATTTTGTCACCTATAAAGTCTGGATATATTGTTTTTGATCAAAATGCGATGCATCAGTGTATTTTATTTGAACGCTATCTACACACCCTAAGTGCCGGTGATCAATTAAGTCAAAAGCAGCTTTTTCCGCAAAACATTGACCTCCCTCCTCAGGATGCAGCAATCATGCGAGAAATTTTACCAGAAATCAATAATCTAGGCTTTGTTATTAGTGATTTTGGGGCAAATAGCTTTGTCATACATGGTTTCCCAGCAGATATTGATTGTAGCAATGAACGACAAATTATTGACGAATTTATTGAACAGTTTAAAATGGGCGCTGGGCTCGGTAAGTTTACGCGACGAGAAAATGTTGCCAAATCCTTGTCTTATACAGCTGCTATAAAGGCAGGAAAGGTCTTGAGTGCGCTTGAAATGCAAAATTTAATTGATGAGTTATTTGCTTGTGAAAACCCAAATAAAGCGCCAAACGGCAGAAGGACATTTGTTAGGTATGCGATAGAAGATTTAGAGAAGGCTTTTAATAAATAGCTCTTGCTAGGACAAAAGTGCCATCACTAGGTTTTTTTAGAAGTAAAACACTATTTATTTTCTTTCATCCACCTTACAATTGCTGGAAAATGATCTCTAGGAGCATCTTTATGGCTCAACATATCAATATGCCCATAGTCATTTAGAAAATCAGACTCCTTCGCCAAATACCAATAGTCTTTCTTTGCGTTTTTAACTTCATTCATTAAGCACTTTATGTCTCTAGGGTGTCCTAATAGGGTATCATTTTTCCCTGCCACAAACAACAACGGAGGAAGGGCTTTTGTCTCAAGTACCTTTCCATAATCAAAACCATCTTTATTGTCTTTCCAGGCACTGCCAACCTTAATCCACTTATTAATTTGTTTGTAATGATTGATCGGCTCCTCATCTGAACCTATACCTAATTTGGTGGCGGGAAAATAGCCAAAAATAGGGTTAAGTATTTTCCCTAAGAAATACCAACCGAGTCTTAGTTTTCTAAAATAATCCCAGTTTCGGACACTAATCCATCTTTTTACTCCAAAAAACACAGTATTCACGAACGGGTGATCAAATCGTGCCATATAAGCCAACAAAAGAACACCCCCCCATGAATGTGCCGCAGCGTATACTGGTACGTCCCCCTTTATTTCCTTAATTTTTAAAAGGCTTAAGGGGATGTCTGTTTTAATAACATCAACTTGCCCATATAAACTTCTTTTACTCATTTTTGGGATACTTTCACCCCTTCCCTGCATGTCTAAAACGAAAACATCATACCCTTGTTTAGCTAAAAAAGGGGCATAACCTTTGAGGTTTTTGGAATAGAAAATCTTACCATTTTCCATGGATCCATGAAGCAAGAATACGGGCGGACCATCTGGGTTTTCGAAGATTCTTTTAAGATGTAACGCTCCCCCTTCAAAGGGAATATAAAGAGATGCTAATTGCATGGTTTGTAAAAATACTTTTTTCTTTTGGTTTTTCCCTGCCTAGTATTGCCTACACTTCACAATGTATATGCTCACTATTAAGGTGCGGATTCTTACTTTCTCGATAATTATTTTTTTAAGTTTAGCTTTAAATAATAAATCTATAGCATGAAGGATCAGTTTGAAGTAATTGGAGGGAAGTCCTTAAAAGGCGATATTACACCTCAAGGCGCAAAGAATGAAGCTCTGCAAGTGCTGTGTGCTCCACTGTTAACTGCCGAAAAAGTTGAAATGCACAACCTCCCCGATATACGGGATGTTAATTTCCTGATAGAACTACTTAAAGAACTGGGCGTAAAAGTTGAAAAACTTGGGGCAGGCAGCTATTGTTTTCAGGCGGATGAAGTCAATTTGGATTACTTGTTGAGCGACGCATTTAAGAAAAGAGCAAGTTCGCTGAGGGGGTCTGTAATGATCATGGGTCCGCTGTTGGCTCGATTCAAAAAAGCATATATCCCCAAACCAGGCGGTGATAAAATTGGCGCCCGCCCCTTAGATACACACTTTTTAGGTTTTCAAAAACTGGGAGCCGAGTTCTCGTACAATCAAGACGACAACTTTTACACGGTAAAAGCAGAGAATTTACAGGGGACCTATATGTTAATGAATGAACCCTCCGTGACGGGTACAGCAAATGTTGTTATGGCTGCTGTTATGGCTAAAGGACATACAACAATTTATAATGCAGCGTGTGAGCCTTACCTCCAACAATTATGCTCGATGCTAAATAGTATGGGCGCTAAAATCCAAGGAGTAGGAAGTAATTTATTGGAAATCGATGGAGTAAGTGAATTGGGTGGATGCACCCATACTTTGCTGCCAGACTTTATAGAGGTCGGTTCTTTTATTGGTTTGGCAGCTGCCACCCAATCGGAGTTAACAATTAAAAATTGCCGTATCGATAAACTTGGACCCATACCGGATGTCTTTAAACGGCTAGGCATACAGCTCGAATATAGAGGAGATGACATCCATGTTCCCGCTCAAAAAAATTACGAAATTCAACGAATGATTGACGGTTCGATTCCAACAATCTATGACGCTCCGTGGCCTGGGTTCACTCCCGATTTAATATCAATCATCTTGGTTGCTGCTATTCAAGCAAAAGGAAGTGTATTGATTCATCAAAAAATGTTTGACGCTCGCCTGTTTTTTATTGATAAGTTGAAAGATATGGGTGCTCAGATTATATTGTGTGATCCTCACCGAGCGACAGTAATCGGAATTGATCGTAAGTATAAGTTAAGAGGTATTCAAATGAGCAGTCCAGACATTCGAGCAGGTGTTGCCCTGCTTATAGCTGCGATGTCAGCTGAGGGCAAAAGTGTGATTTCTAATATCCATCAGATTGATAGAGGCTACCAAAACATCGATGGGCGATTAAATGCCTTGGGTGCAAGTATTAAACGTCTGTAGCACCTATGTCTTTTTTAAAAACTCAATATTCCTTTTCAAGCCCGCAAATTTTGTTCGCTTTACCGGGCTGCCTTCAAATAATTTAGTGAATACTTCTTCTGTAATTTCCTCCCATTCTTGCCGGTCTTTTCGCAGAAGCTCTTCTTTAGGGTTAAATTGAGGTTCTTGATGATTTTTTGATTTTGCATTAATCGGGCAAACTTCTTGACAGATATCACAGCCATACATCCAATCTTTCATTTTACCTTTAAACTGACTAGGGATCTTATCTTTTAGTTCAATGGTTAAATAAGAAATACATTTACTAGCATCCATTTGATAGGGTGCATAAATAGCGTCAGTCGGGCAAGCATCAATGCATTTAGTACAACTACCGCAGTGGTCTTGCACAGGGCCATCATAATCTAATTCTAAATCGAGAATTAACTCAGCTAAAAAAAAGTAGGAACCTTTCCGTTTGGTTAACAGCAAGGTGTTTTTACCTATCCACCCTAAACCACTTTTTTGCGCCCACACCCGTTCCATCACAGGTGCACTATCTACAAAAGCGCGCCCATCCACCTCACCTATTTCTTCTTGAACAAATTTGAGCAAGGCTTTTAGCTTTTTACGCACCACTTTGTGGTAATCTCTCCCATAGGCATACTTGGAAATCTTAGGTGCTTTGGGATCTTCTTGTGTTGTTTCGGTGTAGTAGTTATAACTCAGCGATATGACGGATTTTGCACCGGGCACAAGTTTTCTTGGGTCTGTCCGCACATCAAAATGATTGGCCATATAAGCCATTTCTCCCTGATGATTATTATTCAGCCAAGCTTCTAGTTTTTTGGCCTCATCATTAAGAAATTCAGCCTTGGAAACACCAACTTCTTCAAACCCTAAGTCGTGGGCTTTCTGTTTAATGACTTGCGTGTTTTTATAGGCGTTTTCCAAGAGAAATAAATAACTAATTAGCAATAGGCCAAAGATAATAATCAAGATTTGTAAGACTGTTGGAAAGGTAAAATACTTTTTACTTGAGCCATTTAAGCTTAAAAAAGGGAGGTTTATATACTTTTCCGCCGGTATTTTTCGAGGGATGTCAACCAAAGGACAGTATAAAACGAATTTTTTAGGACAGAATGTCAGAAAAAATACGGTGGCAAACTTTTTGTCGAGCTATCTTTGCACAAATTATAGTAAAATGACAGAGAAGGATAAAGAGAGTATTGAAGAGCAAGACCTTAATACGAGCGAAGACGCTCAAGAGGAGGGCGAAAAAGAGACGGTTGTAGCGCCTAAAAATGAGTTAGAAGACATAAGCAATCAGTTAACAGAGCAAAAGGAAAAGTACTTGCGCTTATTTGCAGACTTTGATAATTACAAGAAGAGAACAGCTAAGGAGCGTTTAGATTTATTGAACACTGCTGGCAGGGATATTATTCTAAGTGTCATTCCGGTTATTGATGATTTTGAAAGAGCTATTGCTGTCGCTGAAAAGGCGACTGAAGTAGATTCTGTGAAAGAGGGAATGGAGCTCATCAAGAATAAAATGTTTAATGTGTTGCAGCAAAGGGGAATAAATGTAATGGAGTCGGTTGGAGAGCCGTTTGATGCTGAGCGACATGAAGCAATTACGGAAATACCCGCACCGAGCGAAGAGATGAAGGGAAAAGTTATTGATGAAGTGGAAAAGGGGTATACGATGAACAATAAAATTATCCGTTACGCAAAAGTTGTAGTGGGCAAATAAAACATGTATTTAAGTATGCATAAGGGGTAAATAATATGGCTAAAAGGGATTATTACGAGATACTAGGCGTTGATAAAGGTGCGTCTGAAGTAGAAATTAAAAAAGCCTACCGCAAGGTGGCCTTAAAATTCCATCCAGACAGGAATCAAGGTGATGATTCTGCTGAAGCGAAGTTTAAAGAAGCTGCCGAGGCTTATGAAGTTCTGGGAAATGCTGAGAAGAAGGCAAAGTATGATAGATTTGGCCATGCTGGAGTAGATGGGCCTGGAGGATTTGGTGGCGGAGGCGCAGGTATGAATATGGAGGATATCTTTAGCAATTTTGGAGACATTTTTGGCGGCGGCGGAGGGGGAGATTTCAGCTCTTTCTTCGGCGGCGGCGGTGGTCGAGGTGGTAAACGAGTGCGCAAAGGCAGTAACTTAAGGGTAAAAGTCAAGCTAAGCTTCGCAGATATTGAATCAGGGATCGAGAAAAAACTTAAAATAAACAAGTTGGTCAATGTTCCAGGAGCCTCGTACACGACCTGCTCAAGCTGCGGAGGAACCGGATCTGTTAGGCGAGTGACAAATACCATTTTAGGTCAGATGCAAACGACGGCAACGTGCCCTACTTGTAATGGAAGTGGGCAAATCATGGATACAAGGCCTCCTGGCTCAGATGCAAACGGCCAAAAGAGAGAAGAGCGAGTAGTTTCAGTAAATATTCCAGCAGGAGTTGAGGAGGGTATGCAGCTTCAAGTTAGAGGAGAGGGAAATGAAGGCCCCATGAACGGTATGGCGGGTGACTTAATCGTACTAATTGAAGAAATCCCCCATGAATATTTGGTGCGGGATGGGCAAAATGTATTGTTTAAATTGGGGCTTAATTTTGCAGATGCTGCCTTGGGTACATCTGTAGAGGTACCAACTATAAGCGGAAAGGCGAAGATTAAAATTTCTGAAGGAACGCAAAGTGGAAAGGTGCTAAGGCTCAAAGGCAAGGGGCTTCCATCGGTCAATGCTTATGGAAAAGGGGATCAATTGGTATATATATCAATATATACACCTAAAAACCTATCTAAGGATGAAAAAGCGTCCTTACAAAAGTTTAGAGAATCTGAAAATTTTGAAGCAAAACCTGAAAAGGCTGACCAAGGATTCTTTGAAAATGTTAAGGATTTTTTTAGCTAGCCAAGTAAGATTTAATTGGTATTAGACTAGTAATCAAACAGTCCTACCAAGCACTAATATTTTTTACGGTTCAGCTAAATAGAGCAGTGTAATCTACTAAATATAGATTTCTTTGCACCATGTTGCGAAATCTGATTTTAATTCTTTTTTCCTTTTGCTTTGCACATATTGCCCAGGCCTGGGGCTTCTGGGCACATCAGCGCATTAATCGCTTGGCGATTTTTTCTCTACCACCAGCTATGTTTACTTTTTATAAGGCAAACATTGAGTATATCACTGAACATGCTGTTGATCCGGACAAACGACGATACGTAATGGAAGGGGAAGCACCTAAACACTTTATTGACTTAGACCATTTTTGTACCCACCCCTGTGATAGCTTTCCGCGCAAATGGCCGGAAGCAAAGCGTATTTACTCAGAAGACACCCTCAATGCTTATGGAATTGTTCCTTGGGCCATTGAGTGGACGATGAATAAGCTTACAGGAGCCTTCGTGGATAAAGACAAAGCCTTAATTTTAAAGTACTCTGCTGATCTTGGTCATTATATTGCAGATAGTCATGTACCCTTGCATACTTCGGAAAATTATAATGGTCAATTGACAGACCAACATGGCATCCATGGCTTTTGGGAAAGTCGTTTACCGGAGCTATTTCATGAGGAATACTCCTTTTGGGTGGGAGGAGCTAACTATATTAAAAATAGGAATGAATTCATCTGGATAAACATTTTACATGCACATAATCAACTAGAGGGTGTGTTAAGTTTAGAAATGCAACTGGACAAGATGTACCCCAAAGATCAAAAGTACGCCTTTGAGGTAAGGGGAGAATCTTTGATTAAAACCTATTCCCGTGGATATGCCCTTGCTTATCACGAATTGTTGGAAGGTATGGTTGAAGGGCAAATGCAGTTGAGCGTAAAGCACGTTGCAGACCTTTGGTTTACTTGTTGGGTGAGTGCAGGTTTACCTAATTTGAGTAAATTGGATTCCAATAATATACGAGAATCTGAGGGACAGAAAAATGAAGCAAAAGTCCTTAAAATAAAAAGCCGCGCTCATGCAGAAACCGGATTAGATGTGCTATTAATTCAACCTTAAATTCCTAAGGCATTAAAAAGGTAGTTATTAAAGAAATAGAAAGCAGCAACGCCCGCAATGTAACCCACTAAGGCTAACCAGGCTATTTTTTTCAAATACCAAAAGAAGTCAATTTTTTCCATTCCCATTGCTACAACTCCCGCAGCCGAGCCAATAATTAACATGCTGCCACCAGTACCAGCTGTAAATGCAATGAGGTGCCAATCCGGATGGTCCATTGCTAAATCTGGGAACATTCCCATGCCAGCAGCAACCAAAGGGACATTGTCCACAACAGCACTGGCAAAACCTAAAATAATAATGAAAAGATCAGTTCCAATAGAACCTTCTACCGATTGCCCAAACTGGAAAATCATTCCCAAAGACTCTAAAGCAGCCACCGTCATTAAAATACCCAAGAAAAACAATAAACTAGGCATCTCAATCTTCCCCAATGCGGAATGCACAGGACTTATATGGCCAGTGTCAGAAGTAGCATCAGAAATCTCAAATTCTCTGTTGGTAATAAGTTCAGCGAAGATCGTAAAGAGGGCAAGAGACAACATCATGCCGACATATGGAGGAAGGTGAGTTAGTGTTTTAAATACAGGCACAGCGACAATTAAAGCAAGTCCTAAATACAACATAAAAGCGGAGTGCTTATTTACTACTTCGTTTTCCTCTGCCGTATCAAAAGTGCCTTGGAAAGCTTTCATTTTGCTTGCCACATAGGTTGGTATAAGCATACAAACCAGCGAGGGCAAAATTAAGTGTTCCATTAACTTAAGGGTAGTAACTTTTTCTCCCATCCACAGCATCGTTGTCGTTACATCTCCAATAGGCGACCAAGCACCTCCTGCATTAGCGGTGATAACAATCAAGCCCACATACCAGATTCGCTCTTCCCGTTTTTTGATCAATTTAGCAAGAATAGATATCAAAACGATTGTAGCCGTTAAGTTATCAATGATAGCAGAAAGAATGAATGCTAGAATGGTAACTATCCACAAGAGTGTTTTCTTTTGATTGGTTTTTATGAATTTTTTAATAGTTGCAAAACCGTCGAAATGATCAATAATTTCAACAATGGTCATTGCCCCTATCAAGAAGATAAGAATCTCACAAGTTTTACCAAAATGGTGCAATAAAACCGCTTCAACAGTACTCTCTTCTAAGCCGTGAGGACTTACTTCAAAAACAGGAAGGTGGGAAAGGGATACAACCGCCCAAGCAAGAGCCATCATAGCTAGCGCAGGCACCAACTTATCTATTTTCAAGTTGTGCTCCAAGGTAATAGCAAGATAACCTAGAATAAATATAATGAGTACTACAAATTCCATTGTTAGATTAATTTGTTGAGGGCGATTTCAAATGCGGTATGGGCAATATTGAGTTTCGAGCTGTTTTTTGTTCGAGCATCTTCAATAGCCCTTCTAATAATTTCAGAAGTATCTTCAAAAATAGACTCATCGGTCATTATCGTTGGCAGGTCATTTGACATTAAGAAGGCAAAAACTCTTGCCATACCACAATTAGAAATGAAGTCAGGAATAATACTAATATGTTGATCTGCATATTTTGCTATAGGACCAAAAAATATTTCGTTATCAGCGAAAGGCACATTTGCCCCACAAGCAATTACCTCAATTCCGGAGGCAATCATTTCATCTACCTGGTTTTTTTGAATAAGTCTTGAAGCAGCACAAGGAATAAATACCTCTGCTTCCATTTTCCAGATTGCTTTATTCACCTGTTCGAAAGGAAGCATATCGGGATGACTTAGCTTATTGCCATCTTTTGTCACAAAAAACTCACGTATTTCTTCTAAAGAAAAACCGTCTTTATTCATCAAACCACCATCGCGATCAATAATTCCTACAACTTTTGCACCACTTTGCGCCAGGTAATAAGCTCCAGCAGAACCCACATTTCCCCAGCCTTGTACAATCACTCTTTTACCTTTCAAGCTGCCGCCATAGACAGCATAATAATGGCGAACAGATTCAGCCACACCCCACCCAGTTATCATGTCAGCGACCACATACTTGTTGCTCACTTTTGGGGTATACCTTTCATCTTCAATAACTTGAAGAACACCTCTTCTTAGCTGCCCGATACGGTGAATTTTTTGAGGTTCTGAAGGCTGGAAGTGTCCGTTAAAAACACCTTCCTGTGGATGCCAAACGCCGCAATCCTCTGTTATAGGAATAACTTCATGAATTTCATCAACATTTAAATCACCACCTGTTCCGTAGTAATTTTTAAGTAGTGGGGCAACAGCATGGTACCACCTCTTTAAAACACCTTTTTTTCTTGGATCGTTAGGGTCAAAGTTTATCCCTGATTTTGCACCACCGATTGCGGGGCCAGAAACCGAAAATTTCACCTCCATTGTTTTTGCCAAAGACGTCACTTCGTGTTTATCTAGACCTACGCGCATCCTTGTTCCTCCTCCTGCCGCACCACCACGAAGGGAGTTTATAACCACCCACCCCTCGGCTTCAGTTTCAGAATCCTTCCATTCGAAAACAATTTCGGGCTGTTTATTTTCAAATTTATTCAATAAATCATTCATGGTTATTGCTTTTGGCTTTGCCCTGCAAACCTACGATTTTTTGACATTTTCATCTAAAATAATTCTGAATTTAAAGTAAATGTCTGTTTTTGAGGAATATCAACTGATTTTTTAGAAAACTTATCAGTACCATATTAGAATTTTCAAGGCAAGGACAATACCTTAGTTCCAAATTCAAGCAATGATTTTTGATTTTTTAGAGCAAGTTAAGCCAGATGCAATTTTCCCGAAAGAGGGAGAATGGCAAACCAATCAATTAGGTGCAAATATTGAGCAAAGCTTCAACGGCAAATTAGAGGGTGAAGAATTTAAGCTGGCAATAATTGGTGTTGGTGAAGATAGAAGCAGCATCAACAACTCTGGTTGTGGCACAGGAATTAATACAATCAGAAAAGAATTATATAGTTTGTTTTTGCATTTCGATTTACCCAAAACGATTGATTTAGGGAACATTGTTTTAGGGCACACGATTAAAGACACACAGGTAGCCTTGAAAATGGTCGTTTCAGAGTTATTGGATTTACGTATTACGCCCATTATTATAGGTGGTGGACATGATATGACATATGGCCAATATCAGGCTTATGAGAATAGAATACATTCTGTGGACATTGTTGTCATCGATGAACGGATAGATTTATTAGAAAGCGAAGAAGTAAATGCATCATCTTTTCTTAGACATATCATTATGCACCAGCCTAATTTTCTATTTTCTGCTAATCATTTAGGTCATCAATTGTTTTATAACGACCCTAAAAACATTGATGTCTTAGAGTCTTTGAATTTTGATGTTTTACGCTTAGGTGAAGTGAAGAAGGATATTTTTGAAATGGAGCCTTTTTTACGAAATGCAGATATGTTGAGTTTCGACTTATCAGCATTGCGAAGTTCAGATGCGCCAGCAAATGGAATTACTTCGCCCAATGGTTTGAGTGGTGAAGAGGCTTGTCAGTTGTGCCGATTTGCCGGATTTAGCAATAAAACGTCATCATTTGGTTTATATGAGTTTAATCCAAATTTCGACCAGAACAATCAGGCTGCAAAACAAGCTAGTCAAATGATTTGGTATTTTATAGAGGGCTTTGCAAATCGTAAAGAGAATGACTATCCTTCGGAAAACAATAACCAATTCATGAAGTATTATGTGAAGCTGGAAAGCAGTGAACACGAAGTTGTGTTTTGGAAGAGCAACTACAGCAATAAATGGTGGATGGAAGTCCCTCAAAAAAATTCCGAGCTTAACAAATTTATTCCTTGCAGTTATAAGGACTATGAGAATGCTATGCAGGGCGAGTTACCCGACAAATGGATGAAGGTTTATGCAAAGTTGAACTAATAAATTAATCCACCCTCTAAGTATTTTATTGTATTTGCCAATTCTTGGTCGGCAGGATAGAGTGTTTGAAGCTTCTGGAAGGTTTTAATAGCGAGACTTCTTTTGCCGGTGACTCGATACAAGTTTCCTAGCAAAAGATAGGTGGATTTAGCGTTGAAAACCTCAATCCCTGTTTCAAGGTAGATATATGCTTCATTATCTTTTCCTGAGTTGTGTGAGCATCTAGCGGCAAACTCATAGGCTTCAAGTAATTCTGGAAACTCTGTACTTTTTCCCAATAAGGTTTCGTTAAGTATGATTTTGTCAAAATAGATAAGGGCCTCTGAATAATTGTTTCTTTCATAGTAAATCAACCCAAGGTAGTAATGATGTATCCACTCGTTTGGTTTTAATCGAGTAGCTTCAAGCAAGAAGGTAAATGCGCTATCAGGATTTGCTTTTAATATGTAGTAATTGGCTAAATCAGCATTTGGCCCATAGAAATCAGGGAATAGTGCAATGGCTTTTTTGTAATGTTTCTCCACTAAATATGCAGCAGAGTCAACATTTGTGACTTCTCCGTTTTTAACCATATTGTTTAACTCTAATGCATATTGCGCATTTATTGCTGCATTGTATTGAGCATAAGGCAGTGTATTTGCAGCAAGGGTATAATTGTTTTTCCAATCCTTATTTCTATCTATTGTTTTGTAGGTGTAATAACTCATTAAAGGGAGTAAGACTAATCCGAGGGTTGTTAGCGCTTTTTTTTCATTCCCTTGCCATTTTTTAATCACATAAAATAATCCCGACACCAGGGCTACGCAAAAACCAATAGAGGGTAAAAACAACCATCGTTCAGCAAGTGTATCGGGCATTAATAGGACGATATTGGTGTAAATAGAAATAGTGCAGAAATACCAAACTATCCCCCACATGGTAATGTAGTATTTCTGTTTGTAGAAATAATAAGCTAGCCAGAGCAATAGTATATGAATTAAGATAGATAAATATACATCCCAGTCTTTCCATGAGGCGAGTTTAACTTGCCATGTCCCATATTGGTGTACAAGTGCTGTAGGGAAAATGAGTTTTTGAAGGTATATGAGTTGGATGCGAGCAATGGTTGCGCTCTTTTCATAATTGTTCTCAGCAAGGATTAAAACATTATGATATGGGGAAAGGTTTTCAAGTCCTTCATCTGTTTTTTCAATTGCCCCCACCTCAGATTTAACTGTTTGATTATTAGTAACAATGGCTTTATAATCATTTTCAAAGTAGATGTACTCGGTGAAAGGGAACGCCAAGAGCAGAACAACTATTTTATAACGAAAGGGATACCTGCGTCTAATGGTAATTAAAATTGATAGAAGTGCTATTATTAAAATCTGCGGTTTAAATGGGAAATATTCATCCGTAATACTTATTATCAAGGCGTAAATGCACAATAGAGTTAAAAAATGAACTGCATATTTTTTGACGAGCATATTGTTTTTATGATAGAAATAATAAAAGGAGAAAAGAAAGGCAAAGGCGGTAGATGTAATAATTGAGTTATAGTCTAAAGCGATAGTTACTCCTGCATATAAAACGAACTTTATAATTAGTTCCAATGGCTTGGCTTGGTTTTCTTTTAACTCTAAATAGAAAACAAGAATGAAAAACAACAGGGTATAATTCCACCTTAAATAGTAAGAAAACAGGGCGGTGATAACCAAAAAAAGAACGAATCTTAATTGCCTAAATCTGATAAATAAAACAAACGGGATTGCTGTAAAAAACAACCAAACAACATACAATCTTTTTATAAAATGCAACTCGAACATTAAAGAAGATAAAAGCAGCACTACACTAATTATTGCGCACCAATCTGCTGAAAAAAACTTGGACTTACACATCAACCAAAAACTTCCAAGTTGCTTAAAAAACAATAAATAAAGAAGAAATGGAAGAGTTGTAATTGCCGAAAGTTTTGATAGGCAAGCCAAAATAAATAATAAAACACCCAACACTTTAAGCAAAGGAGGATCCTTAAGAACCAGCAAAAAACAACTCAATACTAAAAACAAACTTAAAAGTTCATCAAGACTCTTAATATTGGCAACCACTTCTGAATGGACAGGGAGTAAGGAAAATAACACAGCAATTAGTGAAAGCATCCATGGAGGATGGTTTTTGAAAAGGGTGAAAAGGGTTTTAAGTATAACTAAACAACACAAAACATATGTGAAAAGATTAAGTAGGTGAAAAGCTAAAGGCGAGTTTTCAAAGATCTCCCAAATAAGCGCTTGAATTGATTGCGGAACTGGCCGATATATACTTCTTCCTTCAAGATAGGCAAATGAACTCCAAATTTTACCCAAACCTTCAACCCCTAAAACTGTCACCTTATTTTGAGTTATGACAATCTGATCATCCCAAACAAAATCATAAGATAAGGTTTGTGCATAAAATATCGTTGACAAAAGAAGCGGCAAGAGATACATGAAGTGCACATTTCTAGAATCTTTATACCAAGGCAGGTTAGTGCTCATTAATCTTGTTTAGCACATTAAACACCTTTAATTTAACTCGATCCAAGAAGCTTGGCCCACGGAAGGAGGGTGAAAGTTGATTCAGATCTCCATGCTTTCCTAAAGCGCTTTTATATTCTGTAAGAATAGGGTCGTTGCTGCTTAAATTTACTAAAGAGTAGTTGTTAAAATGGTAAAATACCAAAGAATAGTCCTTATTAACGACATGCTTGTTATTAATATATTCTCGTTTACAAATTTCCTTATTCCATTCTGCAGTATTGCATCCTGGATGATTTAAAACCTTGGTCTCTGGCTGTATGTTAGGTATTAGGTCTAAGTATTTTTGATCATCAAACAAACCACGCCAATAGTTTTTTTCGCATCGATACAAGCAGGCCTTTGCCCACCATTCTAAAGCTTCGATAGCTTTTGAGTTTGCGGCTACAAATCCTGCATTGTAAAGACCAACCCTAAAATTGGCTTCAAACCAATTTTGATTATTTTGAGGATCTCGCGGATAGTGGTGAGGAGTCAGGAGAATAGGGTGTTTGTCCAGCTCCTGAAAGATGAAAGTAAAGTCATTAAAGAAGAAGATATCATTGTCTACATAGACTGCTTTTTCGTTTTGATTAATCAAATGAATGAGTAAAACAGATTTTAAACTCCACCTCAACTTATCGGGACTATTCTTGTATTTGTTTGTAAGCGCTTGGGCTAATAGACTTTGTAAATCACTTAGATAAACTAAGTCAACATTTTCGGGCAAGGTTTTACAGTAATTAGTAGAATCAATTAATAAAATCGTTAACTTTCCTCCTAAAGCCGCTAGACTTCCTGCAAGGGCAAAGCACTTATATAGATGGGATGTTGTGCTGGTGGTACAAAAAGTGCAAGCTTTTTTCATTCGTGACTCTTTAGGCGCTTATATAAATTACTGTAAATATAAGTTTTGAACTTATAGTTAAGTAAATATAATTTAAGCAATTAAATTACAACAAATATGCTTTAACTTTGGTATCCTATGAAAATTTTGGGAGTAGCGGCATATTATCACGACAGCGCAGCAGCTTTAATTGAGGACGGGCATATTATTGCTGCAGCGCAGGAAGAAAGGTTTACTCGCAAAAAACATGATGAAAGCTTTCCCCAAAATGCGATCGTATTTTGCTTGGAAGAAGCCGAGTTAAGCATTAACGATTTGGATGCAATTGTATTCTACGATAAGCCGTTTCTAAAATTTGAAAGAATCATAGAGACCTTTATGGAAAACCCTGCCTCTGGTTGGTGGCAGTTTATAACTGCATTGCCAGGGTGGTTGAAAAAAAAATTATTTATCAAAGATGTGCTAAAAGATGCAATAGCAGAGTTGGGAGATGTGGATTGGAATAAAACTCAATTGTTGTTTTCTAAACACCACCTTTCACATGCTGCTAGCTGTTTTTATCCTTCAAATTTTAAGGAATCTGCTATTTTAACCATCGATGGTGTGGGTGAATGGGCGACGGCTTCTATTGCAAAGGGGCAAGACGGAAAAGTTGAAAATTTACAAGAGCTACATTTTCCGAATTCATTGGGCTTGCTTTACTCTGCCTTTACTTACTTCTTAGGTTTTAAAGTAAACAGTGGAGAGTATAAATTGATGGGTTTGGCTCCTTATGGTGTTGCTAATCTAGCGCTCGTTGAAAGGTTTTATAAGCGATTAAATGAGGAGGTTATTGAAATATTTGAGGATGGTTCAATACAACTCAATCAGAAATATTTCACCTATCAGACTTCTTCTAAAATGATTAGAGAGGCTAAGTTTGAAGCCTTATTCGGGTTTTCTAAAAGAAAAGAAGAAAGTCAGATAGAAGAAGAGCACTATTGTCTAGCTTTAGCCTTGCAGCAGGTTACAGAAGATGTAGTGTTAGCAATGGCTCGGCAAGCAAAGAAAATAACAGCGTCTTCCAACTTATGTTTGGCTGGAGGTGTAGCACTTAACTGTGTAGCTAATGGCCGGTTAGCAGAAGAAGGCATTTTCGAAAATATTTATATTCAGCCAGCCGCTGGAGATGCTGGAAATGCGCTTGGTGGGGCGATGGCGGCTTATTATATGCATTTTAATCAAGATCGTTTGTATACTCAATCTTTTGATCAGATGTTTTGGTCAAGGCTTGGGCCTGCGTTTTCAGTTAAAACCATTCAAAGAGCGTTATCAAATTACAAGCTTAATTACGACGAGATGGAGCAAAGCGCCATGGTAAAACTTTCTGCTGAGTTATTATCTAAGGGTAATATTGTTGCTTGGTTTCAAGGACGAATGGAGTTTGGGCCAAGAGCTTTAGGGGGAAGAAGTATTTTAGGGAACCCTATGCTCTCTGAAACACAGTCAAAGCTTAACTTAAAAGTAAAAAAGAGAGAAAGTTTTCGACCTTTTGCGCCTATCATGTTAGAGGGAGAGTTTGAGAAGTATTTTGGTAGGTCAAATAAATCACCATACATGCTATTTGTTCATAAACTATTGCCCGAACACCAATTGGAAAATACAAGTGAAAGCTCCAACCTCATCGACAAAATCAATCAAGAAAGGTCTAAAATATCAGCGGTAACGCACATCGATTATTCGGCGCGAATCCAAACGGTTAATCAAGAAAGCGATCAGTTGATGGTTGAATTGCTCGAAGCTTTTAAGGCTCTCACTGGAGAGGGCATATTGGTGAACACAAGTTTTAATTTGCGAGGTGAGCCAATTGTTTGTTCACCTTCAGATGCGATTAAAACCTTCTTATCAACAGAGATTGATGTGCTTGTGTTGGGTAACCACATAATTAAACGAGAAAATAATTTAGATTTGCTGAGTAAGCATGTAAAAGTTAATAAAGATTAATATGGAGTTTTTAAAAGATATTTTTCAATTCTTAATGGAACGTAAAAAGTGGTGGCTGTTACCCATCATACTAGCTTTATTAATTCTTGGTTTACTATTGGCGTTTGCGGAGAGCAGTGCAGTTGCTCCATTTGTGTATCCAATGTTTTAAAATTGATTATGAGTAGGCTTAAACAACATCACTATAAAATTAATGGGGTAGTTATACTCGTCCTTGTTCTGCTTGCAAGCCTTATTAATCAAAAGTATGCCCTTGCACATAATTATGTTTTGTTTGGAGTTTTATCTTTCGGACTTATACTATACTCTTCGGATACTATAGGGAAACGGTTTGCCAAGTATTGGATGGCTTTTGGCAAATTGCTTGGAGATATTAATGCGAAAATTATTCTTTCCGTAATGTTTTTGGTTATGCTAACACCAATTGCCTTGCTTAAAAAACTTATTTCAACTAAAAGCCTAGCTAAAAAATCAACTTGGACGGATTGTAAAGAAGGTGAAGTAGATTTTACTAAACCTTGGTAGGTCTTTTTATTTGTCTTCTGCACCCTTCAATCCGGAGATAACAAACTCTCCATTAAAAAAGACATAGTTAATTAAGCCACGTGCATGGCTAGAAATTTCTGAGAAATTATTGACAATCGCTTTCATATTGCCAAAAACATAGCTTGGTCGCATGTAAAATTCCGTATAGAATTTTTTCTTTCTTTTGGTAAAGTCTGCAACAATTTGAGGATCTTTAAATTCATTTTGATACGGAAACAGATTGAAGTTCAGCTCGTTCTCTAACCGACTAAACAAATCGGTTCCAGGATAGGGGGTAAGTGGATTAACAGAAGCAAATGTCAGTTTAGCTTTTTTCGCAAACGCAATGGTTTGCTCAAAATCCACATCTGTTTCTTCAGGATAACCCGACATAAAAAAGCCAGTCGTTTCTATTCCATGACTTCTTACTAGTAAGAGGCTCTCAATAGCTTCTTCAACGTTTATTCTTTTTTCGTACAAATCAAGTATGCGCTGACTTCCAGATTCCAGACCAAAATAAATACGAGTGCATCCCGCTTTTTTCATCCAATACAGCATTTCATCTGTAAGATTATCTGTCCTACTCAAACAACACCATTGTAGACTGAAATTGCGATTGACGAGTTCTTTGCATATTTCTATTACTCTTCGCTTGTTTACAGTGAAGGTGTCATCGATTATGCGTAAAGACCTAATTCCATAATTGCTCACCAAGTTTTGAATTTCATCAACTACCCTTTCCGGACTTTGAATAGTTAGCTTACTTCCGTATGATTTTACACAAAATGAGCAGGGATAAGGGCACCCTCTAGCAGTTTGAATTAGGCTATATGGGCGGGGTAATACAGGTTCATAGTATTTATCTAAAGGCAATATATCATATGCAGGAATGGGCAATTCATTTGGATTGGGAATACGCTTGTCTATTCCTTGTTGTTCGGGGCTTCCGTTCTTCCCTATTCGCACCAACCCCATAACTTCATTTAAAGGACTATTGCCACTTAAGGCATCGAGAAGGTTTAAAAAAATAAAGTCAGGTTCTCCTAAGATTAAGAAATCCGCTTTGCTTTTTAGAATAACCTCACTGGAAAACTGAGTGGCATAGTGACCAAATACTACATATTGCGTATCAGGAAGCAATAGTTTAAGAAATTTGACTTCTTTACAATCTTCTTCAATACATTCTAAGCCAAGTATGGACACTATAATGTCTGGGTTGTAGTCTTTTGCTCTTTTAAGAACCGTATTTTGGTCTAAATTCTCGGCGATAGCATCTATTAACTTAATATCCATTTGGTAGGAGTCTCTAGCAATTGCCGCCAACGAAATCAACTCCAATGGAGGAAATAAGGATTCCGGCGAAACATAAGAACACATATACCTTCTGGTAATCTGCTCCTTGTTTGATAAATTAATAAATAGTATTTTTTTCATTTACTCCCCTAATTTAAACAAACTTGGCATTTCTTTTCGGGTTCGTTGGATTTCGCTTTTTTGTTGTTTAACCCAATTCTCTCTAGATTGAATAAACCCAGTCAAAGGTAGAGCATTAGAATTGTTGAAATAACTGTCATAATCCTTAGGTTTATTCGAGTCTTGGTGTAGATTTTTACTTCCTGCTATGAATTTTTTAAGAACTTTTAGGGCACCGACCCTGAACTCCCATAGGAGTTTGAAAAAGTCGATGAATCTTCCATTTAACAAAAACACACTAGCATAGGCCTTAATTTGCAACCATTCGATTTGTCGTTTGTTTAAATCAGCAAATTCTAAAGCACCACCCATCTGCTTGCTGAAATTGTCCCAATCTTTAGTCTGTAGCCGATACCCTCCTTCATTGTTGGCCGCAAGACGAGCAACTTCTGTACCAGGATATGGAGTCATTAAACCAAACATGGGTAAATCAGGGTTTAATTTCACTGCTAAATCAATGGTTTTTTGAATAGATGAGACAGTTTCTTTAGGTTGCCCAATAATAAAAAAGGTGCCGATGGGAACTCCCGCTCTTTTAGAAAACTCATAGGCTTCCAAAATTTTTTTCATGGAAATTCCTTTACCCATTTGTTTCATTATATCTGTATCTCCAGTCTCTACACCAATTTCAACCCTTTCTACATTCGCCTCTTTGAATTTATAAAACATTTCTTGGTCTACAAATTTAACATGAGTTTGTACATCCCAAGAGACCTTGCTTCCAATCTCATGTTTAATCATGGCATCTAACAAGTTTTTGGTCCTATTCATGTCTACACTAAACAACTCATCACCAAATGAAATGTGTTTTGGCTTGTGTTCGCTAATAATATAGTTTAATTCTTCTATAACCTTCTCTACACAGCGCTTGCGTGCGACCTGCCCATTTGGATTCATGCAAAACTGACAATTAAAAGGACATCCTCTTAAGGTTTGAACAAAGTAGGTATCTGCTGACCTAAACATATCCCAAGCGGGCATTGGGAGCTCATCTAAATCAAGTATTCGCATTGCATGTCCGGTTTGTATGAATGCATCATCTTTTTGAAAGCATAGACCTTTTATCTCCTGCAAATTTTGTTTACCTCTATTAAGATAGTGTTCACAAAGCTCTTTTAAGGGGGTTTCACCCTCACCGACTACAGCAAGGTCAAAGCAAGGAAACTCTTTTAAAGTTTCCTGAGGTATAGCTGTCACATGCACCCCTCCTATAAGTGTTTTAACAACGGGCTGTTTCTCTTTAATTTTATAGGCTAAATATCCTGCGGGTTTAATTTCATTAGTGAAAGCGGTGAATCCGACAAGGTCTGGCTTGAAATTAAGTATTTCATCAAGACAACCTGTGAAATCAAGTCGATCAAACTTCGCGTCTATAATTTTAATTTTGACGCCCGGAATATCTCGGATATAAGCGGCTAAACACGCTAAGGCTGTTCTTGGAAAATCAGGTTCGTCATACCATGGTTCTAGTGATGCTAAAATAGGTGGGTTTACTAGACATATTCTGAGAGTTGACTTACTCATTGTTTAGTTTTAATTGAATCATAGAGTTTATAAAATTAGCATATTTTAAGTTGCCAAAAATGGTTAAAGTGAAAATCTTTAGGTTGATTGTAGTATGCAGTGCTTAGGTTAAGCGGCACACAGTGTTTTAAACAATTAAAGAGTTGAATATTGGAAAACCAACATACTGTATTGCATCTCCAGACGTGTGTATAAGCTTGAGACCTTCCTTGTCAACCCCAAGAAGTAAAAAAAGGACAATACATGCTTGTAATTCGTGCGTTTAGGGTAGAAACTTCAGCCGTCTTTGTAAAGGAAGATATAAAAACCAAAGCGCACTAAATACGTAATGAATACCTAGCTGAATAAAACGAGGTAAGCGTTTAATAAAACTTATATGTTCATCAACCGTTTTAATAGTTAGCGTGCTTAATGCTTGTGCACACATCCAATATTTATTTGAAGCATAGGGCTGTTGCATGACATCGAAGACGAGGACAAAGCGTTTTTCATCGCTATTATTCCAAACATGATGTCTTTGAGCATCTGAGAACAGCAACACTTTACCTTCTTTCCACCCCCTTTTCTCTGGGCCAACTTGAATTCCCATTATTGGAAGAGGTGCCGGAATTTTTAAGCCTAGGTGACCACGCATGGTTACATTTGTTTCGCCAATATGAGGAAGTATCTTTGAATTTCCATTTAAACAAGTTACTTCGGCAAAAGTTAAATTTGGTATTGATTGCAGCAAAGCGAAGGTTTTTGGAAAGCGTTTACAATTGCGATGTTTTTGCCATAAAAAATTCCAAAAATATATATTTTGCCATGCTTTAGAATTTGAAAGGTATGGTGGGTTAATACTAGACTGCTCAAGCAACTTTCCTTCATTAATGTAGGCGCTGAACTCTTCCTGAATGACAAGCCAATTATCTTCTAAAACCTTAACCCAATCTAGCTCATCGGTACCAAAGAAAAAGGGCATACTCCCCTTATACTTATCATCTTCAGTTAAAAAAAATACAGGAGCTTCTTTTACCATAAACCGTTGGTATTGGATTAATATTGTAAATTTAATATTTTATATGAAGATGTCAAATTATCAAAACATTAGTGTGGCTATCGTTGGGTATGGATATTGGGGCCCCAATTTAATGAGAAATTTTATCAACTCACCCTTGTTTAATGTTCAATATTTAGTTGAGCCAAACCCCGAAAAAATTAAGGGTTTCGGCGATTCTAATCCGAGCGTGGAGGTAGTTGAAAACCTTGATTCTGTTCTTGTGGACCCCACCCTGCAATGTGTTGTGATATCTAGCCCCCCAAATACTCATTTTCAAATTGCCAAACAATCATTGGAAGCGGGGAAACATATTCTAATAGAAAAACCATTTACTACGTCTTACAAAGATGCCAAGGAGTTAGTAGATTTGGCTGAGTTAAATGGTTTAAAGATATTTGTAGATTATACATTTTTGTATAATGGGGCGATTGAATCAATAAAGAACACCTTAAGCGATAAAATGCGTTTTGGAGAATTACTTTACCTAGACTCAGTTCGGATTAATTTAGGAATTTTCCAAGGTGATGTCAATGTGGTGTGGGATTTGGCCTGCCATGATATCTCTATTTTTAATTATTGGCTGGAAGAACGGCCAATTTCTGTCCAAGCTATAGGAATAGATGGCCTAAACAATGGCATTGAAAATATCGCTTATATTCATTTAAAATATACGAATAAGTTTGCACAAATAAACTGCTCATGGTCCTCACCGGTGAAAATTAGGCAAATGCTCATTGGCGGAACTAAGCAGGCTATTTTATATAATGATATTGAGCCCACTGATAAGGTTAAAATATATGATAAAGGGGTTGTCTTTAATAAGGAAAGCGACCGAAAGGATTTGCTACAAGATTATCGTACAGGGGAAATTAATATTCCTAAATACGATACTACTGAAGCCTTATCGAAAGTAGTGGAAGCATTCTACAGGAATATTCAATTAGATGAAGAAAGTAAGTCTAGTGGTAAAAAAGCATTAGAGGTTAGCCTTATTTTAGAATTGATTCAAAAATCTATACTTTTGAATGGAAAAGAAATCACAATAGATTGGGAACAACTTG
>MDTC01116223.1_pt1 | contig 38739 bp, 16 predicted proteins | sample 811181 | NCBI WGS metagenome assembly MDTC01 (sample SAMN05326644, study PRJNA326480) | marine metagenome | isolation source: seawater | place: Pacific Ocean: North | collected 2011
CTCTACTTCTGCTTCTCCTTTACCAACACAAACTACTGTGCCAGGAGCAAGATCTTCTGCTGTAGAATATTTTTCTGCTAAGTCAGCATATCTTGCTTGCGTTGCTGTACCTTGGAATAAATTTGCTGCAATATTACCTGTAGCATCTCTTACAACTACAGTATTATTTGAAACTGCTACTGAAGCAGTCCTAAAGTTTCCTGAGCCATCGTTAAGTGAAGCTGCCTGCGATGCTGTGCCAACAAAGTTTGTTGCATATACGTCATTCCATAATAATGAAGCAGATCCTAAATCAAAACTATTGTTAATTGCTGGTAAAAGTCCGCCGCCCGATATTGTGGCCACATGCGTTTCTGTACCTATGCTATTAGTAGCTTTAAATTTAATTTTGCTATTTAAACCTGTAACATTTGAAATTACAGCTTCTGTACCATTTTCAACTTTAATATGTAAGTCTTGACTGTCGCCAACTTGTAAGCCTAAGTCAGTAAAAGTTACTGTTGTGTTAAAATTAGGATTACTAGTTCTAATAAAATCACTAGCACTAAATCCGCCTAATTTATCTGAATCTGAAGATGTACCCCAATATCTATGGGTTGTAGATGTTTCGCCGCTAGCAGAATTTATAAGTGTTATACCTCTTTGTATAAATGTAAATCCGTTAATTGGATTTTGTACACTATCAAGTGTAAAGGCAGAGGGGCTAACTACCATTACAACTTCATCATTTATTGTACCTGTAATAATGCTTCTTGAGCCTGCTTGATCATCTAATACTTCACGACTTTGCATCTGTGTTACGCCTTCGCCAGCGTTTTGTGGACCAATTAAAATAAATGCAGTACTGTTGTACACATAAAGTTGATCATTTGCACTGTCCCACCAAAAATCTCCTACTGTTAATCCTGCTGGTTGAGTTGCACTGATTTCTGCGCCGCCTGTGCCTCGCCATTGTGTGCCGTCGTAAAATTTAAGCTTACTGTTTCCTGTATCAAACCATACCTGGCCAGTGATCGCTCTTGGTGGTTGATTTGCTCCAGCAAAGTTTTCTAGCAAAAACAAAAAGTTTTCATTTTGTATTTCGCCGTAGCCTGCATAGTTTTTACCTATGAATTTAAGGTCAGTTGTTTGATCAACTGTACCATCTTCTACTGTTGTGAGCAGTGTATTATTGTATCTATCAATTTGATATGCCATTCTGTCGAACCCCTAAAGTGTATTATACTTATTTATTCAATTTATGGATATGTAGTTTCGCTTACATATTGCCATACGCTTCCGTCTGAACGGAACGTTATCATAGACCTAGTTGGTGTTAAAACAGCATTACCCGATGCACTAGAGTTAGAAACAATATCTTGTATTACTGTTCCTGTGCCGCCGCCTGCTAAATCAACATCAATAAAGGACTTTTCAAGCACACCAGTATTATTAGGTGCTACGGTAATATTAATACCGCTTACAGTTGCACCTGCATAAGAAGTTGTGTGTATCTTTGCAAATTTTAGATTATTTTCTAAAGCTGCAGGATATAAATCATTTAAATAAGTAATCATATTATCGTATAGTGTAGCACCAGAGCCTAGTCCAGTAATGTCCATAGAGAACACTATAGTTTCGGTTGCTACGGTATTATCAGCATAGTATTTTGTAGCAGCATCTTGATTTGCTGTAGGATCTGCCATGCCTGTAATTTTTTGTGCATCAGTAATATGTATATCACCTGCACCTGTAATGTTTATGCCTCTGCCGTCTCCGTCCACGCCGCCAGCGGCGATATTTAATGAAATTGAACTTTGAAATGTATTACTGTCTAGCCCCATACTATCAACGTTTAAATATTCTAGTGTGCCAACTCTTACTAATCCTGTTGCATATATTATACTTGAACCTAATCTATCATTTAATACTTTTTCTACGTTACCAATTTTGTACGAAGTTGCTGTATCGCTTAGATCTAAATTTACACTGGACGTCCACGCATTTGCAGTAGTTTCCCATGTAAAAGTTTTATTAGTGTCGCTTGATAATAATGTTAAGCCACCACCGCTAACAGTTGCGTTGTTACCATAAGTAGGCGTATCGCCTGCAACATGTCCTAATTCAATGTTTTTGTCTTCTACTTTGAGGACGGCAGTTTCTACAGTTGTTGTGTCGCCTTCAACTAGCATATTACCAGTAACACGTAAATCGCCTGTAACATCTAAAGTATACTGCGGTGTGTTAGTAAATATACCAATCTTTTCTTCAGAAGCATCAATATATAATGCATCTACAATAATTGCGCCAGATGGTGTTGTTCTTACACGCATACTAATATCGTTATCTAATAACTGATTTTCAAAATAAAATCTTGGACCGACTACTTTTTGCACATGGTTCTGTGATAAACCTATTGTTACACCGCCTGAGTTTTGTACTGTCAGTGTACCAACTGTTACTCCATTAGCATCAGATGGTAAAAATTGATCAGCTGTCCTTGTAACACCTGCTCCTGTAATAAGAGCATTTGCTCCGCTTGCTGTACCATAGAATTTAAAATTAGTACTATCAATGATATTCATACCTTCGTATATAATGCCATCTGGATTACTATCTGTAACTAGCTCTAACACACGCTGACTGTAAACTGGTGTAAATGTTAACGCACTTGTAATTGCAACTCTTTCGCCGCCAATATACAAACTTGCTACTGTTCTTGATCTAGACTGTGTATCAAGAATACTTTCAATTTGAAATCCGCTTACGCCTTGTTGTTGACTGTATTCAGGACCAATTAAAATTAAATCTGAGCCATCAAATGCATAAACTTGATTGTTAAGATTATCTATCCACAGATCGCCTGCGATCATTTGCGGACGAGTATTTTGTACATATGGGCCGCCTGATGCTTTCCACGTAGTGCCGTCGTATACTTGTAGTCTTTGACCGGAGGTATCGTACCAAAGTTGCCCTGTTAAAGGATTGCTTGGTGCGGCAGTGTTACTAAAATTTTCTAACAAGCGGATAAAGTTTTCGTTAAAATACTCACCATAACCAGTAAAATTTCTGCCAACTAGTACAAGGTTAGTAGAAGTTGTATTAATTTGCCCGTCTATAAGTTCAGTAAGTAATGTTCCGTCTGTTTTGTTTAATTGATAACTCATCTTATTGTCCAGTATATATAATGTAGTTTACAGCTAAGAATGGGTTCATTGTACCTAAAGGATCTGCAAGACTACCTGTTGTTTTGACTCCGCCGCTGGATGGAAATGCTTGTGTTCCGCCTGTGCCCGGATCAATAGTAAATGTAATTGCTTCTTCATCAACTGGCTCACCTGCTCCTACACGCAATCCATAGTATTGTGTGCCGGAAGGTGCTTCTAAATCGTGTTCGTGTTCTGGTAAATTTTCTATTCCTAATGTTTTAGTTTCAGAGCCTGCATTTCCTCCTAAAGCATCTGCAGCAATATCAGTTACTCTATTAGCACTTGGTCCGCCCATATTATCTAATCCGAGTGCAAATCTTCCTCTTAAATCCGGAAGTGCAAAACTATTAACACCTGAATCACCTAATAATGATGTGTCTTTAAAATTATATCCTATTGCTGTAAATAATTCTGTATAGTCTGATTTTTGTATTTCTGATCCGTCACAAAATAACCAACCAGATGGTGCTTCTTCTCCGCCAAAGGGCATAATTGCGCCAGGTGGCACAAGTGGAATACTTTTAATAAAATTACGCTTTGATATTTTATAAACACCAGTAGAACCTGATCTTACATTTAATAATAATTCGTCAGCATTTCCTGCATCATAAATTGTTTCTTTGTTAGCAATAAAACTGTTCGCAATAGAAATATTAAATGTTTTTGTAGTACCGCCTGTTTGTCCGTCAAACTCAAAACTATTATTCTCTACATCCCCACTAAGATTAAATGTAGTTGCACTTGCTAGCCTATCTGCACTTCCTGCACGGCCTGTAACTGTACCTGTAACGTTACCTTGTAAATTCCCTACAAAAGTATTTGAAAATATTTGATCATATTTGTTATTTGTTGTACCGATATTTCTTGTGCCGCTGGCATCAGGAGTCATATTACCGGAAATAATTACACCCCCTACGTCTAGGTCGCCACCGATAAATGTATCTAGTGCGATTCCTACGCCGCCGGATGTAGTAATTGATCCTGTGCTAATGTTTGTTGCATCAACTGTGCTAGAAACATTTATAGTGCCAGAATCTGGAAATCCTGTCCTAGGAGAAACTTTAACATTACCCTTAACATCTAATTCAGTTTCTGGTGCCGTTGTGTTTATTCCTATAAGTCCTTCAGAATCTAATCTCATAACAGTAGGAGATGACGAAGATGTTTTTAATCTAAAATCAATATTAGATCCTACAATACTTTGTTGCAGTACAACAGATTCGTTTTCTACACTGAGTTTGAATTGGTTTCCGGTGCCAACAGTAAGTCCTTCATCATTCTTAATTGTAATTGGAAAATTTGATGTACTTGCAGCATTTGCTCTTAGGAAGTTAGAAGCTGGAACAACTTCAGTACCAATAATTAGTGCTTCTGCTTTTTCTGACGTACCAAAATATTTTAAAACTTCATTATTTACAATAGCAGCATCTGAAATATTAAATCCTGCGTTTATTCCTGTTCTAAAACCAGGAATAGCTGTCTTAGGTATAAACGCTTGCGTAGAAATTATAGCTACTGGACTTTCTTTAATTTTAATTGTTAGACAAGTATATGTTAAGTCGTCTGAACCAATTATTGACTCTGATTGCGTACCAGTTAATAATCCATCACTAAATTCTGGACCTACTAAAACCCAACCTGCTCCACTAAACAAATAAAGCTGTTGATTTTCTGTGTTGACCCATAAATCTCCTAGTGTACTGTTTGTAACATCTGGTTGACTTGTGCTTTTTTTCAATCCTCCACTAGCAGTCCATGTTGTGCCATCATACACTTTAAGTTGATTAACACCTTCACTACTATCATACCATAACTGTCCCTCTACTGGGCGTCCTGGTGCATTTGTATTTGCAAAATTTTCTAATAAATGTAAAAAGTTTTCTGCTACTGCTTGACCGTAGGATGTAACATTTCTGCCAGGCAGGGTAATACTAGTCTCTGTGTTCAGCGTAGCATCTTCAACTATTATTGATCCTTTATTAATACTGTCTGTATAACTTATCTGATATGGCATTATATTATCCTGTTAAACTTTGCACTCTTACGGTGTAATCAATTTGTATTAAACGGTTTAATGATTTTTGTACAGGATGAAAAATTACATGTGTAAGTAATTTGCCGGTGCCATTTGTGTCATAGCTTCGTAATCCTAATTCATCAAAAACATATACATCGTTTTGATTGGTTGTTGTATCAAATGCCTGTTGTCCGTCTGGTTCACCGTAATCAAGTAAACAACTTACTAAGATATCTGTATAATTTGTACCGCTTAAATGTCTTGTTTCTATTTTATTTCTTGTTGGGTCAGTGTTGTTTACACTTCTATCATCTACTACTTTAGTATATGTTTTATTATACAAACTAGCATTTGTACCTGTGCTGTTAGGCGTTAGATACGTAATAATGCCAGTAGGGTCTATGTTTGTTCCGCCATTGCCGAAGCTCATTTCATAAATAAAACCTTCGCCTGCATTAGCAATACTTTCAGCCAATGCAATACTCATATTTTCATAATGAATTGCATTCCTTTTATTAATTAGAACTTCGTTTGTTGTAGGGTCTGTAATTTTAATATGACCCTGTAATAATATTCCAGTGTTATCTTGCATTATTCTATCCAAATTATCCTATACTGTATTTATTCAGGTTGCTCATATGAGCCTGCACGTAAGAATCTACTAATTGAAGTTTCTGCATCTCCAAGTTGTTCTCCGTCTTTGACCCATGATCTGCCTGTTTTTTTGATTATTGTTATCCTAGAATCTTCTGTAGGAGTTGCTAAAAGTGTTATTCTATTCGATATACTGTCTATGCTAAATTCTGCAGGCAAAGTTTCGTCTCCTGCAGGACTATTTGGGGCTAACGTTGGATTAAACAATGTTATACTTTGTTTATTCAAACGCTTTCCTGCTGCAAAAACCTCAATTTCATTAATACTTGCAACTTCAAAGCCAATACTAAATTGATTAGTTATTCCATCGGCAGTAATAGTACGCACAAGGTTTTCATCTTTGTAAGGAATAGTTTTTTCTCTATTCTGATTATAAATTTTTGTTCCTGCGGCATGCACAGTTGGCACACCTGTACCTAATGTACCTCTTCTAATTTGTCTCAAAATGTTATTTTCTTTAACAAAATATTCTATTCTTTCACCATTAATAAAAATTACTCCTGGTAAATTTTTACCTTTATCTGGTTCTGGAATATCTGATCCGTTTTCACTTAATGTTATACGTAGATCTGTTTGGTTTAGAGGATTTGCTAGCACACCTGCAGCTTGATCTAGTCGTTTGAAGTGTGTTCTATTTAATATATCTTTAAATTGTCTATAACTAAATCCATCTTCTGATACTTTAGCAGCAAAATGTATAACTTCTATAACATCATTCTGTAGCGGAATTTTTACAAGTTGTATACGTTTTCTATCACCATGTAAATAATAATCCACACTCGGAGTTAAAAGTATGCCATTTTTTGTTACCCATACATACTGTGCATCTATTGCAGGGTTCCTTAATGGTATTTCTCCAGAAGTAATTTTTGCGTATGTGCCTTCTTCAGTATCAGTAATAAGTTGTTCACGCTGTACAATATCATATTGTATTTTTTCTATATTCTTAAGATCATGATTACTAAATTGATGTACATAAACAGACTCGCCTTGGGCGGGTGCATTAGCTAATGTAATTTGTTTACCTGTAATACTATATTCGCTTTCGCCCAGATTATATACTTCAAGAACATCTCCGGGTAAACCGTACTCGTCACTTAACAAAACAGAACTATTTGCAATATCTATACGCCATTGTTCAGGAGTAAATATTTCTTGTCCGTTTAAAAATACCTTTAAAGTATCAGCTGATATTGAACCTAATGGCTGTTGGAATAATTCTAGTTGATATTCTCTTTGATTGCCTTCAGGAATTGTAAACTGTTTACTATATCCGCTGTTAAGTATTTGTTGGCCTACTCTTACAATAATATTGTGTTCTGTAGGTACAGAATAGAACGGTGCTTGTCCTAAAGTGTATGTTGTTTGTGAAGCTCCTGCTGTAAATTCATCAACAATAACTTGACTAAAGTTTACCGTGCTATTATCAGTAAATAACGACCAATTAATAACCTGTCCTATTGTAGCAGCGTTATCTAATCTAAATCCAATTCTATTGTCGCCCTCTATAACTTGACTATAATCAAATAATTCAACATTTTCCATTTCGCCATTTATAGAAACACTTACACTCAAATTATCTGCATATTCATAATCAATTATAAATTCTGACTGCTCATCAACTTGTACAGTTTGTTCGCCTATATAAAGTATTTTTGCTGTTGTGCTTTGTTCTTGTTCTATAATACAAACTTTTTGATCTTGTGTTACAGGCAATGTTACTGTTTTAGCAGCCCAATCTAAAGTATATTGTGTGTTGTCAAGTATAACGCCATCAACTTGGATTAATACACTATCTTTTGAACCTAATTTAAGCTGCAAAGTATGTGTTAACGTGCTGTCTGATAGTATAGTATAATTTGTTGCCGTAACAAGTCCTTGGCCGCCACTTTCTTTTGTGTAAACTTTAATATCTAAAGTATCTTGCACAGAACCTGCGATTAATTCTTCTGTTTGTGCTCTAGTTGAGGAAACAAATAGATCACCATCAGTAATAATTTCTTCAGCATTTATACCAGCAGCAGTTGTGTAATTTAAGTCACCGCCTTCTAGTTGAGTATCATAACTGTCAAGATCCGGTATAACACTTCCGTCACTAGTAATTTTTCTAACAATAAACACATCACCGTCTTCTAGTACAATTCCTAAGTCTTGTGTGTATATTATATCAGTAGTTCCGTCACCTATAATTGTTGCCATTATAGCATTTAAATTTGACGACGATCCTTCTCCTTCAATCCAATCTTCTGCATCTATTTTTACATTATTCTTATAAACATTATACTTTACGCCGTTTTCCAACGGTTGTTGTAATTGCACTGCAATTGTAGATCCGTCACTTGTAAATACTTCGTCTTCAAAAGTATTTTCATAAGTATCCCATGTATCTGTAAACCAAGGCTGACTGTCATATCCAGCTATTCCGCCAAAATCAAAACTTTTTATTTCTACTCCGCCGTAATCAATACCTGTCATTAACTGATTAAGCTCTTTGCCAAACATACCATCAGTCGGAGCATATGCTGCTAGAATTCTATCAGGTGCTTGTAAGAAAGATAATGGCTTATAGTATTCTATTCTTATGTTTGATCCGCTTGCTTGCGGTTTTGTAAATACTACCTGACCGTACTCAAAAGTATGACCATCTATTTTTTCAATGTTTTTATATGTGTAAGTACTACGCAACATTTCTATTTCATTTACAAATACTTTCACTTTGCTTAATTTTGTATCCATTGGCCATTTTAGATTGTATATAGTATCCACGCCAGATGCTGTAAAAGTTTCTGTTTGTGAAAGTTCTTGTATATAATAATCTTTAGCAACTCTGTCAAATTTAACTTTGATTGTAGGAGTTCTTACAACACTATTACCTAATATAGCATAAACTTTAGCAGGAGTGCCGCCTTCAATTTGTGAACCTTCTAAAGACACTTTAGGCGGCGTAATAAATTTACCGCCTGGATTACGTAAAATTATTGCTGTAACTTTTCCATATCCAATAAATGCTTCTGCTGTTGCTCCGTTTGCATTTTCAATAATTACTTTTGGTGCAAAAATGTATCCGCTGCCAGAATCTTTAATTTTTATTTCTGTAATTTCTGCGCCAGCATTATCTGTAAAATATTTTGTTGGATATTTAAGCAATTGCTGATCATTAATTACTATTTTGCCATTTTGAACAATTGATTTTAGTGTTTCAAATTGTTTTGTTGCTGTATTGTACACTGGTGCTGCATCAAAATCAGTTACGGCTGTGTTTGTATCATCAACTTTATCATAAGTTGATATAAATTCTCTTATGTTAGAACTGTAAGGTTTAATTTCTTTTACATAATCTTCAAAATATTGTAAATTATCATTTTTAAATGTTGCCGGCTGTGCTAGCGACCCAAGTTTATGATTAATTTTAATAAAACTTGTTTTAAACATCCAATCTATGTTTCTTTGTTCTGCAACGATATATCTTAATGAGGCAAAAAACAACTGATTATATTCTACTGCTAAATTATTAATTAAAATATTATCTCGTAATGCTTCTAATATAATTCTTATTTCTTGAGCAGGGAAATTATCATATGTTCCGCTATCAAATGTTCTATTATCGTAACCAATAACACTTGTATTTGTATCATATAAAGATGCCTTAAATTCTAGTGTACCATTTTGTCTGCCAATTGTTAAATAATCTCTTGTGTAATCGGCGGCATTAGTTAAGCCTGTTCTTTTAAGTAGAAGCCATCCCGATGTTCCGATATCTTTTATTTTAACAATATCGTTAAATTGTATATCTGTTTGTTGTAACTGATAACTAGAATCAATTTGATGATTAATATTAGTAAACTGATTAAATCCTTCTGCATACCAATCTTTATAGTCCCAATACTTTGTTACATCATAAGATTGTGTTTTACGTTTAAAGAAAGTTTTATCTATTTCGTTATAACCATATACGGACCAATTATTTTTTGTAGTTGAATCAGCTTTTACTAGCACACTGAATCGCCTTACAATCAATTGTGAATCAATATAGTTCTTACCTTGCGAAGTTACCTTTACAGAAGTAATGCTTCCTAGGTTATTAATTTTAATATCGATGGTTGCATCAGTGCCGCCGCCTGATAATTCAAAACTTGGCGGTGTTTTATAACCCCTGCCAGGATCTGTAATATCAACTCTAATCAATTTTCCGTTGTTTAGAATAGGAGTTAATTTAGCAGGTTTAATATTATTTGTGCTTACAAACTGCAATTCTTCATATGTGTCAATAGTTACGTCAAATTCATTTGTACCTGGTGTTGGAATTGCTTCTTTTTGTAATAATGCACTAATATTGTAGTCATCTACTATTAGATTATTAGCAAATATATAATTAAGTCTTTCAACTGTTTGTTTTAGTGCTTCGGTCCTATTTACAAACATACTTTGTCTTGGTCTATTTAATATTCCGTATCTTTGTTGTACAGGAATTTTGTTATCAGGAACATGTCTATAATTTGTGTCAAACCCGACTAAACTATCGTGCCATTTTCTTTCTATTCCTTCATCAATGCGCGAAGTTGGGTCACCATCTGCAAGTAATTTAAACTGACTATGAGTATTTGTATTTTTAGGAAGTTGTTTTCTATACTTAATATTAAGTACAATATCATCGCCTTTAATTACATTCTCAAAATTGTTTAATATCATTTTGTCTTTAGAAATAAAACTTATATATCTATAGCCTTGCTCTCTAGGACGTTCAATTAATTTTGCAATATCAAAAATACTTAGGTTTCTATTTTTTATTACCGGAGTAGTTCTTTTATCTTTGACCCAAAAATAGTATTTTGTTGTAAAAATTTGTGCCACACTGTCATATATAAGTTTTGCACTATACATTGAGTCACCGTACAAAGGCTGTCCGCTTATACCTAGTTTTATACCTTTTTCGCTATTAGAAAGATCTGTATATTGGCTTGGCAAGTACGAACTCTCTACCCATTCGTATACATTAATAGATCCACCGTCAACTAGCTTTGACCATGCATTCTTTTGATATGATGTACTTCCTTGATACGCATACTCAAACTTAGCTGAACTAATATCCCACCATACTTGCCCTACATGAGATGTTGTCCAAACTTGATTAGCATCAACTTTTGGATCTGATAATAATCCTACATTATAATAAGCAGGATCAGAATTTGTTTTAAATGTTATATCTTGTTCTGCTATGCCTGCAATTTTTCCTTGTACCGGATCAATATAGTCAACATAACTTACTACTGCGTTCTTTTTTCTATCGTAAAGCATTACGCTTTCTATTAAGGTTGTATCGACAGGTAAAACTATTTCTTTGTAAGTAGACCAAGATTTTTTATTTTTTGGTTTTCTATAATCAATAAATATTCCGCGTTCGTTATCATTCTCTAAATAATAAGGAATGCCAACATAAACATGATTTTCATTTGCTAATAAATTTTTTCCAAAATCAGTTGTTGCATTATCGTATCTAAATTTATCACTGTATGTATATGTGTCGTTGAAATTTTCATAAACATAAACAACACCAGAATCTATTTTTGTGTTTTTAAATTCAGTGAATGATAAATCGAAAGTTGTTGTAACGCCTAAACTACCTGAAAGTGGGTCGTTTATGTACCTTGAGTCTTCTAACTTATTTGCATATGTATCAAACGTTGTTGGAATTTTTTGGTCGCCATTTAAACTAGTAACAAATAAATTTTCGTCACTAAATGCTATTGAAGAGCCAAACCTTTCTGATAGTTCTCTATTAGGACTTTTTATTGTTTGAGGAGTTGTTGTAAATAAGCCATTATTTTGAGTATATACATACACTTCTCCACTATCAGTTATTCCGTCTGTATCTGAATATGACGCTGATACTATAAATTGTAGTCCGTCTGGCTTGAGCCTAACATTATCTGCCCATCCATTATTATCATTAGGACTATCTATGATTTGGAATAATTCATATTTTTCTTCATTCTTTCTATAAATTGCAAGCTTAGATGATGCAGGACCACTATCAGTTGATTCAACTGTAGCTGTAACTATAAGCACATCGCCATTTTCGCTAACATCAAAACTTTCACTAAACTGAATTATATTTGTTGCTGGGTCAAATGTGTTTTCGCCATAGTATGCTGTAGAAAGGTTAGGCAAATAACCTAAGTAATCTATCTTCTGTGTGTTTTCTAGCCATATATTTGTATTCCATGCAGCACCGCCTGCAATATTAGTTTGTGCTGTATAAAATTTATTATCCTTTAGTACAATCGATCCTTTAGTATACGGATACGTATTTTCCCATACTCCTCTATAGTCGTTATCTACTCCATAACGCCAGCTAATATTATCCCAAATAATAGGATTAAGTATATTTGTACCTATAGAATCATTTGTATCTTTATTAGCACGATAGTATTTGTCTTTATATATTACAACATCGCCTTTATCATAACTTGTTTTTTGATAATCGCCTTTAAAAACATCAAGCGACGATGCACCATGCATAAAAATTTCTATACTGCCAGGATCACTCCTTGTTGATCCGTCTAAATCTCCTTGGCTGCCTACTAAGAGAGTATAAAGATTTCCGTTCTTGCGTATTTTAATCGTGTCGCCAAATTTTCTATTAGCAAACTTATACTGACTAGTCAGAATATAATCTAAATCGTAGGTGCCGCCTGGTCCACGTCTATAAATTGCAACTGCGCCCTCGTTAGCTAGCCCGCTTTCTGTTCCTCTTTCATCAGCAGGGATATTATATATCTGTGTCCAGTCTTTATTAAGACTAAATGGTGCATTTTCTGCTCTAGATATTCCACCTTCTATTGATTCTTCAAAGAAATAGTATTCTGATTCTAAAATCTCAGGATTATCAACAATACTAAATTTATCAGTTGCGTCTGTTGAACTTTTTTCGAATACTAATAAATCACCAACTATATTATTGCCAAGAATAATTTGGTTATCTGGGTCGTCAATGGTTCCAAATACTCTGTCAACATCTGCTCCCCCTCTAATATTCGGATCAATTGTATTAAAATTTCCTGCTTTTCTGCGGATTTGAAATTTGCCAATATTATTAAGTTCTGTCCAAGTTCCTGATTGCACAGTCACATAAAGCCGTACAGTATTAAATTTTCTTTGGAGAAACTTGACTTCTGCCAAACTAGTGCTTATACTTGTAAGTGCTAAACCGCCGGATCCATCTCTAGGTATTTGTACATCTTCTATGATGTCGCCAACTTGGGGTTGAAATGCAAAGCCAGATGCATCAAACTCGCTTAAAGTAAGATCAATGTACCCATCCCATTTATCATAAATCTGATGTGAACTAGTTAACAATTCTAAATCTATTCCACCTGTATTAGACAGCTCTGCAGGACTGTTGTCTCCATCATAGAATCCAAAGCCTAACGTAGCATTACTAATACTTCCTTGTAATTCAAATGCATTTTCTGCTTCTAATATATCTTGGTATTCTTTAGATATTCTCACTACCCATTTATTACTTAATTGAGGAGATTCAACTGATGAAACCCCGTCCTGTGACACAGGATTTCCTCTATAACTTAACTGTGTAATAAAACTTGCTCTATTTTTTTCTTGTACAAAATTACCTATGCTTGCTACTGCATCTTGAATGTTATTATAGTTATTAACTGCCCTTACACTAGTTGATGGTCTAACATCGGCAAATACAAGTCCTCTACCTATGTCTAAATATTTTCCGTTATTGTTATAGGTAAATGCATTGCCAGCAGTTTGAGTATTAATATACCAAAAGCCGCCAACATCCGGAGATGTTACATATGTAGATTCTTGTGTATAAAATCCAATAAAGTTACTAGAACCTTGGATGAATGCTTCATCATTTACATTCAAAATACCAACAACATTTTTTAGGTAGATTACGGCCGAATCTCTATATGTATTTGTGTAAAATACTTCTCCAGTTGCTGTATCTGTTGTTATAATATCTCCAACAACAGGCAAACTTACAAAAGTATCAACGCTTAGAATTGCATCAATTTTTTCGATAATCTCATGTTCTTGGTTTATAAAATTTCTTGTAATCTCAGGTATAGCACCATCAAACGGCAAGTAATTGTCTAATGTAGGATATGCGTAACTACGCTGATTCCAATATAAATTAACTTTATCGCCAGCAGCACCGTCTATTCTTCCTTTTGTACCTATATACATATCTATAGGAGCTCTAACTAATATGTGATCTGTATTAGTTGCAGTTAATCCAAAATCGCCTGCTACTAATAGTTGTAAATTAGTACTATCGGTATCAGCTTGAGTTGTTAAGTTTATATACGAATCAAAAGTGCTAAAACTTTGTGTTCCGGTTTCAGGCAATATTGATCTATTTGCTCTCCAAAAACTTTCTCTATATTTTACAATATCAAATTTTTCATATGCAGTAGTTGAATTAAAATCTCCAGTAAGTTTAGTTTTAATATTAGAAGCAAACGGCATACCTACTGCTAAGAATTCTCCATCTAAACTAACATCCATGGCATGACCAAAGTCATCATTAGATTCTACTGCTGACAATCCGTCTTGAGTAAAATTTAAAACTTGAGTTAGTCGTAGATTTGCATTTTCTTTTGTGCGTTTATACACATAAATTTTGCCTGCTTCGTCACCTTTTGATGCAACAAAAACATTTCTATTATCCTGAGTAGCAGTCATAGATCCTGTGAAGTCTTGTACTGTACTATCCCAGTCTGTAGGATTTACATATTCTTCTAATTTCGAAAATACCTTTTCATTTTTAACAACTTTCCAGTTGTCTTTTTTGTCATTATAATTGTCAATCCATATTTTTTGATTAGAGTATAAATCTTCATTAACTATATCGTTAATTTGTGTTTCATCTAATAATCTTACTTTACGTAGTTGAGTAACTGTAAAGGATTGATTTACAAATCCTTTAATATCATTATCAATTGGAACTTGTACAGTAGCAGTGTTTAATTCAGTACTCTCAACATTATAAAAGCCGTTAATGTCAAATTCTTCGGCGCCGCGAAGTGCAATAATATCATTGTCGCTGATATAAGATTGGACCCACTTATCAAAAGTAATAGTGTAAAGTAATTTTCCAGATGCACTCAGTTCTGTTGCTTCTACAACTCCTGTACATTTTAGTTCTGTCTCTGTATGTTGATATATTGTCCAGTTGCCGTCTAATGTAGAAGTTAGATGTATGTATCCTCCTAAAGGTAGAATATTAACATTACCTAAAGCTAAGTCTCCTACTGATCCAACATTAAAGTTAATATCTTCATCGTCTACATATCCAGAAGTTTGTGTGTATTCCTTAGGATTTTCAATTACAGGAAATTTTGTTTCCCAATCGTTGGGCCTGTCAATAAGCATACTAGGCACTACTCTTAGTGAGTTATCAAAATTGCTAGAAGGCATATTATCTACAAATTCTACAGGTTGTGGGCTTATTTTCATGTCTTCATCTGATAGCACTAGTTCTATTTGGCTAACTTCATCTGTACTTCCATACAGGGCTGAACGTATTCCCCATTCTTCAAAATATTCTAAACTTTCTTGACTATTATTACTCAGGGGCGCAAATAATTTTGTGATAGCATTCTTTGTGCCCTTTTCTTGAATCATGCCTTGATAAAATTTAAATTGACTTACATCATCAACAATTAAATTACTTAAAAATTCACGTTTTTGAAACCCAACTAATCTTGATCCTAATTCATGCAAATCATTATCAAAACTAGCTGTATTAGGTTCATAAAAATCATTAAATTGTTGTGCCCTAAAGTCAAAGTTAGTAATTAAATCAGGAACAGGTTTTTCATTTAATTTTGTCCAACTATTAAAATCTATATCGTTTTGTCCTACTGAATTTTTATTTGCAACATAGTAGTACTGTTTGTACTTTACTAAATCGCCAATTTTATAATCTTTGTAGGACACAAATTCTTTTACAATAGCATTGTCGTATATAAAGCCTGGAATATTTAAACTGCCGTTCCAGTTATCTGAACGGTATCCGCTTACTTTTATACGTTGTTGTCTATAGCCCGATGCAGGATGATAAATTACATCATTAAAAATTGTATTGTTATCTAAAACAATTATATGTTCTTTTTGTATAATAGGTAACGAAGCACCATATATACCTAAATCAGTATCTCGGGGCTTTATGCCAAACTCATTGTCTTTTCTTATTACATTGTTAAAGTCTCTTTCTAACACTTGTCCGTTAGTTGCAATAACATTGTAATCGTAAAACGCATCAAAAATATTGTCAACTACAGCATATTCTGTTTTAAAACTTAAAATGTTTGCAGAAGGGCTTACACTAATAATTGTACCGTTTGCCCAGCCTTGTGTTGTCCAAAACATAAATTCTTTTGTAACAGACATCCAGTCATTTACTATATTGTCTTCTACATCATCAAAAGTAAATCCCTGAAGTTCTAAATATCTTCCATAACCTAATAAAAAGTCTACAGTTGATTGAATATCTGGTAATATTGTTCCGTAAATTAGCTCTTCTGTTGTAGATGTATCGAAACTTTTATAAAAGTCAGCTGCTCTGCCGCCTGATGTAGGCAAAGCTGAAAGTTTTGCTAAATTGTCTTCGTCAAACGATTGATTAGATGTAAAACTGTCAGTTACTCTGTAATATGTATTCAAGTAAAATACAATTTGTCCTTTTCTAAAAACGGTTCTAGGAGCCCATTGAGTAAATTCTTCACTTATTCCGCCAACGGCAACAACATATTTGGTAGCACCTAATAGCGGTTTATAATATTTAAATGAGGGAGAATTTTGTGCATAACCTGATATCTTAAAACCCTGTGTAGTTTTTTCAACAATTACACCGCTATATAAAAACGTATCAATTGGGGATGATTCATTATACACTAACTCGTAATTTTCTTGTGGTACAAATACTCCAGTACTACCAACTTCTGTTTTAGGTGACTTACTTTCTAAAATTACATTAAGTTTCTTTTTGTCACTAAACCCAGCTAATCTAAAACTTAAATTTACATCTAATTGTTTTACGTTATCTTGGTAGTCTGTATAAACTTTTAGCACATTACTAGAAACTAAATTATAAACATAATTTATAAGGCCGCTAGTACTGATTCTAGCAGTATCTTCGTAAGTATTAGGAAACAAAATATTTTTATTTTCAATAAATTTACCAGTATCGTCATATGTAACTTGTCCTGCAAGATTTTTTACAGCCCTTGATACATCAAAACCTTTTGCAATTATATCTGCAGGTGTAACTAACAGCATTGCATTTATAATTGCAAATGGATATTCAGAACTTCTGCGCCAAGAATTTTCAATAGGGCCTGCATCGCCAAATTCAAACGCAGCGTTGGCTTTTCTTTGATTAAATCCTTGAATATAATTTATATTTACCGGCGGCAATAATTGTCCCATTCCGTCTACAGGAATAAAATTCTTTAAATTCTGTCTAGCCCATTTTTTTACTATTTTTTCTTTGCCTGGTTCTGCAATGCGTCCTAATTCTAAATCTTCCCAAAGTACTAAATTATTGCTTGTGTAGGGAGCAGGACCGTAGACTGTATTCCACCATGTGGGTTTATTTTGAAAACCTAGCATTTCCCAAGGATGACTATGTGGACGATCAGTATCAAATGCATTTATATATATTTTGCGCCAATATCCTGGCAACCTATCTCCAGATGGATTATTACCAGCTGAATAATTGTAAGTAAACGCATTGTTCCTATCATAATCATTTGTGGAATAAGATTCGTTTATATTTGCTTGATATTCTATAAAGTCAGTTAGTAATACTTTGTTCTGTACTTTTACTGAATTTTGATATTTTCTAAAATCGCCACCTACAAAATTATAATAATCAATATTATTATTAGCATAATCTACTTTGATATTATTATAGATACGTTTCTCTAATTCTAATAGTAAATTATCTCTATAATCTTTATAACATTTAATCTGGCTACCGTCATGCCCTTTTACAAATGATAAGTTTACTGGATATTCTTCAATTCCTAATTCTTGATCGTCTATCGTTGCATAATTTGCAGACACAGTTGGTATATAAAATTGTACAGGCAGTCCTTTAAATAATAAGTTAACACAGGTGCCTGTGCCGCCGGCAGCAGTATCTGCAGACTTAGCTGCAGCATTTGATGTATATAAAGGATAAAACCATCCATGATGATTTTTATAACTACCTACTTCAACTTCACCGTAAATCTTAAAAGGACCTGCTGTATTGATTAGTGGCTTGTTAGACTGTGTAGAGTCTATAAAAATTTCTGGATGCCATGTAGGATACAATCCTAGTTTTGACGGAGTAGGTGGAATAAATGACCCGTCAGTAGTTGCATACTCGTAAATTTCTAATGTATCGCCATTTTCTTTTTGACACGCAATGTTAACAAATCCATCGTCATTAAAAGTATAATCTCTATCATGTACAAGTTGTGTGCCGTTTAAATATAGCAATACTGCTTTTGCAGATAAATCACTAAGTGTAAAGGTTGACGTCAATGGATACAAATTAATTTCTTTATCAATTATAGTGTATTCTATTCTATTGCTGTCACCACTAGCTACCATATCACTAAAGTAAAAAGGTTGTACTTTAGGTTTGTCTTTATTAATAGCCAATAAAACTTTATCTACGTGCGCTTTATTTGTTCCGTCAAATCCTAAATTTGTAGCTGTATCTATAAAAGTTGTCTTAAATGTAGCATATTTCCTTTTAGAATATTTTAAAGCTTTTATAATATTATACTGTTTGTTTGTAAGATGGTACAAAGTATTTGCTAAACCTGCTTCGTGTTTAACAAAATGTTTTCCTAGATGTGTTACATTACCAAGATCACGTAAATTACTATTTCCAGGATATACTCCTGTAAATCCGTTTAGTTCTTCAACAATACTATCAACATGATCGTATACTTCACCTAATGTAAATTCTACAAGATCAGCATTTAGGGGATTTCTTTCTAAACTGACTGGTAACTCGTAATACCCATTTTCATTTTTGTCTTGTGCAGAGTGAGTCTTAAATTTTACAAAGTCGCCTTCAACTAAATCAGTATTAAATTTAACCGCAATAAAATTAACACCCTTATCTAAGGTATAATCTTGTAGATTTACTTTTAATTTATTGTTAACATAAACTTTTACTGTAAGGTCGTCTAACAAATATGCGTTATCATATACATCTACTTCAAAATTATTTAATTGATTAGGTAATACTTCAATATCTCTTATTACATACTGTTTAAATCTAGTAGGTTTGCTATTCCAACCGTTCACATAATTAAAAACTGTCCTTGTTTTATATTTTTTTAGATTAGCTATACTTGTAGAAACATCAATTTTATCATCATCTTGTTGATATGTAAACACATCTGTCAACAAATTAAATTCAAATAGTATATCACCAGTATTTTCAATGTTTCTATAAGTTAACGGAAACCCTAATTCAGGATCATTTGAACCTGTTCCCTTTTTATAAGAAAATAACTTAGTACCTCTAAAAGTTGACCCGTCAAAAATATCTTGATCAGCATATTCTCTACCGCTCGGACAACATAAATCAAATACAGGTTCTTGGTTATTCAAACTTTTTTCTTGTGCTTGTGTCCAAACATTTTTATGATAGTGAAATGTCTTGCCAGCATACGCTTTACCAATTTTTACAAATACAGTTTCTAAATCTTGAGGTGCGCAATCTACTGGTTCTTTAAAACTTATAACCCTTCTGTTTTTTCCTATGCTCTTAAATTCTACTACATAAATTTTACCAGTAACTAATGGGTCTTTATCATTTGTAAATAATACACGCATGCCTTCGGCAAGCTCTATATTATCAATAATATAACCTTCTTGTCCTTGCACGTTACTAAACACATCAGTTGTTTTTGTATCAATTAAATCAATATCAAGTTTTGCCTGTGTGCCAAAATTATATAATTTTATCCCTGCTTCAAATTCAATAATAGGACGTTTTGCTCTAAAATTATCATCTAAGTTTTCATTTAGTCCATTTAATTCGAAACTCTTTAATACTACATCTTTATGGAACCATCTATTGGTCCTACTCCAAGGATTTCTATCGTTTGCTCCACGATTTATTACAATATAATCTTTATTTTGCGGATAGTTATTTGCTGTTGAGTACGGAAAAACATCAAAGTTATTTGTATCAAACGGAATTTCAATATTCTCTGTGTAAGCTGAAGGCAATACTAAATCTCTTTGTGATACAAGTTTTATATTTTGTCCAACTCCTTCTACATACCAACTGCCGTCTGCATACTTTGCAGGGGAAACCGATCCTGTAAAATTTACCAACATGCCCGAAGTAAGCTCTACATTATTAGAACTAGTGTAAGTTTTTTTATCAAGTATATCTTGCTCTACGTTTAAGAATGTATTTTCTTCGATATCGTATACTTTAATTAACCCACTTGTATCAGGTGTTGCGGAACTTATATAATACAGTCTGTCTGGTGCATTAGCAGGTATAGTAAATGTTATTGTTCCTTTTTCTACATAAACAATAGCAACTTCATTACCGGCTTCGTTAAATTTCTTAATTCCGTCGTTGTATAGTGTTGATACATTTTCTGCAGATTCAAATGTTACACTTCCTGCTTCGGGTGTAACAACAAAGTCTCCAATATCGTATTCATTACCATAAAGTTCTGCATCAAATAATCCGCTAGACCTAATTCCTTCTTTACCGGCTACTAATAAAGCTTTACCTGGAACAAAAGATCTTTCTATTGCAAACGCAATAGGATGTCCCGGAGTGTCAATTTCAAACTTATAAGTTTGTCCTCTATATAAGTTTAATTTAGGATTTGCTGTAAGACCGTCATTAAAAATATAAACATCGTTGTCGCCCTGATCTTCAACTGTAACAGAGTATGTACTTGTAATATCTCTTGCTTGCCCGGCAATAGCAACACTCAAAGGACCATTAGGCAACCAATAGTATTCTCTAAAATTAGTAATCATGTCCCAATTGATATGGGGGTTCCAAGAGTATGTATCTACTTTGTTTAATCTATCTTGATTTGAAATACTGCCGCCAAAATACTTAATTATATTGAGGTAATCTTTATAATCTTTAGCAAAGTCTACATTGTTTAAATTGTCTCTAATTGTAACTGTAGGCTCAAGCTGGTAATCTTCTCTTTGTTGGGAAGTTTCTTCTAGATAGTTATCATTTGCTTTATAAGAGGAAGTATATTTTCTCCCTACATATCCGTCAATTTTTTCGGCGGCGCCTTTAGATATAAGCTGATCTATTGTACCTTGTAAAAATTTTCTATTTGCTTCAGTCCTAAAAAACTTAGGTAAAAAATTTACAGATGTCTTATCGCCACTGTCGGGCGTCGGAAGTGCGTTTTCATTTTGATTATTATCATACGCCATTAGTAACTATAGCCTCCACCGCTAGAATTATTTGAACTAGAACCGCTTGAACTAGAACCGCTTGAACTAGAACCGCTTGAACTAGAACCGCTTGAACTAGAACCACTTGAACTAGAACCACTTGAACTATTATTAGATGTATTAACTACTGTGGTGTTATTTGTGCTAGTAGTCCTAGGTGTAACTGTTGCATTACCCGATGCTATTCCTGACGTAGATGATGCACTATTTGTAATTACTTTGCCGCTTGCTTGAATTTGTACAGCAGTAATTTCTTTAATTATTTCTACGTCTGATACAGATGCTCCGCTTATAAATATTTCATCTGGTTCTGATCTTATTTCAAATAAACTACCAAATGCTTGAGATCCTTGTCTAGGAACTATTACAATACTAACTAGCTTAGGTGTTAGTTTGTTTATAATATATGCCGAAAGCTCTTGGAAGTAAAATGTTTCACCAAAGTCCCAATTTTCAATTGCAAAGAATTCGTTAATTGCAGTAATTACATCAGCTTTTAACTCATTGTCATTAACGACAAGATCTTTGTTTCTAACAATTTTAAAAATCACTTGTAAATCTTCATTAGCTTCTGTACCAAATAGTATCTTATACTTAACTGGGTGATAAATGACTTCGTCACTTATTGACTTTATTTTATTAATTTCGCTGCCGTAGTTTCTAAACAACTCGTCGTTACTTTGAGGTAATGGTAAATTTAATAATACTCCGTTCAAATACTGTCTAATATTTGTATCGTATTGTCTTGTTAAAACATATGTGTCAATGATATTACTAATAGCAGGATCAATTCTATAGTTGGAGTCTGCAACATGTGTGTACTCAAATCTAATTTTATCTCTACCGGTATAAGCACGATATGTATCAACAGTAGATAAATTATTTAAAACTTTATTAAGTTGTTTAAAAATGCCTTCATCATACAAGTAGAAAATTTGTCCTTCATTTTCATACTGACTATAAGCTCCGATTGCAGCTTGATTTGTTTTTGTAATAATTGTATTATCTGTGTTATTAAAATATCTAAATTCTTCTACGTTATCACTTGTTGTAAACTTTTTTAGAAATACAAGTTTTTGTTGTGGTGCTACAAGTGGACTAACGATTTGATTGAAAAGATCTGGATCATCTATTACATTATCGTTATCTAAATCAAAAAACTCAACTTGTATTTTTCTAGTATCTACATATCCTTCTGAGTCTTTGTAAGAATTACTAATATTCCAGTCATAGTTTTGAGTGAAAGGTTTATTAATATCAGGCTGAGTATTAATGTCAAGGACACGCACTTTGTCTCTAACAATTTTTCCTGATTTAGGATCATAAATTTTATCAGAACTATCAAAAGAGAATCTTGTTTCATTTTCACTTTCAAATATATATCGTAAATTTCTTGTAGTTACTGTATATTTCTCTCCATTAGTTTTGAAGTATGTTAGCCAACTTGCGTCAAGATTTTGCCCGGAAGTATCTCCTGTCTTACCTAATGCAAATTGATCAATTGTGTCAATATCCTCTGCAAGTATTAACTTCCACAAACCGTCTGTTCTATCAAAACGCAATGCAAAATCTTTATAAGCAAATGCTTGATCAATAATTTGTGTTTTTAAATCGTTTGTAAAAAATATGCTTAAAGCAGGAATAATTTCTTCTAGTATTGCACCTGTTGGAATAGAGTCACTAAGTGTTATGCCGCCTGTGTTTAGATCAGGGTCTATAATAGTACCATCATCTACAATATTTGTAACTTTTGTCCATTTATAAAGCACAGCAAAAGGATGATTTGCTTCGCCGTCCATAAGTGCATGACTGTTGTCTGACATAAAATGTTTACCTTCAGGAGCAACAAATTTTAACATAGCACCAGGCAATATAGATTTAAAATTACTAGAAGTAAATGTACCTACTGGAAATGCTGTTGAATCATTATCTACAATAGTACCAATATTTTGGTTAGTTAAATTACTAAAACTGTTCCATGTTGCACTAAGATCGTCAACAATTAGTTTAGAATACTGTGCAAGATAAAAATTTCTAACACCGGAAGATTCGATTATTCCTTGTAGTCTGTTTACAATAATGCCTTCTATGTCACTTTGTGACGAAAATGTAAAGTCTTGTTTTGTTTCATAAATGTCTTTATATAATACGCCATCGTCTGCATACAATTTTGTAGTACTATATTTTCCACTAGGATCTTTTATATCTAAGTATCTACTAATTCCCGAACTGATTCTGTTTACACTTTTTGTCTTAATAATTTCTTGGCTAACAGACAATGGTCCTACATTATAATCTTCCCCAGTAATTAATCTATTCTGCGTATAATAAGAAGTAGGTGCATTTAGTTTGATATCAGCATTTGACTCTGCTGCACTACCGTTGATAATTGTGTATTGTAGTCTCAATCCCAAAGTTAAAGTTTGCTGAGTTCCGTTTCTAGCTTGATAAGGAATGGCGATATTTATATTACCCACTGCGCCCGGTGTAATTACAGCAGGAGTAGGCAAACTTGTTCTATAATATATTTTAAAATTACCATTTGGTAAGTTTCCAAATGTTCCGTCACTAAAAACTACATTAATTCTATCGCCAATACGACTTTCTACAGCAAATATATCTCTAACTTGATTAAAGATGCTATTATATATGACGTTATTACCTTGTACGGCGTTTAATTTTGTCCACTGAGCTGTTTCAAAGCCATTTGAGTCAACACTATATAACCATACATCAGAGTCGTTTATATTTTGAGCATCAATTGCAACTGTTTGATTAGCAGTTGGGTTTGTTATATTAAAAGTGCCTTGTTGCATAGTACCTTGTCTACCATGCATAAAAAATCCTGTATTAGAACTTCCTGCGCCTTGTCCGTCATCTCTAAACAAAAATGCTGGACTTGTTCCCGGCAGTGGAGGCTCTTCAACAATACTGCCGTTGTCTATATCCGAACTTACTAGTTCTATTTTTACGTTAGTGCCTTCCATTGATTTTGTAAACGGAAAAAGGGCCGCATCACTATTTGTAGAATTAAATCTATATTTTTGTGTAGTCACGCCTTCTATATCCTGTGACTTTAAAGGATTTCCTATACTATTGTTTATAGGCAGTGCTGCATTTAATATTTTTGAAAACTGTTCAAAATAATTATTGTTTGCATTATCATTCCATTTAACAACAGTATTAGATAAATTTATTCCCTGACTATCAAACATTGTTTCTGTTGTTTTTACAGTTGTAATTTTAAACAATCCGTTAGCGCATTGATTACGTTTTGGATTATATGCAAGCATACGAGCTAAACGTAAGACACTTTCCCTACGTTCTGCAGTTTCTAAGAAATTTTCTCTTGCATTTAGATCTACACGGAAAGAAATATTTTGACCTAAAAATGCAATCATGTCGATTAAGGCTAGATATTCACTAGATTCGATATAATCATTAAAATCTTCGGGATAGTTTTGACGCAGATAGTTAATCATAGCCCTGCGTAAGTTATCAAAATCGTAGCTTTGAAAGTCAGCATTTCTAAAGCTACTATAAATTCTTTTCCAGTCTTCTGATACTAGTAATCTAGACTGTCTATCACTTGATGACATATCATTATTCCTTTATACTTGTGTATTTATGTGATATAATAATGTATGTATTTAATTTTTAAATAATAATCCTGCTTGCTGATCAAAGCTAAACCGCAATTTTTCCACTATAGAATAGTTAATAAATTTGACAGTTGCAGTAACTTGTATGCCATTTTCGTATTGATCTACAATAACTTCTTCAGCTTGAACTCTAGGATCGTAATTAATAATAAATGTAACATTTTCAATAATTGCTTGTTGTAAATCAACTGTGAAGGGTTCAAATAATATGTCCCATATAATACATCCAAAAGTTGGATCAGATAGTTTTTCGCCTTGTCTAATATGGAAATGATTAATAATGTCTTGTTTTATAGCTTCGTGGTCATAAACCTTAAAACTTTTATCGTTTGTGGCAGAAGAAAATCCTCTATAAGTCCTACTGCCAGGAAGTTCTTTTGTAGAACTTGCTACGCTTAATTTTTTATATAGATTTTGTTCTAGTTCGCTCATACTATATTTACCTTACTATTGTGGTCCAGTATTTGGAGAACCGTCCGCGTTTTGTGGTCCTGGTGCATTTTCATTTTCTGGCGGCGTAGGAGATTCTGCTTCAAGTGCTTCATTAATTTCTTTACTTGGAGCAACATATTCACCTGTAGGCAATCCGTCCTTATCTACAGTAGCGTCGGTGCTAGGACCTTGTGGAATTATTCCTGGAGTAAATCTATAACTTCCTCCTTCATTTGCAGCAGTACTGAAATGCATAGCATCATCTATAGATGTCCAGTTTCCGCCCCAGCCAAGCCCCCATTTTTTAGCTATTTCACCTGTATTTGCAGGCATGTCTGTAACCGGTGCATTTCTTGGTCGAGGTTTAAATAGTCCATTAGGGGTGCCGTTCCTTACAGGATTTGGTGGGTTAATATCAATAGCCGCTCCGGAAGCATGTGTACTCCAGTTTTTTGATTTACCAATTGTACGCTTACTGAATCCTAATAGAGTTTTTATTTCGTATCCGGTGCCTTCTAGTTCGTCAATAAATCCTTGGAAGTTTGGTACCCAAATTTCTGCAACGTCTGCTTTAAGTCCTCGTTTACCTGATGTGATTGTTCCAAGAGGACCATCGCCGACAAATATTCTACCAAGATATTTTCCATATCCTGATTTAGCCATATATTCATCGGTTCTTTCTTTGTCAACTTGGAAATTAGAAATAGATCTAAGTGATTCTGTTCCAGGTACAGTTTCCGGAGGTACATCTACTCCATTAACAATTGTTTGATCGCCTGTTGTACCGTAATCGTCATTTCCGCTAGAGTTTAATACTGTTGCAGATTCTTGTACATTAGATTTAGATTTTGTAAATGTATCAGGTGTCAATATCCTATCTGAAGGCATAAGTTGTCCTGGTGATTCCCTGTCAGTTTGTTCTGCTTTAAATCCTAGCGGATTTAAATTTTCATGATGCGGCCAGGGTTCGTGTTGTGGTGCTCTTGCGTGTATGCTTTCATAAGGCACTGTATCTTTAGTACCAGGAAATACATAAGGCAAGTTAATAAGCGGAAGTGGTATAATTGGTTCTGCAATCTTTGCTGAAGTTGCTGAAGTTGCACTAAGTGCAGTCAAAGCTGCAACTCCTGCAACAGATTTTCCTGTGTTCCAACTAATTTGATCTGCATCTCCTGCGATTGCTGTGCCTCCTAATATATGTAAACCATTTGTTGCTTCAAAATGTTGCACATCGGCTTGTATAGTATTGGCACCTGTAATTGTAAGAGATTGATCGCCTTGTATAATAGTATTATGATTGCCAACAGTAAGTATTTTAGTATCGCCAGTAGAATGAGAATTTATTTCAGAAGCTTTATTAAGATATACTCCTGCTGATAAATCGTTAATATTACTTGCACTTTCTCTATAGAAAGTATGTGCAGATTTTTGATGGAAGCCACCTAGAGACGTATTTAAGATATTTCCTGCTGTAACTTCGTGATTGTTTTCTATAGTAACAAAGTTATCCATGTCTATTTTTATATTACTAGTACCTAAAACATTTCTTTTATAATTGTTACCTACTAAAATATTAGTATCAAACGCACTTTCTATTTGTATTCTACCAGACTCTACGCCATCTAACGTTTTTTGTCCGTCGGAGAATCTAGCCTGTGCCCTCATGTTTATATTTCTACCAGCGTCAATGTTAAAATCTCTTTCAGCCGTAAAGTTAATATCTTGATTGCTCATTACACTAACACTATCTTGGGCATGAATATCAATTTTACCATCACTAGATAGTTCAATCCATGCTGTGCCTCTGCTGTTTGCAATATAGATTAAATCTTCTGAATTATGCATCACTATCTGATGCCCTGTTCTAGTACGTAATCTAGTCAATTCATTTTGCGGTATAGTTTCGTCGCCGCCTGGAAATCCTGCGCCTTTGTTTACATATCTTGGTGGACCATCTTCTGCATGTGTTTCTCTAACAAATCTTTCGTCACCGTCATCCATTACAAACGATGAGCCGCCTAGTCTATTGTAGGGTAACTCTACTTTTTTACCATCTGGCCCTACTTCAAATTTTGGGTTGCCTTTACGCTTGTCTTTAGGACCAGGTGTGCTCCATCCAAACACCATACTAGGAAAGTCGCGTCTTGCACTAGTTGTAGTAGTGCCTCTAGCTTCGTCTGCTAATAAACCCTGAACTTCTAATATTTGTGTAAAGTCTTTGTTATATGGTTTGTTAAAAAGAGTTGTATCAACTTTTTCACCAGATTCAACCATTTTATTATATTCACCAACAGGTAATTTTTTACCTATCAAGTGTTCAGGTGTGTTTTCTGTAGTAAGTGTAGTTGATGGTCTTCCGTCCGGTACCATAAAGTTCATGTAATCGTCTGGTATGCATCCTATCCAATACCCAAAGTTTTTATTTCCTTCAGCAAATATTACTAATACCTTAGTGCCAATATCCGGCGGCACTGCCCACATACCATAACTTTTTTGCGTAAATTCATATCCGTCATTTTCTGTTAAGCCTCTAGCAGGAGTTGTGCCATAGAACGGACTCAAATAGCGTACAGTTTCAAGTTGTCCGCTTTTCTCTGGCAAGTTTCCTGCAGAAGTATATCTTAATATTTCTACTTCTAGTGTTCCCATATTGTTAACATCAATATTATTAACAATTACAGCTTCGTACGGCGAACCTACTTTTAGAGGTGGTAATTCTCTTGTTGTACGAGTATACGTAGTTCCTTTTCTTGGTGGTTCATTTCTTGCCATTATGTATTAGTCCAACTTTTTGTAAGATTTTGTGCTGCATTTTTTGCCTTATCGGTTAACCCATCTTTGGCTTGATTTACTAATCCTGTTACGTCAGGAGACAAGTTGTTTATTGCACCGTCTATTGCATCTACATAACCTCCGGCGCCTGTGACCGAATCTAAACACGGTGCAGTTCCATTTTTTAAGTCGCCGAAAACAGGAATACTATTTAATGCATCATCTATTACACTTTCTATATAAGGTAATGCAGGAGCAGTAATATCTATATTTCCGTCTTCGCCAGTTGGTACAGGAGCAGGTACTTCTTTAGGAACTAAATCAGGTAATTGTTCTTGTCCTCTTGGATCTAATGCATCTGGATTTTGTACACTTTCGGTTTCTCCAGTAGCATCAGCAGAAGATGGCGAAGTTCCAACGTCAGATGTTCCTCCTGCTACACCAGGATCTGAAACTACTACAGGACTTATTGCCGCGGCATTTATTCCATGTACAAGTATATCTTTTACTTTTTCACCAGATCTAAAATCATACCTGTCATCTAGCGCATCTATTTGATAATATACATATGGATTATCTACTACAGGTAAATCTACATTTGGCAAAGGCATAGCGCCTGCTCTAGTAGGTCTATATGCGCCTGTTTGTGATCCTGCAGATGTTGCTTCTACTTGTGATTTAGTGCTTATCCCACTAGGTGGTCTAGCTCTATTTCCTCCAGTTGTTGTTACGTCAACATCTGATATATTTCCCTCACCACCGTTTCTAATATCTTCTAGTGCTTGATATACACTGTCAGGATTATGATTTGATTTGTTTAATCCATCTCCAGCATAAAAACTTTGACCTTTTTTTAAATTTCTTTTTGGCAGTCCTTTGTATACACTTCCTGCTGCAATATCATAAGGTACAGGCATACTTGCGAATTCAGCAGCTAAAAAAATCATAAATTTTCCGCTATCTAATTCTCCGCTTTTCCATTTGCTATATCTTCTAGTTTTTTCTAATCTTTTAATAATTAATGCATCCTGTACATCTGATGTAAAACATACCCTTAATGGATCGCATCCTAAATATCCTATGCAGTCTTTTAATGTGCTTTTAATAAACTGATATTTTCCTACTGCACTAGATTCTCTTCCAGAGTTAATTCGTTGTGTTTGATAATCTTGGACTTGAGACAATGTCATAGAAGTAAGTGAAGGTTCTACAGAACCAGGCCATACACTACAATAAGGATTTGATCTAACTGCTTCTCCGTCGGCAATCAACTTCAATAATTTACGATCCATATCGCTAACTGTAACTGCCATTAGAAGGGTCCTTTAATACCTGTTATACTATTTACAGCCGACACTGCTTGATCTGTAGCATTGTTGATTTGAGTTACGGCAGCATCAACGTCTGCCTTTCTTACACTAGGAATAGCTGCAAATAACGATTCAGGCGGAGACCATGTTACACCTGCAACTGTTAAACTAGGAATGTTTGCAAGTTTTTTGATTTCAGGAAATACACCCGTAATAACACGGTCAACTTTGTCACCAACTTTAGGAAGCAAGTCTAATGGAGATTCGCAAGGCGAATCATTGTTACCGCCTTCTTCGTTGCCGCCTACGTCTCCTGTAGTTGGTTGTGTTCCAGGTCCGGTATTTACTGCAACATCATCATTAATTTCTACAAATGTTCCCGGTTCGCCTTCGTCCTCTTGTCCACGCGATCTAAGTAATTCTAAACTTTGAGTAAATTGACCTTTATTAAAACTATTTTGTACACTTAAGACTCTGTATATACCACTAAATTCCGGCACAAGTTGAGATCTTAAAATATTGTCTCCTTCTATAGAATAGTCAACCGGAGTAGAAAAGTTAACTATAACATACACATCATTTTCTAAATATGTCATATACCCTTCTTCAGTTACAGAAGGAGTTCCGCTTGCTCTATCAGCGATATAGTTTCCTGTTTGTGTGGGGAGATAAAAAGGATCTCCCCATATATTTAAACTAGCACTCAGCATGTCAACATTGTTATTTAGGAATCTATGATGGAATGTTTCTGCTAAACGTTTTCTAATATCTGTTGTTCTACTGTCGCCTGTAATAGCAAATTCTGTTCTTTCTGTTGTTGTTCCGCCTGCAGACGATTTATCGCCGCTGTTAGCTTTACTTGTACTTGCGCCTTTTTGATCGCCAGTATTTTGAAAAGTTTTTCTGTCAGATCCTCCTGATGCCGACGCTCCTGGATTCATACCAAAGTTAGCATATGCTTCTTGTAAAAACGCATTGTTAAAGTTAATATTAAAATCTAATACATCTTCATTTTTTCCAGTATAGATATAATTGTATTCTTTTGTAGCAGCTTGTCTTATTCCGCCACGGTTTGCTGCTACGCCGTTTGGAGGCTGAAAACTTGCATCGTCAGTGTAAAATGGAACTACTGCGTAAACAAATACTAACGGCGGTCTACCTTTAATTTTTTCTGCTTCGGGATTAGTGTCTTGAAATACATGTGTATTAATTCTATACAGTTTACGAATTCCATTTTCTGAAATTTCAGCTGCATTTTCTGCTGCATATTCACTATCTACTAATACCTTTTCAATTATTTCATCTATACGACTTCCTGAAGAAAAGCTTTTTTCCCTTGCTTTTTCAGCTACAGTCATTTCTCCTGCTGTTGTATCTGCTACACCTTCTTCGTTATATGATGCACTTAAATCAGGTGAAGGTGCTGTGCCGCCTTGGTTGTCATCAGGTACCATTAAACTAAGACCTATTTCATTCATAAATGAAATATTACGACAATAATTTTCCAAATTTGTAAAAATAGCACTCTTGCTAGGAACTTTTACAGCATCCAAACTTTCTTGCTTTCTAGGATCATCCTCAGGTAGTTCAGCTAACCCCTTTTCTCTTCTTAATTGTTCTGCAGCTGTAATTTGTATCTGATCGGGTGGAGATATTTCTCCGTTTACAATTTTCATAATTGCTGCAGGGTCTTTGGGGAATGCAATTATATACCTGTCGCCGGATTGATTAGGTATTGCCCCAGAATCTTCTAAGCCATCTATACGCTGGTTAATAACAGTCATTACACTTCTATCAACCCCAGATAATAAATCTGACACTGTAGAACCAACAACATTTATATCCATTTTTGTTTCTGCAGCTTCGTCACTTAGTGCAACTTCGCTATATGGAACAGCTTTTAGTGAATATACAGATCCAGATCCAGATACATCAAACTCTATATTTAAAATTTTGACAGGAATATATGCCGGTGCTGTAACAAGATTAGCAATGTTTAGTTGTTCGTCATAACCAGTAAATTCAATTTTTATTCCGTATACAGCTTCGCTATAATTTTTGTATCCTAAATCTTTAGCAGACTCAACAACAGACTGTAAGAAATTTCCCATACTATACGGTTCTGTAATTTCAAAACTAAGATCAGTTCCTAATGCAATACCAGTTTTTTGATTAGGGGATATTACTGCCGATGTTTGCAAATTGTCTATAAAGTATTCTGCATGGCCGCCAATTTCTTTTTCTACAGGAATTTGATGCCTCTTGTCATACATTCCGCCGCCTGTCCTTGCTATTACTTTTGTAAAGCTGTCTTGTCTAAGTAATTCAGGATTATTAATTGTATCAGCATTCATTATACCAAATGTAATAACATAATTGTGTGAATTATATTCTCTAAGAGGATTAGGATTAAATTTTGCAGGTGCGCCACTTATTGCACCGTCTATTAAGGATATGCCACTTCTGTCTTCAATGTCTTCAATTAATTCTCTAAGAACATCAAACTCTCCGCCTACTGCTCCTAGAATAGAATTAAAATCTTTGGGTATAACATTAATTGTTTCTTGTATAAAATTTCCAATATCAGAAAATCCGCCTACAATATTATTCAACTTATCAAATCCAAACCCTTTTACAAAGTCCCCAGGAGATTTAATTGCTGATATTGAAGAATTGATAGAATTCATAATATCTGTAGTCTCTTGTTGTGTTAATCCTCCAAACACACCTAAGTCTATGTTATCGTTTATTAGTCCTCCTAAGTCGCCTGCAGGAGAGCCTGCAGCTAACTCGCCTAAAATATTATCAAGTTTTAAAGCACCGGATTCTTGTAGATAATTAAATCCGCCGTCTTGTATTGCATCTAATTGGCTTCGGTTTAACAAGCCGTTTGATAACCCACTGATACCTCCAATAGCCTGAGCTGTAGAACCATTTAGTTGTGAATTTATTATTGTCTGTGTTGTGTTGTTAGGGATATTTGCAGTTAAAAACTGAGAGCCGGCATTTAAACCAGCGGTGGTTACTCCTGCAGCGGAATTTACTGTTGTAGAAGTAAGTGACATTACGCCTTCGGCGGCAGACGCCTTTATATTTGCTTGCGTAGCAGCTGTAGATAACCAACTTGGCATTTATACTCCTAAAATATTTTTTAAATGTTTTCTTTGTGGCAGATAAATCTTGGTGCCTGCTACAAAATCAAAAACTGGGTCTTTAATAACGTCTGGATTTCTTTGAGCAAAAATCCACCATAAATCTTTTGCTGCATACAAGTCATTTGCAAGTAAATCTGGCCTATAAGTATACGCAGGTGTTATTTCATATAATATATCATCTAGGCCTACTGGAACTGGTCTTGCTGTCATAATATCAAGATATCCTGCAGAATTTACAGGAGTTTTCCCATACGGACCTTTATTTTGTAATTTCTTTATGTTTGAATCAGTTAAAGTTGCCATTAAATAAATCCTTCATTTGTTTGCAAAGTATCGCCTCGTGCAAAACTTTGTAAACTAAACTTTGAATGTGCTGATCTTGCATAATTGGGTACTACTGTAACTGTAAAAATGCTTTGAGTAGGCACATAGTCAACATTACCATTTACATTACATTCGATATAATCAACATCCGCTGGCATATCAGTAGTAAAGTTTGTGATTAGTACCGGAACATTGTTAAACACATGTTTTCCGTAGCCGTTTAATCTACACACAGGTGGAGGGTTGCCTTGGTCTTCACTTTGTCCATAAAACATTTTAGTCATTGTTCTAAGAAAGTGCAAACATGCTACCCAATACTTTGCATCATTTGCATTCTCACTAAAAAATTCGCCGGTAATTGTAATTTGATCAGTTTGACTGCTTTCGTATACATAAAATGGATGATTAGTATGTACTGGTTGTATATTTGAGTAATTTGCGCTTGAACCTAAAATTATTGTTGGAGTAAACGGAAATATCATACTATTTCCAGTATCCGCAATAGGTGCAAGGACATCTCCTTGCATTAAATCAGCAGGACCAGTAATTTTTACTCGCCAATCTTCTGCATCTACAGTTGAATATGTATCTCTAAGAATAGCACGACTAAATGTTCTTTGTTCAGGTGCCGCTCCTGGATATACGCCTTGTATTGCGTTGTTTGCCATTCGTATAGCTTTACCTACGCCAGAGGATCCGCCTCCTGCCGCAGTAATTAAATTATCAACTGCATTTAACCCGGATCTTACGTTGTCAATCCTACTTCCCCTACCAGAAGATAAATTTGAAAAGGATGTAACTGCATTGCCAATATTTTGTGTAAAGCGACTTACACTTTGTGCTGTCTGGATAGGGTTTCCGCCAACTAGGTTTCCAGCTAAGTTATTAAAAGATTCAAAAATTGATGCCATAATGGTATATCTCCACTAGTATTTAGTTGACAAAATTATGTATGTATATTATAATAAGTATATAAAGGAGCTATTATGAGAAAACGAAATTATCTTAATAACAGAGACATTCTGTCAGAGATACACAGATCAAAAAATACATACAACAGCTATACTGATAGTACATATGCAAATTATGATATTATACTAGAAAGTATTGACAAGATTAACATTAGAACCATTGCAGAAGCAAAAAGAAACAAAGCAAAAAAGCTTTCGTTACACGATTATGAAACTAGAAAGATTGCTGGAGAAAAAGTTAAGCAAGCCGAGTGCGAAATTGATTATAGGACTATTACTAAAGAAGAACTTATCTTTCGTATTATGACGTTTGATCATATTCCAGAAGAGCCGGGTAGAAAAAAGAATCCAAAAACAGTTGCTGATACTAAAGTAAAATTAAATTTTCCACCTTTTCAACATTATAAATTTAATGATGATGGAGAATTGATTATTGTAGGTAAAAGTCATTGGGTCGGGGGTATGGAAAACGGAAACTTTAGCCATAAGCACGGCAAAGCTACAGATAAACTTGCTATGATGTGGATGAAACTATGCGATAGGTATGCTACACGGGGCAATGTTCGTGGATATACATATAACGACGAAATGCGCGGACAAGCAATTTTACAATTAGCACAAATTGGACTACAGTTTGATGAATCAAAATCTCAAAATCCGTTTGCGTATTACACAGCCGCAGTTACTAACAGTTTTGTTCGTGTAATTAACATTGAAAAGCGTAATCAAAATATTAGAGATGATATACTAGAACAAAACGGATTAAATCCTTCTTACACGAGACAACATGAAGGAGAATGGGAAGCTGCTGTAAAAAGAAACGAAGATGCTCCTATATCCGATTTTAAATCAAAATAACGGTTGACAACTGTTGAAATAACCTATATACTATAACAGTATTATTGGAGGATACTCTTTGTTTAATAAAGCTGCGGTGTTTACAGACATCCATTTTGGTTTAAAGGGCAATAGTCGTGTACATAACGAAGATTGCGAAGAATTTATTGATTGGTACATAGAACAAGCACAAGCTGCCGGTTGTGAAACTGGTATTTTCTGTGGAGACTGGCATCACAATAGAAATTCACTAAACTTAACTACAATGGATGCTACAATTAGGAGCATGGAAAAGCTAGGCAAAGCATTTGAAAAGTTTTATTTCTTTGATGGCAATCATGATTTGTACTACAAAGACAAACGTGATGTAAACTCAACTGCATTTGCAAAACATATTCCGGGTATTACATTTGTAGACGAAATCTTTGTTGAAGATGACGTTGCACTTGTGCCTTGGCTTGTTGGTGACGAATGGAAGAAGATGAAAGACATCAAAACAAAGTATTTGTTTGGTCACTTTGAACTTCCTAGCTTTTATATGAACGCATTAGTTAGAATGCCCGACCACGGCGATCTAAAGCCTGAGCATTTTAAGCATCAAGAGTACGTCTTTAGTGGACATTTTCATAAAAGACAAAAGCAAGGTGCTATACACTACATTGGTAACGCATTTCCACATAATTATGCCGACGTTGGTGATGACGAACGTGGTATGATGATACTTGATAAGGAAAACAACAAAGAGCCGGAGTATATTAACTGGCCTAATTGTCCTAAGTACCGCACTATTAAACTTAGTGAACTAATTGATAACGCAGATACTCTTATTAAGAGTAAAATGTACTTGAGAGTCACTTTAGACTTGCCTATTAGTTACGAAGAGGCAAGTTTTATTAAAGAAACATTTATTACCCAATACAACTGTCGTGAAATTACACTAATACCGCAAAAACAACTAGAAGAAATTACTACTGAGTTGGATATTTCTGTTTTTGAAAGCGTAGATCAAATTGTAAGTAACGAAATTGCCGAGTTAGATACTACTAACTTCGATAAGAGTAAGTTATTGCAAATTTATAATGGACTAGAACACTAATATGATTAAGATTAAAGACTTAACCGTAAAAAACTTTATGAGTGTAGGTAATCAAACTCAAGCAGTTGACTTTGACCACGAACAACTAACACTTGTACTAGGTGAGAACTTAGATCAAGGTGGTGATGATAGCGGATCACGTAACGGTACTGGTAAAACAACTATTATTAATGCATTAAGTTATGCATTATATGGTAATGCACTGACTAACATTAAAAAGAACAACTTGATTAATAAAACTAACTCGAAAGGCATGTTAGTTACATTGCATTTTGAAAAAGACGGCAATGATTATCGCATTGAACGAGGTCGTTCGCCTAATATTTTTAAATTTTATATTAATAATCAAGAATCACTAATAGACGAGTCACAAGGTGATAGTAGACAAACGCAAGATGATGTAAATGCACTACTTGGTATGAGTCATGACATGTTCAAACATATTGTTGCACTGAATACCTACACAGAACCCTTCTTGAGCATGAGGGCAAACGATCAACGTGTTATAATCGAGCAACTATTAGGTATTACAATACTTACTGAGAAAGCAGATGCTCTTAAAGATCAGGTTCGGCAAACTAAAGATGCAATTACCGAAGAAACTTTAAAAATAAATGCTATCCAAACAGCAAATGAAAAGATCGAAGAAAGCATACAGCAATTATTGGGTAGACAAAAAGCATGGCTTGCTAAACGTACTTTAGATACTACAAAGTTGCGCCAAGGAATAGACGAATTAGAACACGTAGACATTGATTCTGAGTTAGATTCTCATGAAAAATTACAAAATTGGAGTGAGCATAACAATGCTATTTTGGCTCTTAAAAAAGAATTAAGCACATTGGAGCCTGCATTACAACGTGCTGACAAGTCTGTTGATAAAGTCAATAAAGACATCGCAGAATTAGAAGATGCTAAATGTTATACTTGCGGTCAGGAACTTCATGCAGACAAAAAAGCAGAAATTGCTAATCGTAAAAGCCAAGAGTTACATGATGCATTAGCTTATCAAACAGAGATTGGTAATAAACTTACTAATGTAGTTCAAAATCTTGATGACATAGGCGACATTAACGGAAAACCTACTACATTTTATGAAACAGCTAAAGAAGCATATGCACACAGGCAGAACGTTGACAGTTTGAAGCAAGCATGGGAGGCTAAGAAAGAAGAAGCTGATCCGTATCAAGCACAAATTGACGACCTACAAGAAACTGCAATACAAAAAATAGATTGGTTACCAGTTAATGAACTAACTGATTACAAAGAACACCAAGAGTTCTTATTAAAACTATTAACAAACAAAGATAGTTTTATTCGCAAGAAAATTATTGATCAAAACTTAGCTTATCTAAACAATAGACTTACGTATTATCTTGATAAGATTGGATTACCACATCAGGTCCTGTTTATGAATGACTTGAATGTTGAAATAACACAGCTAGGACAAGATTTAGACTTTGATAACTTGTCAAGAGGTGAACGAAACAGACTTATATTAGGTATGAGCTTTGCGTTTAGAGATGTTTGGGAAAGTTTGTATCAAAATATAAATTTATTGTTTATAGACGAGCTAATTGATAGTGGCATGGATACAGCAGGCGTGGAAAATTCTCTAAGTATTCTTAAGAAGATGGGTAGAGAAAGAGAAAAGAACATTTATCTTATCTCACACAAAGACGAATTAGTTGGAAGAGTCAATCATGTACTGCGAGTTGTAAAAGAAAATGGCTTTACAAGCTATGCAAACGACATTGACGTTGTGGTTTAGAGATATTATGGCAGATGATACACAAGATAAATTGGTAAAAGCATACTTAGAATACTTCAAAGCAAACGATGTTTTTGAACAGCGCAATTCTGTAAGAACACATAGATATGTAAGAAAATGTTTACGTGATATTAGAGAACTTGCAAAGATACGTATGGAAGAAATACATCAAAAACATCAAACTACTAGAAAGAGAAATAATGCTTCATAACTTTTCAAGTATAGATCCACTGACTCCTTTTACACCTACATGGAATATAAACTTGTGGGTGACAACATATGAAAATAAAGAAAATTTATATATTATGAAGGATTGGATTGAACAAAATGCTCCGATCATTAAAGAGAAACATAAAGATAAAGAAAGAAATGACGGGGGTACTGGTTTAGGTAATGATAGCCTTACTTCCAATTTCCAATACTTTGATTTATTTGATGAAACAAAGGACATAGATGCATTTGTTGATTACAAATTATTTGTAAAGAACGAATATAAAAAATTCTGTAAAGAATTAAATGTTAATAACGAAATTTGCACTCTAAACTCGTGGGCTAATATTGTTCACACTGGTCAAAAAATTAAAAAACATAATCACGGTGCAACACACTTTTCATATCTCAGCGGAAATGGACACTTAGAAGATTATGAAACAAGTACAGTATATTTTAATCCATTTGATAACGGAGTACAATATACAATTCCAAACAGACAAGGCGGACTTACATTTTTTCCAAGCTATTTGTATCATGCATCTACTGAACATGTTGCTGACAATGACAGATTTAGTGTAGCATTTGATATTTTAGTAGATAGTATAAGTCCAGAACCAATTACGACGATGGGAACTGCATTTTGACACTATATAATAAATGCAGTGGACATATAACGGTAAACAAATTGACGAAATACCAGATGAGTACGAAGGATTTGTTTATCTTATTACTAACACCACTACAGGCCAAAAATACGTAGGCAAGAAACTAGCAAAATTTAAAACTACTAAGCCACCACTTAAAGGCAAGAAAAACAAAAGACGCGGCACTAAAGAAAGCGA
>MDTC01250128.1_pt1 | contig 38736 bp, 34 predicted proteins | sample 811181 | NCBI WGS metagenome assembly MDTC01 (sample SAMN05326644, study PRJNA326480) | marine metagenome | isolation source: seawater | place: Pacific Ocean: North | collected 2011
CATTTATTTCTCTATTTTTTCTTAAAAAGCTACATTTATTATTATTCTTTATGGAAGTATGATTGTCATTTTGAATAATATCGATTAGATCGATTAAGTTTTTAGGGCCTTGAATATTAATATAGTTTAAGGAGTCATTTATTAATATTAAGTTTATATCATCATAAATGGTTATTTCATCGCTATGTGAATTGATATTCTGGGTCTTATTGATTGTTATTCCGTTTGATTTAAAGCATGAGCGGTTATTATTTTTTTTACAGCTAAATAGAACACCAATAAAGAATATGTAAACAATAAATCTCATCAAAACAATTTATAGCCAAATCCTATGCCAACAAAATCTGCTGTAAACAAGTGAGATCTTAAGCTAATTCTAGAGCTTATTTTTTTAGTTATTAAATAGTCAATATTTATTTTATTATAAATCCTTCTTTGAATATCATCTTTATTATAAATGTGACAACCAATCAAGGTGATTAATTTTAAGCTGCCTATATTTAGAGTATGTCCAATAGTAGCTCCAATTTGTAAATTTTTTTTGGTTGATGGTTTTACACTGGAGTTGTGTAAAATATCAATCCCACTATTTAAGCTTGATTTAATATTTTTTCTGTATTCACATTGAATTGCTGTTTCATTAATATAAAATGATTTTTCAGAACCAGTTGAAACTTCTTTAAAAGCAGATACATTATATAAGCATAAATTTTTTTTATTTAAATTTTTGAAATTCTTGTAAGTTGTATCTATGTATTGACGCTTAATTCCGAATGAATAAGAGGCTTGCATTTGAAAAATATTAATTCCAAGATTTGGTCTTTTAAAACTCCCATTTGAGAAGTGATTTAAAAGAACGCCATACTTAAAATATTTGTTTTTTAAGGAGTAAAATATTTTTTCAAATTTTATTTGAAGATTAAAGTTAAGGTTAGATCCTATCGCTATATTTTTGAAATTACTTTCTAAATCAAACTTTTTTTCTATCCAACCTGCTCCAAAACATAGTTTTATAAATAAAGGATTTGATCTTTTACTTAATGGAATATTTACTGATCCATAGCTAGCAATTATACTACCAATGCTTTTGCTGTTTCCTGAACTTGTATGATGAATAGTCCATGAAAAAGTTGGGAAATTATAATAATAATGATATGTTTTTTTACCGTCTGTATGAAAATTTAATGATGCTTCAAAAGAGTAAGAGTTTTTTAAAATGATACCCTTTAGGGTACTTCGGTGAGGAAGGATTCTACCATAACTTAAATTTGATTCAAAAGATTTTTTAAATGAGTTTTGACTAACACATACTAGACATAATAGATTAAAAACCAACATTAAAGTTGTTTTTTTTAAGACAAAAGTCAAATTTAAAATCATGGTAGATGCAATTTAATAAATTAACAATGTTGAAAATTATCAAACAATTAAAATGCTTTAGCCTAAAAGAATTTAAATAATATGTAAATTCCATTAAATTCATGAAAGTAACACCAAAAAAGCATCTAGGGCAACATTTTTTAATTGATTTTGATATTAGTCAAAAAATAGCTGATTCAATAGTTATTGAAAAAGATAATGCTAATGTTATGGAAGTAGGTCCAGGCACTGGGGCTTTAACTCAGTTTTTGTTTTTAGAAGATATAAATTTAATTGCTTACGAAATCGATCAAGAATCTATTGTTTTTTTAAATAAAAAGTATCCTCAATTAAATTTAAGAAATGAAAATGTACTTAGCATTGATTGGAAAAATATTTTCAAAAATCAACGATTTTTGGTCACTGGGAACTTCCCATACAACATCTCTTCTCAAATTTTATTTAAAATTTATGAAAATAGAAATATTGTTTATCAAATGGTTGGGATGTTTCAAAAAGAAGTAGCTGAAAGAATTTGTTCGGGTCCTGGCTCCAAAAAGTATGGAATTTTCTCTGTTCTTTTACAAGCTTTTTACGATGTTGAATATTTATTTACTGTAGATGAAAATGTTTTTAACCCTCCACCAAAGGTTAAATCAGGGGTTATAAAAATTAGCAGAAATAAAACAATTAAACTAGATTGTAACGAAAAGTTATTTTTCGTTGTAGTCAAATCTATTTTCAATCAGAGAAGAAAAATGATAAGGAACTCATTAAAATCTTTTATTAAAGATCAAATTATTGATCATCCATTACTTTTGAAAAGACCTGAGCAACTTTCAGTTGATGACTTTATATTTATTACAAAATTGGTAGAATCAATTCATAATAAATAAAAAAAATATTTAATAATTTATACTTTCGCATAAATTGAATCAAATCGTAAAATTATGCAGTTTGAATTAACCAAAGAATTTGTTGATGATGTAAAATCTGCAATTGAGAGGGAAGATAATGGTTTTTTGGTTGAATCAATTAATCCATTACACCCTGCTGATATTGCCGATATTCTGGATATTGTAAATCTTCCGGAGGCACAATATCTTTTTAAACTTTTAGAAGAAGATTTAGCTTCTGAAGTTTTAGTCGAAATTGAGGAAGATACAAGGGAAAAATTTTTAAATTCTTTATCCTCCGTTGAAATTGCAGAGTCTCTCGACAAAATGTATGCCGATGATGCAACAGATGTTATTCAAGATTTACCTGATGAAGTCAAAGAAGAGGTTTTAGAAGCAATAAAAGACGATGAACACTTATCTGATATTTCTAAATTACTTAACTACGATGAAGATAGTGCAGGAGGGATAATGGATATGGATTTTATTTCAGCAAATTGGAACTGGACAGTTAAAAATGCTCTTCAAAAATTTAGAGAACAAGTTGAAGATGTAGATCATGTTTATACGATTTATGTGGTAGATAGTAAGAAAAGACTAAGAGGAACTTTATCTCTTAAGCGATTTTTATACGCCTCTGATGACACCCTAATTAAAGATATATTTCAAGAAGATCCTATTTCTGTAGAAGTTAATGAAGATGCTGAACAAGTAGCTTCAAAAATGGAGAAATATGATTTGGTGGTAATTCCGGTTGTAAATGCAAATCAAATTTTGTTGGGTAGAATAACAATTGATGATGCTTTAGATGTAATAAAAGAAGAGGCTGAAAAAGATTATCAAATGGCAAGTGGTATCTCTGAAAAAGTAGAATCTTCTGATTCTTTATTTGTTATAAGCAGGGCAAGGTTACCATGGTTATTGATTGGGATGTTTGGTGGTATATTAGGTGCTTATGTAATCGGTTTTTTTGAAGTTTATCTGAAAGAAAATGCTGTTATGGCTTCATTTATTCCTCTAATATTAGCTATGGGAGGTAATGTTGGCGTTCAGTCTTCAGCAATTATCGTTCAATCTTTAGCAAATAATTCGTTAAATTATGATTCTATTGCAAAGAAACTACTTAAAGAACTTTTGGTTGCACTATTTAATGGGTTCATTTGTTCAATAATAGCTTTAATATTTTGTTGGTTTTCAAGAAGTGACTTTTCTCTGGCTCTTACAATAGGTGTTTCACTTGTTGCTGTTTTTACCTATGCAGGATTGTTTGGAACATTTATTCCTCTCATTCTTAATAAATATAAAATTGATCCTGCTTTAGCTACTGGGCCTTTTATTACAACAACCAATGATATTATAGGTATATTAATTTATTTTTTAATTGGTTGGGCCATTTATTTTTAGCTATGAGAGTTGCTTTGCTAGATGATTTTCATCCTCTGATTAAGGAGACATTAAAAAAGTGGGGGTGGGAAGTTATAAATGCTCAATCTTGGGAGCCAAATGATTTTCATATTTATTCTCACGATTTAGATGGTTTGTTTATCCGCTCTAGAATATCGCTGAATAAAGAGGTTTTAAAAAACGCTAGAAAATTAAAATTTATTGCAAGACCTGGTGCAGGTTTGGAAAATATTGATTTAAATTACTGCAAAGAAAATAATATTGCTGTTTTTAGAAGCCCAGAGGGAAACAGAGATGCTGTCGCCGAGCATACTCTTGGAATGATTCTAATGTTGCTGAACAAACTAAAGTTTGCAGATTCTGAAGTTAGAGATGGTATTTGGAATCGTGAATCTAATAGAGGTATAGAGTTAATGGGTAAAACTTTTGCAATAATTGGTTATGGATTCATGGGAAATGCTGTTGCAAAAAGACTTGCAGGTTTTGGAGTTAATGTTATAGCATATGATAAATATTTATCTAATTTCCAATCTGATATAGTTAAAGAAGTATCCCTTGAAGAGGTTTATAGCACTGCAGATTTTGTAAGTTTGCACACGCCTTTAGATCAAGACACATTAGGTTTAGTAAATGATAAATTTATTGCTAAATTTAAGAAACCATTTTATTTAATTAACACTGCAAGAGGAAAATCAGTTGTTTTAAATGATTTAGTGCGTGCTTTAAAAACAGGACATGTTTTGGGCGCTTGTCTTGATGTCTTAGAACTTGAATCATCTTCCTTTGAAAACTTCAATTTTAGAAAAAATCCTGATTTCAATAAACTTACGAAAATGAAAAATGTGCTTTTTAGTCCACATATTGCTGGTTGGACACTTGAATCAAAAGAGAAAATGGCTATTTTTTTATTAAATAAATTAAAGCAATATTTTTTGTAGACCTATTGTTTTTAGTATTTCAATTATTATTTAAAACAATTTTAAATTACAACAAATTGAACTTTCTAACTTTAGTTTATATATTTTTGTTAATTATTATATTATATGGGAACCACTTCTTTTTATAAATCAATTGGCTATAAAATCCTCATGGCTCTTTCAGGGCTTTTTTTAATGTTTTTTTTGGTTCAGCACCTTACCATTAATATGTTGTCTGTTATTAGCCCCGAATTATTTAACGAAGTATCTCATTTTATGGGCACAAACCCTGTGGTTCAGTTTTTATTACAACCAGTTCTGATGTTTGCTGTTGTTTTTCATTTTGTAATGGGTATTTTTTTAGAATTTAGAAACAGAAAATCTAGAACAGTCAAATATGCCTACAACAAACCATCGACTAATTCAAATTGGGTTTCGAGGAATATGATTTTTAGTGGATTAACTGTACTTGCTTTTTTAGCCTTACATTTTATTGATTTTTGGATACCAGAAATGAACTATAAGTATATTGCTTTTTTGCCGGAGGACCCCAATAGATATTTTATTGAATTACAGCATAAGTTCACTCAATTGCCAAGAGTTATAAGTTATGTTATTTCTTTCGTGTTTTTATCTCTCCATCTTCTTCATGGCTTTCAATCTTCATTCCAAAGCGTTGGTGTCGCTGGATCAAAATCTAGAATCACATTTTCTAAATTTGGTAATTTGTTTGCAATTGTTGTTCCTTTAGGTTATGTTTTTGTTGCAGTTTTCCACTTTGTAACACACTAATAATAATTTATTTTAACACAAATATTGTAACACGTTTTTCAACTTACATATGTGTTACAATGTTATTTAGAATATTTCTAAATTAACAAAGTTACATTGTGTTACAATTTAGTATTAAATTTAGTTAAACAAAATGTAGTTTTGTATTCACATTTTAATAAATTTGTAACACGCTAATATTATAAAATGAATAAACTAACTTTTTCTTTAAATTATCGAAAGCCAAAGTCCGAATACAAAAGTAATGATGATTTAATGATATGTATTAGATACTATCATAAAGAATCTGATGATGCTGAGGCGAAAATAATAAAGAAAAGTACAGGAATAAAATGTAAGCTAAAAGATTGGGACGAAGATTGGCATAAAAATGGAAAGAGACTCCCAATAAAAAGCACTGATCCCGACCATAAATTAAAAAATAAACTCCTTTCAGCAAAAGTCGAATCCTTTAAGATTGATGATTTTGTTACTAAAGAAGTTAAAAAGGTTCTTACTCCTTTATTAGATTCTAAGGTGCCCAATGGAGATCTGCCAACAAAATGGGAAAAGTATAAAGATTCAATTAACTTAGTAAATCCTGCTAATAAAAGAAATATTGATGTCATTGTTGTTGGTACTGGATTGGCTGGTGGATCTGCTTCTGCTACACTCGCAGAATTAGGGTATAATGTCAAAACCTTTTGCTATCAAGACAGTCCTAGACGTGCACATTCGATTGCTGCACAGGGCGGCATAAATGCTGCAAAGAATTATCAAGGTGATGGTGATTCAACCTACCGTTTGTTTTATGACACTGTTAAGGGTGGAGATTATAGATCAAGAGAAGCTAATGTTTACAGATTAGCGGAGGTTTCTGCAAATATTATTGATCAATGTGTTGCGCAAGGTGTTCCATTCGCAAGAGATTATGGAGGTTTACTAGACAATCGTTCCTTCGGAGGTGTTTTGGTGTCAAGAACATTTTACGCAAAAGGCCAAACTGGACAACAGCTATTGTTAGGAGCTTATTCTGCGATGAACAGGCAAATTGCAAGAGGAAAAATACAAATGCACAATAGACATGAAATGCTAGATGTTGTCATTGTAGGAGGAAAAGCAAGAGGTATTATTGCAAGAAATTTGATTACTGGTGAAATTGAAAGACACTCTGCACATGCTGTTGTTTTAGCCTCAGGAGGTTATGGTAATGTTTACTTCCTCTCCACTAATGCTATGGGTAGTAATGCTACAGCTGCATGGAAAGCTCACAAAAAAGGTGCTTATTTTGCAAATCCATGTTTTACTCAAATCCATCCTACTTGTATTCCAAGGTCTGGTGATTACCAATCCAAATTAACATTAATGTCAGAGTCTTTAAGAAATGACGGAAGAATTTGGGTTCCTAAGCATATCAAAGACGTAGAAGCTCTTAGAAATTCAACCTTGAAAGCAGTCGATATTCCAGAAGAAGATAGAGATTATTACTTGGAAAGAAGATATCCAGCCTTTGGGAATCTAGTGCCACGAGATGTCGCATCAAGAGCTGCAAAAGAAAGATGTGACGCAGGTTATGGAGTAAATCAAACAGGAGAAGCAGTATTCTTGGATTTTAGTTCTGCTATAAATAGATATGGTAAAGAGCAAGCTCTATTAAAAGGATTAAATGAAGATGACGAAAAAGTTGTAACCAAATTAGGGAAAGATATTGTAAAAGCTAAATATGGAAATCTTTTTCAGATGTATGAAAAAATCGTTGACGATAATCCCTATGAAACCCCAATGATGATATATCCTGCTGTTCATTACACTATGGGTGGGATATGGGTAGATTACAATTTAATGACTACAGTTCCAGGATTATACGCTATTGGCGAAGCAAATTTTTCTGATCACGGAGCAAATAGGCTTGGTGCATCAGCACTTATGCAAGGATTAGCAGATGGTTATTTTGTTCTACCTTATACAATAGGTGATTATTTAGCTGATGATATCAGAACTGGATCAATTCCAAATGATAGTAAAGAATTTATAGAAGCTGAAAAAATTGTAGTTGAAAAGATTAATAAATTAATTAGCAATAACGGAGAAAATTCTGTTGATTATTATCATAAAAAACTCGGCAAAATTATGTGGGATAAATGTGGTATGGCTAGAAATGAAAAAGGATTAAAAGAAGCTATCTTTGAGATTAAAGAGTTGAGAGATGATTTTTGGAAAAATGTTAAAGTTCCAGGCAAATCAGATGGGTTGAACACAGAACTTGAAAAAGCCGGTAGAGTAGCTGATTTTCTTGAACTTGGTGAGTTGTTTGCTAAAGATGCTTTGTACAGAAATGAATCTTGTGGAGGTCATTTCAGAGAAGAGTATGCTACTAAAGATGGTGAAGCCGAAAGAGATGATAAAAACTACACTTTTGTATCTGCATGGGAATATAAAGGCGAACCGTCAGATGCGGAATTACATAAAGAAAAGTTAATCTTTAAAGATATAGAGGTTAAAGTTAGATCCTATAAATAAATAATATGGATTTGAAGCTAAAAATATGGAGGCAAAAAAATTCTTCCTCCAAAGGCGAAATGGTTGATTATTCTATCAAAGACGTATCTGAACATATGTCATTTTTAGAAATGCTAGATGTCCTTAACGAAGAATTAATTGAAATTGGAGAAGAACCTGTTTCCTTTGATCATGATTGTAGAGAAGGAATCTGTGGTATGTGCTCTTTGTACATAAATGGTGAAGCACACGGACCAGATAGAAGGGTTACTACCTGCCAATTACACATGCGAAAATTCAATGATGGTGATACAATATATATTGAGCCTTTTAGAGCTAACGCATTCCCTGTAGTTAAGGACTTAGTTGTCGATAGGTCATCTTTCGATAGAATACAACAAGCAGGTGGATATGTTTCAATAAATACCTCTGGAAATACTCAAGACGCAAACGCCATACCAATACCAAAAAATGATGCTGATCTTGCATTTGATGCTGCAACCTGTATCGGTTGTGGTGCATGCGTAGCATCTTGCAAAAACTCATCAGCAATGTTATTTGTTTCAGCAAAAGTTTCTCAATTTTCTTTACTTCCCCAAGGAAAAGTAGAATCAAATAATAGAGTTATTAATATGGTAAATAAAATGGATGAAGAAGGTTTTGGCAATTGTACTAATACTGGTGCATGTGAAGTAGAATGTCCTAAAGGAATATCTCTAGACAATATTTCAAGGATGAATAGGGAATTTATCTCTGCAAATGTCAAAAAATAATTATTTACCTTTAGTCTGTGCGTGAATTATTTTTTCAATTATGCTCCTGTTGTACTCAAAGTCCCATACCATATCATCTTTTGTTTCATTATAGTAAGCAATTGAAATAGGTTCATTTTCAAGAAAGCTTACATCTTCATTTTTAGAGTGACGAAACAGTGTTAACTCTGCTTTTAAGCTATAATGATGCTTTCTTTTTATTGGTAAATTATTTGCATTTATTACAATATACTTTGCGATGTATCCTTCTTTTTTAAATTGTATTTTATAAAATCCACTTTTGATTAACTTACTTTTTAATTTATAACCTCTAAGTCTGACAGAATCTATCACTAAATTATTCCTGGAAGTAATAACATCACATTTTTTGAGGTGATGTTTATAATGTTCAACAGGCCTAAGTTTAATATCTAATTTAATTTTTACTAAGTTTTGAGCATTACAAAAAGTGTAAATTAATATACAAACAAATATTGATAGGTATTTTAACCAGTTCATTGAAAACAAAATCTTTCATTAAATGTAAAGATTTCATTTAAATAAATAGATTGATTTTTTCAGATCATTTTTCTTTAAAAAACAGCTCTAGCAATTTTTTTAACTGATTCTCCTTTTCCCATAGTGTAGAAGTGAATGACTGGAACATTGTTTTGTATGAGTTCTTTACATTGTTTAATTGACCAATCTTCCCCAATTTTTTTAATCTCATCATTTGTTTTACATTTTTCAAGTTCATTTGAAAATTCTTCGGGGAAGTTAACATGAAAAAATTTAGGAATAAATGATAAGTGTCGTTTTGTAGTAATAGGTTTTAGTCCAGGAATGATAGGGACATTTATTCCAAACTTGCGACACTTGTCTACAAATTCAAAATATTTATTATTGTCAAAAAATAATTGAGTTACTATAAAATCTGCTCCTGCATCCACTTTGTTTTTAAGATGCTTTAGGTCGCTATTCAAATTCATTGCTTCAAAGTGCTTTTCTGGATATCCAGCTGCACCTATACAAAAGTTAGAAGGACTATTTTTGGTTTCTTCATATAAATATTGGCCATTGTTCATGTCACTAATTTGTTCTATTAGTTCTAGTGCATATTTGTTGCCTCCCTCAGCTGGAACAAATGAGGATTCACTTTTCATTGAATCTCCTCTTAATGCGAGTACATTATCGATTCCTAGAAATTTAAGGTCAATTAATGCACTTTCAGTTTCTTCTTTTGAAAAACCACCACAGATTATATGAGGAATTGCATCTACTTTATAACGATTCATTAAAGCAGCACAAATACCTACTGTTCCTGGTCTTTTCTTTATTGAAATTTTCTTTAGTAGTCCGTTACCCATTTTTTTATATTCATATTCTTCTCTATGGTAAGTTACATTGATAAAAGGCGGGTTAAATTCCATTAATGGGTCAATTCCTTTGCATATGTCTTCAATTCCTTTGCCTTTTAAAGGTGGGATAATTTCAAAAGAAAAAATTGTTTTTTCACTTTGATCAATATATTCTGTTACTTTCATAAGTCAAAACAAATTAAGGTTTTAATAATTTTAAATACAAGAACCAAATCAAATATTTGCTGAAAAGTCATTAAACATAAATTCACTACAATAATTTAACATTAATTGTTTTGTCATTTCAGGCTTCAATAAGTTAATGTACTACATTTGCGAATGATGAAAAACATAAGAAACTTTTGCATAATAGCTCATATTGATCACGGAAAAAGCACACTTGCAGATAGGCTTCTTCAAACTACTGGTACAATTTCTGATAGAGAAATGAAAGAACAAGCTTTGGATGATATGGAACTAGAAAGGGAAAGAGGTATTACTATTAAAAGTCATGCAATCCAAATGGACTATAATTACAATGGAGAAACTTATAAGTTAAATCTAATAGACACTCCTGGACATGTTGATTTTTCATATGAAGTTTCAAGATCAATTGCTGCTTGCGAAGGGGCATTGTTAATTGTAGATGCCTCACAAGGAATAGAAGCTCAGACCATTTCAAACCTATATTTAGCCATTGAGAATAATTTAGAAATAATTCCTGTTTTAAATAAAATGGATCTTCCAGGAGCTATGCCTGATGAGGTTACTGATCAAATTATTGATTTAATTGGTTGTGATATCGAAGATGTAATCCCTGCAAGTGGTAAAACAGGCTTCGGAGTAGATGATATTTTGAACGCAATTGTAGAAAAAGTCCCACCACCAAGAGGATCTGATGATGAACCTTTACAGGCAATGATTTTTGATTCAGTTTTTAATTCCTTTAGAGGAGTAATTGCTTATTTTAGAGTATTCAATGGAGTAATAAAAAAAGGGCAGCAAGTAAAGTTTTTTAATACAGGTAAAACTTATAACGCTGATGAAATTGGAATTTTAAAAATGGATCTCTGTCCATTAAGCGAATTGGGATCTGGTGACGTCGGATATATAATAAGTGGAGTTAAGAAAGCTAACGAAGTTAAAGTTGGTGATACAATTACATCATTAATTAACCCATGTCAAGAGGCTATCAAAGGGTTTGAAGATGTTAAGCCAATGGTATTTGCCGGTATATATCCTGTAGATACCGATGATTATGAAGAGCTTAGAGCTTCAATGGAAAAACTTCAGTTAAATGACGCGTCTTTGGTTTTTGAGCCTGAATCATCAGCTGCATTAGGTTTTGGTTTTAGATGTGGTTTTTTAGGAATGCTTCATATGGAAATTATTCAAGAACGTTTGGAAAGAGAATTCAATATGACTGTAATCACTACAGTGCCAAACGTATCATATGTGGTTTACATGAAAAAAGAATTAGAGGAGTTATCTGTTAATAACCCCTCTGAATTACCAGACCCTTCAAAAGTAGAATGGATTGAAGAACCTTACATTAAAGCCCAAGTAATTACAAAGGCTGAATATGTTGGAACAGTAATGAATCTTTGTATTGAGAAAAGAGGTGAATTATCTAATCAAGTGTATTTGACTCAAGACAGAGTTGAACTAAGTTTTCAAATGCCTTTATCTGAAATTGTTTTCGATTTTTATGATAGACTCAAGTCAGTGAGTAGAGGATATGCATCCTTTGATTATTCTCCCATTGGATATAGAAAATCAGATTTGATCAAACTTGACATATTATTAAATTCAGAACAGGTTGACGCTTTATCAGCATTGGTTCACAGAAGTAATGCTTTTACATTAGGGAAAAAGATCTGTCTAAAGTTAAAAGAATTAATCCCAAGACAACAATTTGAAATTCCTATTCAAGCTGCTATTGGTGCAAAAATAGTTTCAAGAGAAACAATTAAAGCATTGAGAAAAGATGTAACTGCAAAATGTTACGGTGGAGATATTTCTAGAAAAAGAAAATTACTAGAAAAGCAAAAGGCAGGAAAAAAAAGAATGAGACAGGTGGGTAGAGTTGAAGTTCCTCAAGAAGCCTTTTTAGCAGTACTGAAATTAGATTAAAAGAAAGCTCTTAGTTGCATACCTCCAGTATGAATTGTTTTATAAATTTCAGATTTTCTGCCGTTGTAATTTATTGACAACTGCACGTTATTTGACATATTTTTTTGAAAACTTAGTTTCCAAGTAATATTTTTCCCATCTTGAAGTCCTTCTAACATTTCAAAGCCTATTGCACTATTGCTTTCTCCTTTATAATCTATTTTAACAATATGTAAGTTTAAATTAAATAAAGCTCTTTCACTTGTACTTTTTCTTATTTCTAATCCAAAATCAGAAATGTAAGATGTTTCATTACCTAACTCAATTGCATTTTTTTTCTCAGTATATCGTCCGTTAATACTTAATCTAAAAAGTGTATTAGGTTGTATAGAGATTTTACTAATTGTTTCAGTTTCTACAATATTATAATTTCTATTAATTGCATATGTTGAGTTATTATTTTTTAACCCTTGATTATATTCAGATTGAAGCATCAATATTTTGTTTAAATTCCATCTTAACTTTATTTGTTCTTTTTTTGTTGCTCTAAAATCGGTTCCATTTACTAATAAATTTTTATTTGCAAATAGTTGGGTTACGTATTCAATACTATATTTTGAACTAGAACGATTAAAAAAAAGACTGTTTCGTAAATTATTTGACATTTGTTGAATAACTGGATTATCAGTATCAACCAATGGATTAATTAGTACTTTGAAATCTAGACTATTTGTCTTTTTTTGCGTTGAAATTGCAGTTTGATTATAAAAATATTTAAGTAATTTTCCAACTAGTTTTTTTTGATTGAAAATTCTTTTCAAATCAAAATTAATGTTTTGGTTAAATTGAAAATTATATATTTTAATATAGTTATTATTTGGTGTAAATACTTTTATATAGTTAGCTTGATCTGTAAAAATTGCTAATTCAAATTCATTTAATTCCTTAACTTCATTGTTGTTGTAATCATTCCAAGTGTAAGTACCTTGTCCACTAGCAACCTCAAGGTAAATAAATTCTTTTTCTAATTCTAGACCTGAGCCAAGTTCTGTAAATGAATTGGTGTATATACCGCCTTCAAGTAATTTTAGCTGATAATTTAACCTACTAGTTAAAGAGTTTTCTGGTAAAATATTACTTAGTGATGAGTCGATAATTGATAACGATCTGTAAGCTAAGTTGTAGTTTAATTTGAATTTTTTATTTTTTATTAAATTAATCTTACATCCTGGACTTTTAGCATTTGTTGCTTTTCTTAATACTAACTGATGTTTAAACCAATCATATCTTTCTTGATAATAAAATTGAAATTTATTTTTATTTGAGTCAATATTTGATAAATATATTTTCCAATCATAAAATCTATAACTACTATTTATAATTGTATCAGAATTATAAAACAAATTATTTTCATGTATATCTTGAAAACCTATTTTAATTTCTTTTAATGGTATATACAAATCTGTTTCGTGTCTTGTGAAACTACTATTTGTTAACCCCTTTGAATTTAATATACTTCCATTAAAATCTAAATGAATTGGTTTTTTCCAATTTATACTAAAATCATTTTTATATCCGCTGAAATTATCTTTAATAAGAAATGAATTTAGTTGGTAGCTTAATTTTCCATTTTGATTATGATTTAAATTGATTTTCCCTGAACTTACAAATTGATTATTATTATTATTAATAGATTGGATATTCCAATTTCTTTCGAATTCAACAGCTCTAAATCTTTCTATCCTGTTGAAGTTTTTTTCAATTATTTCAATTTTGTATTCTTGATTTACGCTCCACTTTTTATTTATTTTACTGTCAATTTTTAAATTGGTTATGCCCGCAAACCCAATGTTGTCATTTCCGTCTATTTTAGAAAATGTATTGATATCTTTATTTGAGCTACTAATTTCGTAGGTTAATTTTTTATTTCCCCATTTACTAATACCACCAATATTCATAAGCTGTCTTTTTTTTGGACTTATCAATTTTTTAATTGGTGAATAATTCCCATTTAGTATTAATTCTGAGTTTAATGTATCTGGTGGAACCCAATTAAAAACTTTTCCAAGAGCATTATACTCCTTTATAACATAACTTCCATTTCCTTGACCAACTTCACTAAACGTGATTTGATAGTTGGCATTTACTTCATCATTTGAATAAACATAGATTTGATACCCAAGAGAGTCCATTTTGAGATACATGTTTTGGTTCACATTATATAATACACTATCAACACCTGAAGTAACAGCTAAATCAATTTTATCACCAATGTTTTCTAGTAAAGACCTATCCTCTAAGTTAATGCTTTGTTGTAGAGGTTGGTTTTTACTGTCTTGTTCTGCATAAACATTAATATATAGTTTATTATTATTTTTAGTAAAACTAGTTCCAGATTGAACTAGTGATCTTGCATAGTTTTTATCACTGTACTGAAATTCGACAATTATCCTTTTGTCTTTAGTAATGAGTTGGTTTGCAGTAAAAGTTATTTCAGAGGTGTTGTAATCTATAACATAATCATAGTTTTGTCCTCTTTTTAGAAGCTTCCCGTCAATATAGACATTTTCTGTACCGCTTAAAATGATAATGTAGGATTCATTTTCACTACCATTTAATCTGTAAGGTCCTTGGTTACCTTCAACACCTTGAATTATATTTCTTGAAAATTTCCCTTTGCTCAAGGATATGCTATTTTCGGTTTCGATTTCATATCCAGATTCATTTTTTATTGAATTTTTAAGGTGAATTCCTTGTCCTCTTTTATTGTATCTAAGAAAATATCCCAACTTGTCCTTTATCCAAAAATCGCCTGTAGTTAATTTCCAATTATCATTAAAAACTTGAATAAATATTTGATCAAAATCTTGTAGTTGTTGAGTATTTCCTTGGGGTTGAATGGGTATATTATTATCCGTAATAGAGGCTAAAATTTTCATATTTGGTGAAATATTTCCGGAAAGTTGAAGGTTTAGATTAGAGTTTAATGAAAAATTTTGATTATTACCAATCATTAGACCCCTAGAAATACTTCCTGTTTTATTGAGTTGATTTTCTTCAAAAAAATCAACATTTTCTCCAACTCGATTTATGTAGATAGGGTTAAACTTATCATCTTTTTTCCTATTTATATTCTCATTGTGTTTGTAATAATTTTTGTTAAAGTTGATTATAAATTTGTGATACTTAAAAATTAGTGTGTCATAAATAGCTTCATGAAAAATAACTTTTCCTGAGCTTTCTAATAGCGTATATGACTTGTTACTTAATTTATTTTTTTGCATATCATAGATGCTGAATGTCCTAGGGTTTATGGTTGCTGAGTCTAAAAGTAAAGTGTCTTTATTTATGTGTATTTTTTTTGTAATTAACTCATAATTATTTTGTTGTCCAATAAAATATGTTGTATTTAAAAATCCAAATAAAAAAAGTAAGTATTTATATTTCTTAGAATACAACATTAATATAGTGTGTTTACCTATTTTATAAACGCAATTTAATCAGAATTGTTTTTGATTTAGGATAATAAAATTTCGTTTAATAATTAGAATATAATTGTTTTATATTTGTGTTTATAATATTTGTTATGAAAGGTATAAAAACGTTTAATTTAGTAATCTTCTTTTTTGTTTTAGCTGGATGTAATTCAGGAATTGATAAGGGCGATCTTCCTAAAGATTTTGGAAAAATTAAAGAAGCCAAGGGATATTATAAAGAGGGAGACAAAAGATTTAAAATATTTAGAGGCGGTATTTTTAGAACTAATGAGATTAATTCCTTTAAAAGTTTGTTTCCAATTTCAATTAATCATGCTGTTTCAAGTAGGATTGCCTTACAAGTATATCAAGGGCTTGTTAAATTAAACCAAAGAACTCTAGAAGTTGAACCTCTTCTTGCTAAGGAATACAATGTAAGTAATGATGGTACTACTTATACTTTTGTTTTAAATGATAGTATTTTTTTTCATGATGATTCTTGTTTTGATGGCGGTAAAGGCAGACTCTTAAATGCCAATGATGTAAAATTTTGTTTTGACAAGCTATGTTCATCTATCGAAAATAACACTACCTCAAGCTATCTTACAGAAATTGTTTTAGGAGCAAAAGAATATTATGAAGCTACTGCTAAGGGAAATTATCCTAAATCAGGTGTTGAAGGCATTAGAGTTATTGATAAAAAAACAATCGAAATAAAACTAGTTTCTTCTTATTCTTATTTTTTGAAAATTTTATCTCAAGCGTGTTGTACAATTTATCCTAAAGAAGCATTTGAAATGTATGGTAACAGATTGAAATCTCATACTGTTGGAACTGGCCCCTTTGTTTTGAAGAATGAAAATATTAATGATTCTTTTTTGAGAATGACTAGGAATTTTAATTATTGGGAAAAAGACAATAATGGTAATCAATTACCCTATATAGATATTATTGAAATTTCTTTTGACGATAATAAGAAAAAAGAACTTAATAATTTTAAAAAAGGAAATTTAGACATGGTCTATCAGCTTCCAGTAGAAGATTTAAATGAGGTATTAGTTTCTTTAGATTCTGCTAAAAACGGCGGTAATACCGAATTTAAGTTACAGAGCAACAAGGAAGGTGGTTTAAGTACATCCTATTATTGTTTTAATATGTTGAATCCAATATTTAAAAACCGTGATGTAAGAACTGCCTTTAATTTAGCTATTGACAGAGAGAAAATTACTAAATATACACTTCATGGAGAAGCTGATCCTGCTTTAAATGGTCTAGTTCCAAATCTAGGTAGTTATGATGTCAAGCGAGTCAAAGGGTTTAATTACGACCCAAAACTAGCCAAAGAACTATTATATAAAGCTGGATATCCAAAAGGAGAAGGCTTCCCTGAGATTCAGTTAGATATTAATGAAAGTAACTATTTAAATGAAAAAGTTGCATTAGCTGTGAAGAAAATGTTATTTGAAAATTTAGGTATTAAAATTAATATAAACTATTATTCTTCATCTTTATTAATTGATAGATTTAACAAAGGCAAGTCAGACTTTTGGGGTATCACATGGATAGCTGATTACCCTGATCAACAAAATTTTTTACAACTATTTAATGGTGCAATTGTACCTCCAAAAAATGAACCATCTTTCACTAATCACTCAAGGTACCAAAATATTGTTTTTGATCGATTCTATTTTGATGGTATTCATGCAAAAAATCAACATTCAGCGCAGTTGAGCTATGTAAAAGCTGACAGTGTTTTGATTGCCGATGCTGCGTTTATTCCACTCTATTATGGTCATAAAATAAGGTTGTTACAAAATAATGTTCATGCACTTCCTATTAACAGCATGGAATATAGAGATTTCACAAAAGTATTTCTTTCTAAAAATTGATTTTAAGATAATTTTGTTTAAAAAATAAATTGATTTGATTTTTTGGTGTGTTTTTTGGTTTCATTTTTGTAATAAGATAATTTAAAATTATGATAAAAACTAAAATTATAGCTCTTTTTGTTTTATTAACAATTATAATTCAAGGATGTGTTCCAGCGAGAAAATTTGAGGAAGTAGCAACTAAACAAGAAATTTGTGCCAATGAGCTAAAAACATTGAAAACTTTGAGAACAGAGTTAGAAACTGAAAATACAGAACTTCATTCGTCCAATGAGCAGTTAAATAGTGCTATTAAAAGATTAAAAAAAGACACTAATCTTTTGGGTAAATCCTTAAGGATGAAAGAAAAACAATATGATAAAATTGATTTGTTGAATCAAAGAATACAAGACCAACTAGAAATTCTTCAAAAAGGTCAAAGTCTTGAGAAAAAAAGACTTTTAGAAGATTTAGAAAGGCGAAAAGCTGATCTATTAGAAGTTGAAGATAAGCTTCGAAAGTTTGAATTAGATCTAATTGCAAAAGAATTAGAATTGGTGAAAATGGATAGTTTGTTGGTCCAAAGAGAGAAAAGAGTTAATGAATTAGAGGATATTATTGAAAGTAAGGATGCAATTGTTAAAGCACTTAAAGAGAAAGTTGCTAAAGCATTATTAGGTTTTAAGGACAAAGGTCTTTCAGTCGAAGAAAAAGACGGAAAGGTGTATGTAAGTATGGATGCTAAATTGCTATTTGCTTCTGGAAGTACTAAAGTTGATGCTCAAGGTGTTAAAGCGCTTAAGGAATTAGCACTAGTATTAGAAGATCAAGAAGATTTAGAAGTTTTAGTGGAAGGGCATACTGATTCAGATAAAATGAAATCATCCTCTCACCCCTCTGACAATTGGGAATTAAGTGTATTAAGAGCCACCTCAGTTGTTAAAATTATGTTGGACAATAGCGAAATGAAACCTACTACAATCAGTGCCTCAGGGAGAGGTGAGTTTCTTCCAGTTGATTTAGAAAATAAAGCCAAAAACAGAAGGATTGAGGTTGTGCTTATTCCTAAATTAGACGAGCTTTTCGAGATTATCAACAATTAATTTTTTGGGTAACCAATTTCAAAAAAGTTTATTTATAAAAATTCATTTCATCTACGTATTTATAAACACTTTCAGTTAGTAAATACTTTACATCTTTTTTTGATTTAATGGCACTCCTTATAAAAGAAGATGAAATTTTCATTATCGGTGCTTCACACTTTATTATATTTTTATGGTTTATTTTAGGAACAAATTTTTGATTATCAATAATTTCTTTTTCTGTTAATGCTCTAGGATAGACATAGATTTTATGGTTATCAATAATTAATTCGTGGTTTTTCCATTTATGAATAGATCTTAGGTTGTCCTCTCCCATGATCAAATGAAAATTTGATTTTTTGTATTTTTCTTTAAGATAAGTTAATGTATTTATAGTGTAAGACGGAATAGGTAAATTAAATTCTTCATTACTAGCTTTAAGTTTTATATTATCTTCAACTGCAATTCTAACTAAACTAAGTCGATGGTAATCAGCTAATAAAGATTCTTTCTTTTTAAGTGGATTATGAGGGCTCACTACTAACCAAACCTCATCTAGTGTGGTGTAATAGGCCATATAATTAGCAATTATAAGATGTCCTACATGTATAGGATTAAAAGATCCAAAATAAAGTCCAATATTTTTCATCATTTATAAATGAAATTTTCAACAATATTTAACGTGTTATTAACTGCCGTATCCAACTCGTCATTATTTATTATTACATCAAATTGATCTTTATAGTTAATTTCGCTCTCAGCTTTGTTCATTCGTTTTTGTAGTGATTCTTTGTTGTCAGTTGCTCTTTTTTTTAAACGCTCAAAAAGAATTTTAAGTGAAGGTGGATTAATAAATATTGAAATAGCATTTTTACCAAAATATCTTTTGAGGGAAATACCACCTAATACATCAACATCAAAAACAACATGTTTCCCAGATTCCCAAATCTTTTCCACCTCGGTTTTAAGTGTTCCATAAAAATTGTTTTTATAAACTTCTTCCCATTCAATAAATTCATCATTTTCAATTTTTTTTTTGAAGTCCTCCACACTTAAAAAATGATAATCAACTCCATCTTTTTCATTTTCTCTTTTTAATCTGCTACAAGCAGATATAGAAAACATTAAAGGGATTTTAGTTTCAAGTATTTTTTTTACTATAGTAGTTTTACCAGCACCTGATGGAGCAGAAAAAATTATAGCCTTACCATTTGGTTTTTTCAAAGTCATAGAATATTGAGGACTTGTTCTTTAATTTTCTCTAACTCATTTTTCATTTCAACAACAATTTTTTGGATTGATAAATGATGAGCTTTTGAACCTAATGTATTAATTTCTCTTCCCATTTCTTGAGCTATAAATCCAAGTTTTTTCCCAGCTTGCAAAGTATTTAATGTATTTAGGAAGTAATTACAATGCTCGTTTAGTCTTACTTTTTCTTCTGTAATATCTATTTTTTCAGAATAGTAAATTAATTCTTGTTCTAGTCTTTTATGATCAAATTTATCACTTAATTCTAGTTCATCAATTGCTTTATTTAGTTTGTGTTTTATCTCAGGTAGTCTTTCTTTTTCAAATTTTTCAATTTTCAAGATTTGATCTTGAATATTTTTTGCATAATCTTTAATTACTTTTGCTAAAGTTCCACCTTCTTTTTTTCTGTAATCGTTAAGTGATTCACATGCTTTGTGTACTCCATCAAGAATTAATTTCTGATCCCTTTGCTCTAAAGAGTTTTTCTCGCTGTTAAAAATATCAGGAAACTTAAGGATTTGCGAAATAAGATCAATATTGTTTTCATCGTTGAGTTCTTCTTTTATTTTTCTTAACTGTAAATAATATTTAGTGATTTGTGGTTGATTAAAAATTAAATTATTTTCTTGGTTATTCCTTTCATAATGAAGTGTTAGCTCAATCTTTCCCCTTTTAACTTCTTTTTTTAGAATTGATCTAATTGGTAATTCTAACTCTTTGAATATAGATGGTATTTTTAAATTTAAATCTAAAAACTTACTATTTAAAGATCTAATTTCAATGTTTATAAAAAGCTGCTCTGTTTGTACTTCAGCTTTACCAAAGCCAGTCATTGAAAGTGTCATAAAATTTTATTTCCATTCAAATGTAATCAATTGATTTTTTTTGGCATACTTACACTAACTAAATATACACCTATGAAAATTAATAAAGATGAAAATATTAAGATAAATTCTATTTTTTCTCTTCCTGTTAATAGTGCTATCATGGATGTGAGAATAGGTTGCAAATATATGTATGTGCTTACTAATGTGGGACTTACATATTTAATACCATAAATATTAAATAAATAACAAAAAAACGTTGTAAATAAAATCACAAATCCAATTTTAAGTATAATATCATTGGGCATCACCCAATTAACTTGACCAAACTCATAAATACCAAATGGAATTACTCCCACCAATCCAAAAGAAAAAACCCATTTTATGACTGTAACAGGTTTGTATTTGCTCATTAACGGTTTTACAGAAATTAAATACAAACCGTAGCTAGATGCATTTAGAAATATTAATATATCTCCCAATACTCCATAATCACCATTAGCCTGATTTTTATGTATAATCACAATAGTTGCTCCTAAGAGTCCGATGCTAATACCAATGACTTTTTTAAAGTTCATTTGTTCTTTTATCATGAAAATTGACAGTATACTAACAATGATTGGGCTGCTAATCATAATTATTGAGGCATGTATTGTTGAAGTTAGTTCAAGTCCTGAAAAAAACATTAGTTGGTTAGCAGTTACACCAAAAAATCCGCATAAAGCGAATCTTGGTAAATCATTTTTTTTGATCTTTTCACTATAAATCATTGATGTAATCCAGAATAGTGCGGTTGCACCGATTACTCTAAAAAAGATGAATGTGAAGGGAGGAACATAACCTTCTCCCATAACATCTTTTGCGTAACCGTAATTAATGGCATAAATAAGATTGGCACCAAAGAGTGCCAAATGAGCTAATATTATTTTTTGTTTCAATCTATCTTACACAAACGAATTTGAATATATTAAATAATTAGATTTGTTTAAAAATTATTTGAAATAATGAAATTTAATACAAAAGTAATACACGCTGGTATACATGCAGACTCAGCTACTGGAGCAATAATGACTCCAATTTATCAAACATCTACATATATTCAAGACGAAATAGGGGTTCATAAGGGCTTTGAATACTCGAGGACTGGAAATCCAACTAGAGCCGCACTTGAAAGTAATTTAGCAGCCATAGAAAGTGGTTCTTATGGGGCTTGTTTTGGAAGTGGATTAGCTGCAATTGATTGTGTAATTAAAATGCTAAATCCTGGTGACGAAGTTATTTCAACTAATGACCTTTATGGAGGATCTTACAGGATTTTTAAAACAATTTTCGAAAAATATGGAATCAAGTTTCATTTCGTAGATATGCTTGATCTTGAAAATATTAAATCCGAAATAAATTCAAACACTAAATTAATATGGGTAGAAACACCAACTAATCCTATGATGAACATTATTGATATTAAATCAATATGTGAATTTGCTCATAAAAGTAATATTTTGGTTGGAGTTGATAATACTTTTGCTACTCCATATTTGCAGCGTCCCTTAGAACTTGGTGCAGATTTAGTGATGCATTCTGTTACAAAATATTTAGGGGGTCATTCAGATGTTGTTATGGGCGCATTAGTAACAAATGACGATAAAATTGCAGATGAAATTTATAGGATTCAAAACTCTAGTGGAGCTGTTTGTGGTCCAATGGACTCTTTTCTAGTTTTAAGAGGCATTAAAACACTTCACTTAAGAGTTCAAAGACATTGCGAAAATGGTGAGAGAGTTGCTAAGTTTTTAAATAATCATCCTTTAATTGATAAAGTCTATTGGCCCGGATTTATTTCCCACCCCAACCATGAAATAGCTAAATCACAAATGAATGGCTTTGGAGGAATGATATCTTTTACTCTGATTGATGATGACATTGAGAAAGCTAAAAAAATAGTAAGTAACACCAAGATTTTTGCATTAGCTGAATCTTTGGGTGGTGTAGAATCACTTATTGGACACCCTTCTACAATGACACACGCTTCAATACCTAGAGAGGAAAGAATTAAGTCTGGTGTGGTAGACTCATTAATTAGATTAAGTGTTGGTATTGAAGATGCTGAGGACTTAACAAATGATTTAAAAGCTGCACTTAGCAGTTAAATTTGTAAATTGCAATATGAAACAATTATTTTTTGGATTTTTTTTATTTGTTAGTTTATATGTATACCCTCAAAAAATTATTAATAATTATATTGATGATCAAAACTGTAGAGAAGGAGAAAGTGTAGAATATTGTAAAACTCATAAGGTTATGCATACCCTTAAAGCTAACTCTGAGTTTTTAACAAGTTTTATTAATGACCAACGGTTTTTAAAAGAAATTGAAGATTCTATTTCAAATTTTGAAAGGTCTAATACAGTTTATAAAATTCCTTTGGTCTTTCATGTGTTACACAACAACGGAAATGAAAATATTTCAGATGATCAGATCCATGATGCAGTTGATATTTTAAATAGAGATTATAGACTTCAAAATTTAGACGCTAACAATGTTCAAGCTACTTTTGATGGGATGCCCGCTGATATTGAGATTGAATTTGCATTAGCTACAAAAGCTCCAAACGGTCAATGTTTTAGCGGTATAACTAGAACAATAAATTCATTAACAGACAGTGATAATGGTGAGAGCCAAGTTTCGGCTATTATTTCCGGAAATGACGTTTACAATGGTCAATGGGCTGGCAATAGGTATTTAAATATTTTTGTTTGTAACTACATTGGTGGTGCAGCTGGATACACTTACAACCCAAGTAATTGGATTGGAAGTTCTATGTATAATGGAATTTGGGTTTTACATGATTATGTAGGCTCCATTGGAACATCTGGAACTTCTAGTAGTAGAACTTTAACTCACGAAGTTGGACATTGGTTAAATTTAGAACATACTTGGGGGCCTAATAATAATCCAGGAAATTCTACGAGTTGTTATGATGATGATTTTGTTAACGATACCCCTAGGTGTATTGGTGTTCAGTCATGTAACCTAACTTCAAATAGTTGCAGTAATGATGCTAATGATGGTTATTGGACTTCTGACGTTGTAGATAACGTTGAAAATTATATGGACTACTCATATTGCACTAAAATGTTTACTAATGGTCAAAAAAACAGAATGAGAGCAGCTTTAGTTTCTAGTGTTGGAGGAAGAAGTAATCTTTGGAAAAGCTCTAACCTTGCTTTTACTGGAACAAATTCTCCTGGAACTGTTTGTGAAGTTGAAATCAGTACAGCAAGAGATTTAATTTGTAAGGGAGATTTAATTGAATTTTTTGATGAGTCCTACAATAATATATCTTCTTGGAATTGGTCTTTTCCTGGTGCTTCACCTTCCATATCCTATGACCAAAATCCTGAAGTTACATACAATAGTTCAGGAAATTATGATGTTGTTTTAGAAGTTACTGATGGGATAGGTAATACAATGTCCAGAACTTTTCCGAACTATATTACTGTTATGGGTTCTTCAGCTTCAGGTGTTCCTTACAATGAGAGTTTTGAAGATGTTTCAACAATACCAAACGACAATTGGGCTATTGAGAATTCAGAAGGTCCAGGATTTCAAATCGTTTCTAATATTGCTGCAACTGGAAATAAATGTGTAAAATTAGATAACTCATCCGGAAATGAAGGCGATATAGATGAACTTACAAGTGCTCCTATTAATTTGTCAAACTTAGAATCAGCATCGATTTCCTTTAAGTACGCTTTTGCAAAACGTAATAGCTCTAATTCTGATTTCTTAAGAATATATGCAAGTTTTAACTGCGGAGAAACTTGGAATTTGAGAAAAAATATTTCGAGTAATTCACTTCCTACTCATCCCAATACAAGTTCATCATTTATTCCAAGTGATGAAAGTTGGGCTACTGTTAATGTTCCTGGTATATCTAATGCCTATTTAGTTGATAATTTTAGGTTAAAGTTTGAGTTTAATAACGGTGGTGGAAATGATTTATTTATTGACGATATAAATATTGATGGAGTGGTTTCAGTGAATGAAAATACATTAATAACCAACTTTAATGCATTTCCTAATCCTTCCAATGATAAAGTAAAAATTTCGTTTTACAACAAATACAACCTAAAGGATGTGTCAATTAGACTGTTAGATGCCTCGGGAAGATTAGTTAAAAATGTTATTTCTAAAGACTTTCAAATCGGTAATCAGCAACTTGATTTTTCTATTGCTGATATTGAGGCTGGGTGGTATTTTATTGAATTTAATTCAAGGGATGTTAGAAAGTTGATAAAGCTTATAAAAGACTAAAAATAAATGAAGAATTATTTTTTTGTTATTATTTTATTGGGTTTACTTTTTTCTTGTGAAACAGACTTTGAACTAAATGCGCCCTACAAAACTACACCTGTAGTTTACGGACTATTAGATCAATCAGTAGATACACAATTTATTAAAATCAATAAATCTTTTTTAGGAGACGGCAATAATGTAGATTACGCTGCCATTAACGATTGTACATTGTTCGATAGTCTTATTGCTGTAATTGAAGCTTATGATATTTCAAATAACTTAATGTATCAAGATACTTTGAAAGAAATTTGGGTTAGTGATTTGAATGATGGAATATTTTATGAAGAAGAACAAAAGTTATATTATTTTTCAACATTAAACGATCCTTTAAATGATGAATATGAATATCACTTAAAAGCGAACGCTCCAGTTCACGGCTTAAGCTTCAGTGCTTTAACCTCTTTAATAGATAACGGAGGCGAAAATTCAACAACTAACTATCTGTTTAGAACTAACCTTTTAAATGGTTTAAGGTTAAATGGAATTAGATTTGTGAATAAAGTCGAGATTGCAGAAGATAACTATGTTGATCAAATGTTTAGTTGGAAATCATCCAACAATGGAGAAAGGTATGAACTTTTAATGAAATTCCACTTTAATGAACACCTTGAAGACGGAAGCGTTAATCCAAGTTATGTAACATGGAATTTAGGAACACAAAAAAGTTATGATGCTAATTTTAAAAATGAATTTGAAAAAACAATTTCAGGTAGTGCGTTCTATGACATGGTAGCATCTAGATTGAACAATTACAATCACCTTAAAGATAAAGAATATGACGAAAGTCAAGTTGTGAAAAGAACATTTGATGATAAGCCTTTAGAGTTTATTTTAACAGTCTGTAATGCCACCCTAAGTACCTATATGGAGGTAAATGAGCCAGTGACTGGAATTGTTACTGAAAAGCCTGCATTTACAAATGTAGAAAATGGTATCGGTATTTTTGCAAGTAAGTATCATTGTGCAGAGTTTTTTGAAATTCAGAGAGGAACAATATTAGAGTTATGTCTGGGTACTAAAACTTCAGGATTTAAGTTTTGTTATGAACTTGTTAGTGATATTGAGGGTTATAATGTCGGTTGTCCTCAGTAACCACAGTTACATGATTTAGAAAAGTAGATTTTTGTTTCTTTGAGTATTTCATTAGCTATTTCTTTTTCTTTATCGTTTAATGGATTAACTCTTAAGTCTAACTCCTTAAGGTTTTTTAATTCTGAAATTTCAAAAGGAATAGTTTTTATTTCATTATTCCATAGATCTAATTTTTCAAGATTTTGAAGTTCGCCAATTGATTTAGGGATTTTAGAGATTTTATTTCTGCTTAGAACTAAGGTTTTCAGCAGCTTTATTTGGGTAACTTCTGCTGGAAAATCTATAAATCTATTTTTAGATATCTCTAATTGAGTTAACTTTTTAAGTGTTAGAATTTTTAAAGGGATTTCACTTAATTTATTTTTACTTAAAATTAGCACTTCTAAATTTTCAAATTCAAAAACTTGGTCAGGAATTGTTTCGAGGTTTTTTTTCGAAAGGTCTAATTTAATTACATTTTCTTTATTTATTAATGCTTTTTTAATATTTGAGTAAGAGATTTGGTTTTGAGAAAAATAAATAGAATTGCACAAAAAAATGCATACAAAAACAAAACTAAATCTATGTTTCATCAAAAATCTTTTTTGCAATTTTAATGTCCTTTTGAATTTGCTTTTTTAAGTTATCCAAATCTTTGAACTTTATCTCGCTTCTTATTCTTTCAACTACTTTAACGTGTAAAATTTGATTGTATATATCTTGTGTCCAATTGAAAAGATGACATTCAATACTTATTTTATTGTTTTCATTTATTGTTGGCCTGCATCCAATATTCATAACTCCACAAACATTTTTCTCATTGATTTGGCATTTTATTGCATATACTCCATTTAAAGGAATAATCTTATCATGACATATTAATTCTATGTTTGCTGTAGGGTAATCAATAGTCTTTCCAATCCCATCTCCTTTTATTATTTTTCCAGAAAATTGTAAATGATTCCCAGAGTAATCATAAACTAGTTTAACATTCCCAGTTTCTATGGCTTGTCTAATTTTTGTAGAGCTAATTTTTATCTCATCAATTTCATGTGCGGTGATTTCTTCAAGTTGATATTGATAAGTAGTTTGCAATTTTTTTAATAATTCAATATTACCTTTTCTATCATTTCCAAAATGATGATCGTACCCAATTACAAGTGTTTTTGTATTTAGTTTTTTGACTAATAATTCTTCTACATATTCTTTTGCACTTAATTTAGAAAATGATTTAGTAAAGGGTTGAACTACAAGGTGATCAAGTTTCAATTTTTCGAGTATTTTGATTTTCTCGTCGAGCGAATTTATAAGTTTTAGATTGTGATTTTTAAATAAAACCTTTCTTGGGTGAGGGTCAAATGTTAAAAGCACAGTTTCACCATTATTTTTTTTAGCTAATTTTTTTAGGCGACTTAAAATTTTTTGGTGTCCCAAATGTACTCCATCAAATGTCCCAACTGTAACAACTGGATTTTTAATTTCCTTTAGTGATTTTGTTTCGTAGTGAACTTTCAATTTAAAAATTTCTCGAATTTACATTTAATTATAAAATAAAAAATACAATGTTGCAAGATGTATAATTAACATGTGTCGATTTTATCAACATATGAATTGTAATAATATAAATTATGTTAGATTTGCAGCGTTAAAAAAATTAAACCAATAAATATGTCTCAAATAAAGGGAAAAGTTTCACAAATAATAGGTCCAGTTGTTGATATTAGTTTTGAAAATGCTGAAAGTTTACCAAAATTATTAGATGCTGTTGAAGTAACTAAGGAAGATGGTACAAAAGTAGTACTAGAATGCCAAAAACATATTGGAGAAGACAGTGTTAGGACTGTTGCGATGGAATCTACTGACGGTTTGTCTAGAGGAATGGACGCTTTATCTTTAGGATCGCCAATCAATATGCCGACAGGTGACCAAGTTAAAGGTAGATTGTTTAATGTCGTAGGTGAGCCAATAGATGGCATTGGAGCTGTAGACGGTTCTGCAAGATTGCCTATTCATAGGGAGGCCCCTAAATTTGAAGATTTATCAACCTCAACTGAGGTTTTATTTACTGGAATAAAAGTTATTGATCTTATTGAACCTTATGCAAAGGGAGGTAAAATTGGATTATTCGGTGGCGCCGGTGTTGGTAAAACCGTATTAATTCAAGAGCTAATTAATAACATCGCTAAGGGTCACGATGGTTTATCTGTTTTTGCTGGTGTCGGTGAAAGATCTAGAGAAGGAAATGACTTACTTCGTGAGATGTTAGAGTCGGGAATTGTTAAGTATGGTGACGAGTTTATGGAGGAGATGGAAAAGGGAAATTGGCCACTAGATAAAGTAAATAAAGAATCTTTAAAGGATTCACAAGCTGCTTTTGTGTTTGGACAAATGAACGAGCCACCAGGTGCAAGAGCAAGAGTTGCATTGTCAGGGTTGACTTTAGCAGAAAACTTTAGAGACGGTGATGGAGAAGGAAAAGGAAAAGACATTCTATTTTTTATAGATAACATATTTAGATTTACACAAGCAGGTTCAGAAGTATCTGCACTACTTGGTAGAATGCCCTCAGCAGTGGGTTACCAACCTACTCTTGCTACTGAAATGGGGGCCATGCAAGAAAGAATTACTTCTACAAAAACAGGATCTATCACCTCTGTTCAAGCAGTTTATGTTCCTGCAGATGACCTTACCGATCCAGCTCCAGCAACAACATTTGCTCACTTAGACGCAACAACAGTTTTATCAAGGAAATTAGCTGCTTTAGGAATTTATCCTGCTGTTGATCCATTAGATTCAACTTCAAGAATTTTAACTCCTCAAATTTTAGGAGATGCCCACTATGATTGTGCTCAAAGAGTAAAAATGTTATTACAGCGTTACAACGAGTTACAAGATATTATTGCCATATTAGGAATGGATGAATTGTCTGAAGAAGATAAAAAAGCTGTACATAGAGCTAGGAGAGTACAAAGATTCCTTTCGCAGCCATTCCATGTTGCCGAACAATTTACAGGAATGCCAGGAGTTTTGGTTAGTATTGAAGATACTATTAAAGGATTTAGTATGATAATGGATGGAGAAGTTGATCAATATCCCGAAGCTGCTTTTAACCTTAAAGGTACAATTGAAGAAGTTATAGAAGCGGGTGAAAAAATGTTGGCTGACGTCAAATAAATCATTATGAATTTGCAAATAATAACACCAGATAAAACGCTTTACGACGGTAATGCTGATATGGTTATTGTCCCGGGGTCTGATGGTTTAATAGGTATATTAAATGATCATGCTCCGTTAGTTTCTGCATTGTCTGCAGGTTCTGTAAAGGTTAAATTGGATGAAAAAGAAAGCTCATTTGAAGTTGGTGGTGGTGTAGTAGAAGTGTTAAAAAATAAAGTAGTTATTCTAGCTTCTTAACTTTTCATTTTTATTATATCTCTAGTTTAGTTTGACTTGGTATTAATTGAAAAGAATTTCGGTGATGGACTGATTTACCGTTATTTATTATTGCAAGCCTATGATCTTTGGTAGGGTAACCCTTATTTTTATCCCATTTATAAACTGGATGTAATATTGCTAATTTTTTCATGATTTTGTCTCTATGAGTTTTAGCCAGTACTGAAGCTGCAGCTATATTCATGAACTTCCCATCTCCCTTTATTATACATGTGTGGTTAATATTTGGGTACGGATTAAATTTATTTCCATCTATGACTAAATAATTGGGAGTTATTGATAGTTTTTCAACTGCTCTGTGCATTGCTAAAATGGAAGCTTGTAAGATGTTGATTTTATCGATTTCTTTGGGGCTAGTTTCTCCTATTGACCATGATATTGCATGATTCTTGATATGTATTTCTAATTCTATTCGTACTTTTTCACTTAATTTTTTTGAGTCATCTAAATATTTATGATTATAACCTTTTGGAAGAATTACTGCTGCTGCTACAACCGGGCCGGCTAAACAACCTCTTCCAGCTTCATCGCATCCAGCTTCCATTGAATTAGTTAAAAAGGGCTTTAATTTCAAAATAATGATTTCATGCTTGTTTTTTCTCCTATATAATTTGAAAGTTCTTTTATAGGTATTCTATATTGATTCATAGAGTCTCGTTCTCTTACTGTGACTTCATTATCATTTAATGTATCATGATCAATAGTTATACAAAAAGGTGTTCCTAGAGCATCATTCCTTCTATATCTTTTACCTATAGAATCTTTTTCATCATATGAGCATTCAAAATCTAACTTAAGGTTATTTAAAATGCTTTTTGCTTTTTCTGAAAGCCCATCTTTTTTTACAAGTGGTAAAATTGCCGCTTTAGTTGGGCAGAGGCATGGGGGTAGTGAAAGTACTGTTCTATTAGTTCCATCTTTTAGTTTTTCATCTTTTAAGGAATGAGCGATAATTGCTAAGAACATTCTGTCAAGTCCAATTGAAGTTTCTATGACATAAGGAATATAACTTTCATTTTTGTCAGGATCAAAATATCTTAGTTTTTTCTTTGAAAATTCTTCATGTTGCTTTAAGTCAAAGTCTGTTCTAGAGTGAATTCCTTCAAGTTCTTTAAATCCAAATGGAAATTTAAATTCGATATCACATGCTGCATCAGCATAGTGAGCTAGCTTGATGTGGTCATGAAATCTAAGTTGGTCTTCGTTGATCCCTAGCGAAAGGTGCCATTTTAGCCTACTTTCTTTCCAATGCTTATACCATTTTTTTTGAGTCCCTGGAGAAATAAAAAATTGCATTTCCATTTGCTCAAATTCTCTCATTCTAAAAATAAATTGTCTAGCTATTATTTCATTTCTAAATGCTTTGCCAATTTGAGCTATTCCAAATGGAAGTTTTTTTCGGCCAGTTTTTTGTACATTAAGATAATTGACAAAAATCCCTTGAGCTGTCTCAGGCCTAAGGAAGACCTTTGAAGATTCTCCGGCTAATGAACCTATTTCTGTTGCGAACATTAAATTGAATTGTCTTACAGAAGTCCAATTTTTGGATCCGCTTACAGGACAGCTTATGCCTAATTCAATAATTAATTGATAAATAGCTTCTAAATCATCCTTTTTAAATGCTGACTCCATTTTCTCATTAATGGATTGAATTTCCTTTTTTCTTCTTAAGACATTAGGATTTGTTGAAGTAAAAGTATTTTCATCAAAACTATCGCCAAATCTTTTTTTTGCTTTAACAATGTCCTTGTCAATTTTGCTTTCTATTTTTGCAATATGATCTTCAATGAGAACATCAGCTCTATACCTTTTTTTAGAATCTTTATTATCAATTAATGGGTCATTAAATGCGTCAACATGTCCAGATGCTTTCCATGTTTTTGGATGCATAAATATAGCTGCATCTATTCCTACAATATTTTCATGCATTTGCACCATTGATTTCCACCAATACTTTTTGATGTTGTTCTTTAATTCTACTCCATTTGGACCATAGTCATAAGTAGCACTTAATCCATCATAAATTTCGCTACTTGGAAAAATAAATCCAAATTCTTTTGCGTGGCTAATAATTTTTTTAAAATGTTCTTCGTTCATTATTTTATTTTCTGCAAGAATTTTAAAACAAAAATATAACTTACTTTGAAAGGGTTATATTTATTGGCTAAATAAAGGTTTTTATTCAAAAACAATGATTGAAATTGAAGATAAAATTATTTCTGACGATTTATTCTTAAAACAATTTGTTTGTGATTTGCAAAAATGTAAGGGAGCTTGTTGTGTTGAGGGTGATTCTGGTGCCCCATTATCAAATCAAGAAGCAACTTTAATAAAGGACAATCTTTCTGTTATAAAACCATATATGAAGGAAGATGGTGTAAATACCGTTGTTGAAAATGGAGTTTTTTACATAGACCAAGATGGCGATCAAGTTACTACATTAGTAAATGGAAAAGAATGTGCTTTTGTTTTTTTTGATAAAAATAATATTGCAAAATGCTCAATAGAAGCTGCATACAAAAAAGGTGAAATCAATTTCAACAAACCCATAAGTTGTCATTTGTATCCTATTAGAGTCAAAAATTATGAAAAGTTCCAGGCTATTAATGTAGATAAATGGCATGTATGTAAACCAGCTTGCAATTGTGGTAAAAAATTAAATATTCCTGTTTTTAAATTTTTAAAACAAGCCATTGTAAGAATGTGGGGAGAAGATTTTTATAACGACTTGGATGTTGTTAATAACCAATTTTTTAATTCAAATAATACCGACAAATAATTATAAAAATTGAAATTTTATTTCACAATATTTGATTTATTTAAAATTTCATTGTTATTAACACCTCAATTTTAATAATCTAATTTGAACATCTGTTTCTTTTCATAAACAAAAATTAAATTTATTGTAGAGATAAATAATTTTTTTGATTGTGATATAATTTAATCGATGTGGATTAAAAAACATCTTTTATTTTAATCAATCAAAGTTTTAACCTTACTAGGAAAATTATTTTCTCCTTTAAATATATTTCGAATTTATTTAATTAAATAAAACACATTATACATTGGAAAATAAAGCGTCTATAGTTAAAAAAGTTCAAGAAATTGATCTCAAAATACAACTAAACCAAAATATTGAAATTGAAGAACCTATTTTAAAAGATAATCCAAATAGATTTGTGCTTTTCCCTATCCAACATGCTGATATTTGGAAAATGTATAAGAAACAAGAAGCAAGTATATGGACTGCAGAAGAATTAGATTTATCTCCTGACTTAATAGATTGGGAAACTAAGTTAAATGATGACGAAAGATTTTTTATAAAACATGTTTTAGCATTCTTTGCTGCCTCAGATGGAATTGTAAATGAAAATCTTGCTGAAAACTTTTTAAGCGAAGTACAATATACTGAGGCAAAGTTTTTTTACGGTTTTCAAATCATGATGGAAAATATTCACTCTGAAACCTATTCATTACTTATTGATACTTACATTAAAGATACTAAAGAAAAAAAATATTTATTCAATGCAATTGAAACATTTGAGCCCGTAAAGAAAAAAGCAGAATGGGCAATGAGATGGATTGAAAACGGATCGTATGCTGAACGATTAATTTCTTTTGCTGCTGTAGAAGGCATTTTCTTTTCAGGTTCCTTTTGTTCTATTTTTTGGTTGAAGAAAAGAGGTTTAATGCCTGGGTTGACTTTTTCTAATGAGCTTATTTCAAGAGACGAAGGTTTGCATTGTGATTTTGCATGTTTGCTTTATAATAAACACCTAGTTAATAAATTGTCTAAGGAACAAGTTCAAAAAATAATTTCCGATGCTGTAGAAATTGAGAAGGAGTTTGTCACAGAATCCTTGCCTGTAAGATTAATAGGGATGAATGCAGATTTAATGTCTCAATACATTGAATTCGTTGCAGACCGTTTGTTGACCGAATTAGGAAATGGTAAGATTTATAATACTTCAAATCCTTTTGATTTTATGGATATGATTAATCTTCAAGGCAAAACAAATTTCTTTGAAAAAAGAGTAGGAGAATATCAAAAGGCGGGAGTGCTCAATAGTAATTCTGAAAATATTTTTAGTCTAGATGCTGACTTTTAATTTATCAATTTAATATTAAAATATGTACGTTATAAAAAGAGATGGAAGAAAAGAGGCAGTAAAATTTGATAAAATTACTGCTAGAATAAAAAAACTATGTTATGGATTAAATCCTTTAGTTACTCCTGAGAAGGTTGCGATGAAAGTCATAGAAGGTTTATATGATGGTGTTACAACTAGTGAGTTAGATAATTTGGCTGCTGAAGTTGCGGCAACAAATACGATTTCTCATCCTGATTATGCTCTATTAGCTTCAAGAATAGCAGTTTCAAATCTTCATAAAAACACAAAAAAATCATTTACTAGTTCAATTGATGATTTATACAAATATGTTGACCCTAAAACTGGCAATAAAGCTCCTTTGATTTCAGACGAAGTATACAAAATCATTAAAAATAACTCTGATGTTTTAGATTCTACTATAATTTATGATAGAGATTTTAGATATGACTATTTTGGCTTTAAAACATTAGAAAGATCCTATTTGTTAAAACTTAACGGTGAAATTGCTGAGAGACCACAACAAATGTTGATGAGAGTCGCAGTTGGAATACATAAAACTGATATAGATGCTGTAGTAGAAACCTATAATTACATGAGTGAGGGTTGGTTTACTCACGCCACACCAACTCTATTTAATTCTGGCACACCAAATCCTCAGATGTCTTCCTGTTTTTTATTGACAACTAAAGAAGATAGTATTTCCGGAATTTATGATACCTTATCTCAATGTGCAAAAATATCTCAATCAGCTGGTGGAATTGGACTTTCGGTTCATGATATTAGAGCAAGAGGATCTTATATAAAAGGAACTAATGGAACATCAAACGGAATTGTTCCTATGTTAAGAGTATTTAATGACACGGCAAGATATGTTGATCAGGGCGGAGGAAAAAGAAAAGGTTCATTTGCAATCTATGTTGAGCCTTGGCATGCAGATGTATTTGATTTCTTAGATCTTAAGAAAAACCATGGAAAAGAAGAGCAAAGAGCTAGAGATTTGTTCTATGCACTTTGGATTCCAGATTTGTTTATGCGAAGAGTAGAAGAAAATGGCGATTGGACTTTAATGTGTCCACATGAGTGCCCCGGTCTTTCGGAAAGTTATGGCAAAAATTTTGAAAAACTTTATATAAAATATGAAAATGAAGGAAAAGGAAAAAAAACAATCAAGGCGCAAGATTTGTGGTTTAAAATTTTAGAAAGTCAAATTGAAACCGGTACACCATACATGCTATATAAAGATGCTGCTAATGAAAAATCAAATCAAAAGAACTTAGGTACAATCAAGTCTTCTAATTTATGTACTGAAATAATTGAATATACTGCGCCTGATGAGGTTGCTGTTTGCAATCTTGCTTCAATAGCATTACCTAAGTTTGTAATGGACGGAAATTTTGATTTTGAAAAGTTGTTTAAGATTGCCTACAGAGTTACAAAAAATTTAGATAAGGTAATTGATGTCAATTATTATCCAATTCCTGAAGCTAAAAACTCAAATATGAGACATAGACCAATAGGTATAGGGGTTCAGGGATTAGCAGATGCATTTATTTTGATGAGGTACGCTTTTGAATCATCAGAAGCAAAACAGTTAAATAAAGATATTTTTGAAACTATTTACTATGCTGCGGTTACAGCATCAAAGGACTTAGCCATTGAGAATGGTCCTTATGAATCTTGGGAAGGTTCTCCAATTTCAAAAGGGGTTCTCCAATTTGACTTATGGAATATAAAACCTAGTGACAGATGGGAATGGGATCTTTTGCGAGCAGAAATAAAGAAACATGGAGTTAGAAATTCTTTGCTTTTAGCACCTATGCCTACAGCATCAACTGCACAAATTTTAGGAAATAATGAGTGTTTTGAGCCCTACACCTCAAATATTTATACTAGGAGAGTACTTTCTGGAGAATATATAATAGTTAATAAGCATTTACTAAGAGATTTAGTAAAGCTTGGTATTTGGAATGACAGGCTGAAAAATAAGTTAATGGCCTCCAATGGGTCTATTCAGAACATAGATGAAATTCCTGATAATATTAAGGCATTATATAAAACTGCATGGGAAATTTCTCAAAAAGTTATTTTAGATATGGCAGCTGACAGAGGAGCCTACATTGATCAGTCTCAGTCCATGAACATATTTATGGAGAATGCCAACTTTGCTAAACTTACTTCAATGCACTTTTACGGTTGGAAAGCCGGACTTAAAACAGGAATGTATTATTTAAGAACCAAGTCTGCTACAGATGCCATCAAGTTTACATTGGATAAACAAGCTCTAACAGAACCTATTGCAAAAACAGAAGAGGAAACAATGGCTGAAATCAATTGTTCCTTAGATGATCCAGACGATTGCATTTCATGTGGATCGTAATCGTTGAAGATTAATCTTTAGTTATGAAAATGGCTCATTGTAAAATGGGCTTTTTTTGTATCATTTTAAGAAATAAGGATTACACAAGTAAAAATTTTGAAAATATTAATACCCATATTGTTTTTTTTAGTGTCCATATATGGATTTAGTCAAAAAAATAGTACTGATACATTAAAAATAGAAATAGATTCTACAGAATTAATTAAATTACAAATTGTTGGTGATGAGACTGTGAAATATTTGTCTAGACGTTCTGCTACAGAAAAAGAATGGTTCAAAAAAACGTTTGTAACTAAAAGAGGTACTTTTACTGTACCAAAAGAACCTATTACCTATCCCTTCAAAGATTAAAATTTATTAAAATAATTTGTCCAATCTTGGTCAGTGCCATAATCTATTTGACAAAAAAGTGGCACACTGCCTTTATAACCTATTAGAACTATATTTTCATTAGGACTATTTATATCTATTTCAACACTAAAGTTATCACTTAATAAATTGACTTGTCTTACATTTAATACAAAAGATTGATCATTTACACCAAAAACGTTGTCGGGTTCAAATATATTTATTACTAACTTAATAGGTATGGAAGACTTACATTTCATCAATCGCAGTTCAGAACTCAATGAAGTTTATTTAAGTTCAATGGATACTGAAGCTATGATTCATTTTTAAGAGGCAGAGACTATTGTGTTGAAGAAATTTGGAAGATGAAAACATTTGCAAATGGGCAATTTGAGGAAAGTCAATTAGGCTGGCCTAATGAAGAGCCATCATGGGTTCGTTCAAATCATTCGAAAGAATTGAGTTTTTTAATGGAAACTTTTGATAATCATACCATTTCTATTTTGTCTATAAAACTAGATGATGGAGGGTATATTTCACAGAACTATGGAGAATTTATCATACGCTTTGGCAAGGGTCAAGACCTAAAAACACCGACCTTAAAAGTTCTCGAAATGTACGGTTATTTTGCAGCCGAAGAAATATGGTCACTTACAGATCAGCACAATATAATGCTACCTATTGATTCTCTTAAAGGATATGAAGCTAAAGACATCAATGAAGATGATTTAAAAGCTGTTGTAAGACATGGTCAAAGTCTAATAGAAGAACATAAAAAACTTGATTTGTCAATGGCTAATGATGTTTAATAAATTATTTATATGAAAAAGCTAATTTACATACCAATTCTATTTTTCATTTTAAGTTGCTCAAATTTATTAAAAACTCAACCAAAAACCATTAATCAAAGTAAAGTTGAAAACATTGAAAATGAGTACAAAAATCATTATGACACTACTGTAGCTAGATTAATCAATGAAAAAATCAATGAATATCGCATAAGCAAAGGTCTTTACAATTTAATTCAAACAGACAGATATAAAAGCGAGACAGAACAGTATTGTGCTAAAGCTGCACAAAAGATAACAGAAACAAACATAATTGAACATTCGTCTTTATTTTTTCCTGGTAAATGGAGCGAAATTATTTGTTCTGTTCCTTTTAATGGAGCCGAACTTAGTGCAGATTCGTTAGCAAATAGAGTTGTTACGGCATATATAAATTCTAGACCACATCATGTTGCAATATTAAGTATTGGAGTTACAAAAATACACACATCTGTATACATATATTATAATCCCAAACAAAAAGATTGGAAATTATTTACCGCATCTCATACTATGGATTGGGAATATGAACTAGACTTAAAATATAGTGCAATTAAATTGGAATATTAATAATGTTAAATAATCTGATATTTAAAAAGTTCATTATAAAAAAAAGCCCTCAGTTGAGGGCTTTTATGTATTAAGGAAATAATTTATTTATTTCAATCCTTTGATTACTGAAGTTCCGGCACCAAAAACATTGTTTTCACCAAACGGTGATCCTTTTCCGTCAGCATATCCTTTCCACTTAACTAGTTCAATATAGTTAGGAGATCTAGTCAATTGCTGTTGAACTAATCTTATTTCTTCAGCTCTACCTTCAGCTCTTAAAATAGCTGCAGTTTTTTCACCTTCTGCTTTTTTGATTTCTGCATTTGCTAAATATTGCTGTTCCTCTTCTAATTCTTTAGCTTTTTGGTTTCTTTGCTTCTGAGTTTCCTTTTCAGTAATCGCCAATTTTACATTCTCTGGAAGGTTTACATCAGCAATCTCACAGAAGTTATAGGAAATAAAGTTGGCAGGAAATTCCGCTTGGAAAATAGTATCCATTTCTGTTTCTAATGCTTCTCGTTTTGTAGAGTATATTTCTTCATAAGTATACCTACCAATAACATCTTTAATAACCCCTCTTACTTTTGCATCAATAAAAGAATTTTCAAATGCTTTTCCATGTTTGAGGTGAAGCTTAGAACAATTATTCTGCATTGGATTATAATTAATGGTAACATCTATTCCTATTTCCATACCATTTTTTTCCATCACTTTTGAACTATAATTTCTACTTTGTTGTAGTATGTTATAAGTGATCATTTCATTCCAAGGTGCAATAAATACAGTACCTTCAGAATATACATTATCTTGATCAATCCCACCTGTATATGGACGATAAATAAATCCTTCTTCACCAGGATCTACATCTGTCCAAGACATAAAGAAAGTAATTACTAAAATGGCAATTAAACCACCTCCTAGTACGGTTTTCAATAAGTTTTTTGGTTCTATTTCTATTTCACTCATGATTTTTTGGTTTTTATTAATTTATATATGTTAAAAATGGCTAAAGCGTCAATTAGCAAAGCCAATAATTTTAAAATGGGGTGAGTTTTAACTACGTACATC
>MDTC01274420.1_pt1 | contig 38725 bp, 33 predicted proteins | sample 811181 | NCBI WGS metagenome assembly MDTC01 (sample SAMN05326644, study PRJNA326480) | marine metagenome | isolation source: seawater | place: Pacific Ocean: North | collected 2011
ATTACCGCCATTGTATGCAGCATCCGCCATGATGGCTGACTTGAAGCTCTCCAGCCGCATGACGCCGTGAGGATGCTCCACAGCAGAGCCGCACCAGCCTATCGCGTTCTGCATAAAATCAGGATAGCTCACCGCCCACTGAAACGCCTGCTGCGCCCCCATGGAAAAACCAAGCACGGCAACAATGGAGGATACGCCGAGCTCTTCCGTCAGCAGTCGATAGCCCGCTTCGATATTGTCCCTGATCGCGATAGTCGGGAAATTTGGCCCGTTGAAAGGGGGCGGCGTATTGCTTGGAGAACTTGACAAACCGTTCTGAAACATGTCGGTAGCGACAATAAAATACCTAGAAGAGTCCAGCGCCATACCTTCGCCAATCAGGAAATCATAGCCATGATGGTTGCCGCCATAAAACGAAGGTACCAGAAGCACATTATTTCGCGCGGTATTGAGTTCACCGTGGGTAATATAGGAAACCTTCGCCACCGGTAAAACATCGCCTCCTTCCAGTTCGAAATTCCTGATCTCGAAGATCTGGTGGCCACCGTCAGCGCTAGCGACTCGCGCTGTGAATAGACAACACCAGAGTAAAATCCCTATCGCACTTTTCTGCATATTTTTTACCTGTATCCGGCACCGAAAGGACTACGCAACATCTCAGCTCGATTAATTATATGGGAGAAACATTAAGTCGTTATTTCGGCGAAACAATGTCATCCACACTATCACGAGACAATATCTGCGCATGCCAGCGCCACAGATTCGCCAAGGAATCATCCGGCTTTAGCCCGACCAGTGTCGTTGCAAAGTCGATACCTGTTACCAATGTTATGTCTGCAACAGTAAAGCGATCACCAGCAACGAACTCACTCTCCGATAACTCTTTATCTAGCCGCTCATAGTATTTTCCCACACTTACATCGCTGGCTTCTTTGACCTCGGGAATCTGCTTGACGATTCCCATTTTAGCCACCACGGGACCATGCACCCAGGACTGGCCGATCTGCGACCACAGCTCCGTTTCCAGTTGACGGTTGCGCATCTCAATATAGCCCAACTCAAAAGCATCCCTGCCGAACAGGTAGGGCTCAGGACACAAAGCCTCCAGGTACCTGCAGATTGCGATAGACTCAGCAAGGCAGCGCCCGTCATCAAGTTCAAGCACTGGCAGTTTGCCGCTTGCGTTTTTCTTCAGAAAGTCTGGAGTCTTGTGTTCACCCTTCATCATATCGACTTCGACAAGTTCGTATTCCAAACCTTTCTCAGCAAGGAATATGGCCACTTTTCGGGGATTAGGGGCTGAGCCGTAGCTGTATAGCTTCATACTAGAGTTTTCCGTTCAGGGTAGAATGTCACATATCAGTGAATTCATGATCCGATATTCTCCAGCCAAATCCAAGCGAGTCCATGGAAACAGGCCAGAATCGCTGGTTAATCGAGCTCATCTGATCTATCTCCCGCACTCATCGTCAGCGCGATTTAACTTTAGTAGACTGGCGGAATGATAGAATTACCTACGCTGGATTTAGAACGGCCGTTGGCTCTGCTCAAACAGTGTCCTCCATATCAGCCCACGCCGATAAAGGAAGCAACATCCCGAAACGGCACCCGGATACTCATCAAGGATGAGACAAGTCGATTCAATCTGGGCGCTTTCAAGGCACTCGGGGGAATCTACGCTATCGCGGCTTTTCTATTGCAGCAATGGCAAGAAGAGACTGGCACCTCCCTCGAACCAGGGCGATTGTTTGACAGAGACGTCAAAGATTGGAGCAATCGTTTTACTTTTATCTGCGCAAGCGCTGGCAATCACGGTGTCGCCGTCGCCAAAGGCGCCCAGCTCTTTAATGCTAGGTGCCTGGTGCACCTTTCAGAGTCCGTGCCCCTGGAATTCCAGGAAAAACTTACCGACCTCAGCGCCATTGTCATGCGATCCGGCGCCACATATGAGGACAGCATGGTCGCTGCCAAGCTAGACAGTGGAAGTGCGGGGCAGGAAGATATCCTGCTGTCTGACAGCTCCTGGCCCGGCTATACAAGAATGGCCTGCCTGGTCATGGAAGGCTATACCGTCATGGCCGAAGAAATGCGGGAGTCGCTTCTGGAAACGAATACCTGGCCCACCCATGTTTTTTTGCAGGCTGGCGTCGGGGGCATGGCAGCTGCCGTTGCCTATCACATACGCAATACCTGGTCACAGCAGCCAGAAATCATCGTGGTAGAACCAGAAGCAGCTCCTTGCTTGCTCGAAAGTAACAAGGCCGGAACGCCCACTGCAGTCAGCGGGCCAGTTTCAGCGATGGGTAGACTGGATTGCAAGGAACCCTCCTTGCTCGCATTTGAAATTCTGCAGCAGGCTGCAGATCGCTTTGTTTGCGTGAGTGAGTCAGAGGCAGATACTGCCGTTATCCATCTGGCTGAGAGCGGCATTGCCACCACTCCTTCCGGTGCAGCAGGCATGGCCGCAATGCTTGCGGCACCGCGACTCGAAATAGGGATTCGCGAAAATTCAATTTGCCTGGTGATTGCGACGGAAGGCCACATTGACCTGCCTGTAAAAAAAATCACCGTTTAACAAATTTAAGCACTTCCTGATCCCCAACTGAAGCACCCCATATGACACCATCATCACTCACCGCAATTCCTTCAGGAAAACTGGTGGCGCCGGTTGGGCTAGGATCTGGAATGAAATCCGTGATCACGCCATCGAGTGAGCCTACATAGATGCCGCGATGCCAGCCAGGGTTGTAGCCATACTCCCCCACTGCCGCTCGTGATTCCGAATCTACTGCGTACAGCGTATCTCCAAGAATGCGAATCCCGCTGGGTCGTCCCCAGTGTGTCCAGATTGCCAGCAGCTCACCTTTTGGTGATAGCACCTGCAGCCTGTTGTTGGTGCGATCGCCTACGTACATACGCCCACGCGAATCCACAGCAATAGCATGTGGACCTTCAAACTGAAGCGGCCCATAGCCTTTTTCTCCCCAGGCCTCAATAAACTGGCCGTCCGCCGTCATGTGAACGATGCGACGGTTTGACTCAGGGTTTATATGGCCGTCAACGATATAGAGCGTACCATCTGCACCGATAGCTAGATCTGAGGGCTCGTTAAATTCCCCAGGGGCTTCACCGCGTATACCTGGCTCACCAAGCACCAAAAGCAATTCACCCTCTGGTGTGAATTTAAAAATCTGGTTGCCTTTCTCGCCTTCGATGATGCCAGCATCAATCAACCATAGGTTGTCATCATCATCAACGACAACGCCGTGCGGCCAAACGAACATGCCGCTGCCAAAACTGAAGAGCAAATCCCCGTCTGGAGTGAACTGCAAAACCGGGTCCACATCTGATTCCGGGCAGGCACCGTTGTTGCCGCCGCAACGTTCAAATACCCAGATGTTTCCCTTGGAATCGACATCAATTGCATTACCAGACCCCATAGATCGCCCTTCGGGGAAATCGACAATGTTCCGCACAATCTCATAGGAATTGGGATAGTCCGGCAGGACGCTATTTTGCTGGGCGAAACTGCTCTCAAGGCAGAACATTGCCAATAAGCTGGTTGATGCAATCAAAAGTTTCTGACCTAAAATCATAAAATACCTCCAGTCTGCGCCGACTCATGGGACTTGCTGAAAAATGTAATTCTCTTTCTCAATAATGCGACCTCGATAAAAGTACCTTAATTTGGATAGGGAAATAAACAGGAATTTAAGCTCCAAACTCTGGGGGCCCGCTCGCTAAAAATTAACTCATTGATTATATTCATAATTCCTTAACTCCCTATAGATATGGCGGGATTGATTGACTGCGCTTGCTGTGGCCCGACACCCCATTCTGTGCGAGCGTGCGAATTTTTTCGACCAAAATAATAGGACCCTTTATGACACTTATGATTGGCCAGGATAGCGTGGTTTCCATGCGCCACACCCTCAAGAGCGATGGCGGCGAAGTCGTAGACAGCTCAAATGGCAATGAGCCAATGGTCTATCTGCATGGTGCCAACAACCTGATCCCAGGACTGGAAGCAGAGCTCAACGGGAAAACCTCAGGCGCCAACTTCTGTGCCAGCATTCCTCTCGACAAAGCCTACGGCGAATTAAGCGATGAATTGATCCAGGTAACCAGCAACAGTATGTTTCAAGGTGCGGAATCGATCGAGCCCGGCGTATCTTTTGTTGCGCAGGGAGACGGTAGCGCCCAGCGCCAGGCGCGAGTTGCACAAATAGAAGGTGATGATGTCACCATCGATGCCAATTACCCGCTGGCAAGGCAGGCGCTACATTTCGAAGTTGAGGTAGTCGATGTGCGAGAAGGAACGCCGCAGGAAATCGAACTCGGGCATGTCCATGCCGGCGGCGAAGATCACTAGTCGCGATTGTTTGAGGCCAGCCAGTCAACACGCTGGCTGACACTACAAAATTGGAGCCGTGAAGTCTCTGTTCAGCCTCATTATTGGGGTTGAACAGAATCATAGGTGAAAGCTGGTACAGTGCTTGTCTCAGTGGACGTAACGGAAATAAGCGGATTGAGCGTGTGAGTAACTGCGGGAGCGTCAGCAAACACTGTATCGGCAAAACACGAAAACAACCGATTTGCTCAAACCGCGAACTCTTTAAAGCATCTCAGCTACGTATTCTTTGTTGTTAAATCAATCTCTTGTTAAACAGTTCCGGCGCAGCAGGGACATCCCATAGCGCCGCTAGCCATGACGGATTCTGCCGCCTCGACGTTTTGTTGAGCCGTGCGCCGGATCACCGCAGCGTTAGCAACACTGCCGTAAGCAAACTGTTCCGGCGAAGTCATTACGATTTCCTGTCCAAAGTAGCCGGTATAGATTTCATATTGATGTCGCTGGATTTCTGTGTGTACTCGAATCGTGTTGGCATCGACCACCTCGACATCGCTGTTTCTCACACCATCCTGTAAAACCACAGCGTTCGCGGCATCAGGCAAGTTCGTCACTCTCCAGCTTGTTGGCCTGCGTTCAGCGTTTCGGTCAGCGGCGTAAGTACCGATGTGCAGTGCGCCAGTTGTCTTGTCATTCCAGGCTTTGTCAACACCGAGCGCAGGGTAATCGACTCCTTCCAGGGTTGGAGCTGTATATTTATCCAGATGCTTAACCGAAAAGGCGTCTTTCCAGCTGCCTTCGGCGATCTCATTGACCATCTGTTGGGCTGCGCCTTGTCCTCTCGGATAAGGTTCGCCATTATTAAACCACCAGCCAAATTTCTCCATGTCATGGCCAAACCAACGCGGCTCGGAGTATTGTTCAGCGGCCAGCCGTAATTTTTCGAACACCGTTTCATCACCCAATGACTTGGCGATTGCCATGCCCAGTGCGCTCGGACGGACGTCACGAGAAGCGTCACGCCATCCGTTTGAATTAGCCATGGCATCATAGATTTGTGTCGCTATTTCTGTTGATTGTGGCAGCAGGTAAAAAGCGACACCTGCACCCGCTGCCGAGACGCCAGGCGTATTGACTTTAAACTCTTCCAACGGATCATAATAGAGTGTCATCCATTCAATCTGATTCTGGCCGTTGATTCCCATATAACTGTCTTTCATGAACTCGATCCAGTTCTCGAAGACACCATGGGCATTCGTCACACCCAATTGATCTGATAGATAGATGCCCAACCCGGCGGCAGCATTACAGAATGGCCAGATCTTGGTATTTTCGCAATGCGGTCCCTCTGGATGGTCGAGATATTGCTGCTGCAGATGCTCTACGATGGCAGGTTGGGTCCACTCAAAGTGTTCATTTTCGTAGCCTGCTATCTGCCAGGGCTGTTCCCACTTGTCATCTCCAGACACATACTTGTAAATAGACAAAACCAGATTCAGCCAGCCACGGAAAAATAGATTGCCGTCTGCACCGATCGGATCCGGCTGCAGCCCCCAGGGCTCAACTCCATTTGCAGTCCAGCCCGGTGAGTCGTAATTGCCCCGGATGCGTTCTGGCCAGGCCTGAAAACCAGGCGCATTGGAAAGCCCATATTTTGCCCGATCCGGGCTGGGGCCGATAAAAGTATTCCAGTCTATCGCTGCCCAGTAAGAGGTATGGCGGGTGGCGAGCTCGTCCATGATGCGGGTATACACTTCACGCCAGGCTGGCGTCTGATCCGCCATTAGCATCACGCCATAACTGGAATCAGCAAGATCAAAGCGCGGATAGCTGAGCATTGGTGCGCTGGTATATTGGTCCCACCAGGGATGGGGGCCAATGCCGTCATCATTCCAATCAATCTCCCCTCGATCAATGTTTATTCCCCAGGGCTTCTCCAGATTTTCTCGATAGGCCCAATCATCCGCGGTGGTCGCCTTTTGCCAGATATAGCGCAGCCATCCTTTCGTGCGGTCATTATGACTCGGGTAAGAGGCCGAGGTCAGTGGGGAGGTCGCGCAGGCGCCCAAGGCAGCACCACCGCTCACTATGGTGGAATTTTTTAAGAACGCGCGGCGCGAAGAAACTCTGGATCTGCTCATAGACTTGCCTGTAGGCCACAATTTGATGGTGTTGTTGTCGCTCCATTTGTAACAGTCTTTCTTAACCAGTTCAATCTGGCCTTGAAGCAAAGTGATCTGAGGCTTGCTTATGATATTGAGAATCATTATCTTTCGCCATTGCAAATCCGCTAGTTTCGCAGACCCGGTTGGGGAAGCTACCTGGGAACCAAGATGATCCGCAAAGCACTCTTCTGGATGCACCTCAGTGCAGGCGTCAGCGCCGGCCTGATCATATTGATGATGTCAGTTACCGGCGTGATTCTGGCCTATGAGCGTCAGCTTCAAACCTGGGAAGATGGTCCCTACTACACTGAACCAGAGGCCGGGCAGCGCCTGAGCATAGATGAGCTGATTGCTGCCGCGAATCAGACTGAGGGCTTCGAGGCCTCCAGCCTGATCGTAAATTCCGAGGCCAGTGCACCGTTTATTGCCCGCATGGGTCGCTCCCAGACTCAGCACCTGAACCCCTACACCGGTGCGATATATGAACCCCACAGCGACTCACTGAGTGCTTTCTTCTCTGATGTGCGCAGCCTTCACCGCTGGTTCCTGGTGACCGGTGAAGGCAGGGCGACCGCCCGTGATATCACCGGCGCTGCCAATCTATTGTTTTTGTTTCTGCTATTAAGCGGTATCTACCTATGGCTGCCCAAGATTATCAATTGGGCAGCCCTGAAGATACGCATCTGGTTCAACCCAATGGTGAATACCTCCGCCGCGAGGGATTTCAATTGGCATCACGTATTTGCGTTCTGGGCCGCACTGCCGCTGCTGGTGATAATTCCTACAGCCTCGGTGTTTAATTACAGCTGGGCGAACAGCCTTGTTTACACCCTGGCCGGAGACACACTGCCGCAACGAAGTCCGGCTGTGACACCTGACCCTTCAAATGAACCAGCCCTGGTACAAAGCTACGAGGCCTTGGTCGACACCGCCGCGACCTACCGTGAAAACTGGCGCACCATCAGTTTCTCGCTACCACAAGCGGGCACCGAAACCATTACCCTCACCATCGATGAAGGCAACGGCGGGCAGCCGCAGTTGCGTCACAACCTGACCCTGGATAGGACTTCCGGTGCAGAGGCGAGTTGGGTGCCGTTCACGGCACAGTCTTCCGGCGTAAAGGCGAGGCGCTGGGTGCGCTTTCTGCACACCGGTGAAGCACTGGGGCTGACTGGCCAAACGATCGCGGGCTTTGCGTCAATCGCGGGGTCAATCCTGGTGTGGACTGGCCTGGCACTGGCGCTGCGTCGCTTTCTGCGCTGGCGCGCTCGTACCAGAAAGCCGGTAGTGGCCAATGAAAACACCAGCGAATTAGCAAGCTAGTCCAGCCGGTGTTGTGAATGCCGTTTATCTAGTTTGCAACTTACTTCTATCAGCAAATCTTTTTATCGAACCCTTCTAGAGAAACGTGTTGGTGGCCCTTTTTAAAGTGCCGGTATCACGCCTCTTATCGCGCCGCTGCTCGCACCGCCAAGTCATTCAGGACGTCGATGTAATGGACCTGAGTGCCAAAGCCACAGTGACCGTGATAAGGCAACCAGTTGAACTGTGCATTGGCGGCAGGTGCCTCCATCAGGTTAAGGGTTTCTTCCAAGAAGCGCAGGCCATTGGTGAGGTAGTAGTTATCCATATCTCCCATCCAGAACTGCAGCTTGCCGGTGAGGTCTGAACCCATACTGGACCAGTTATCTTGGACATAAATCTCCAGATCCCAGGGTCGCCAGGAGTTTGCTACCGCAGGATTTATTTCACCTGTTGCTTGATTCCAAACCGGAATAGGATCACCGTTTTCATCGGGCTGGCCGTAGACCGCATTCCAGGCGCCCCACTGCGCGCCGGAGTGCACGTAGCTTCCGCCTCGCCCCATTACCGCTTCCAGGCGCACCTCATCGGCGATGCTGAATCTCGGATCACCATTGGTTGACCGTGCACTGGGGCGCTGCATACCGCTGGCGCTAACAAACGCGTTATCGTCGTCATAGAGATTGACCAACTGAAAGGCGCGGAAGCTGGGAGAATCGGGGCTCAGCGAATAGGCACCGTTAAAATATTCGGGATATAAAATCTGCAGCGCCATGGAAACCCAGCCCCCGGTGGAACAACCCGTCACAAACCGACTGGTAGGAATATCATCGATAGGAAACTGTTCTGCCAGATAAGGAAACAGCTCAATGAAGTTCGCATCGGCATAGGGACCGGATACCGCGCTGTTCATTTGATAGGAGTCGCCATAAGGAGATTCCCCGTCAAGAAATACAATAACCGCGGGCGGAGTCGAATCATCCAGCCAGTACTCCATAAACTCGCTGTCATTCATCAAGCGCTGACTGCGGGTATAGCGGCCATTTAGTCCAGCCACATGGAACAGAACCGGATAACTGTCTCCGCTGTCCTGCTCGTAGGCGGGCGGCAGCAATACCGAAGCGCGCAGATACATATCATGGTCATAGAATTCTGATAACAGGTCCGAGCGTATACGCACGAATTTCAGCAGGTCTGTATCCGCGGGCAAGGATTCTTCCGGCACTCTCTCCGTCAGGCTAAAACTTAATTCTTGCGAACCGCCGCCAACCTCAATGGGCTGCGGCGTGGAGTAATAGTTGCCAGGCGAATCCAGATCGGACAGCACTTGATTAACGTCCAGCATAGCCTGCACCCGCCAAGTGCCTGATTCCAATTCCATCACCGATTGAATCGGGAAACCTGCATCAGGTTGAAACTCGAACTTACTACCGTCCCAATTCTCCACATCCACGGCAAAAAATGGCGAGGCATCACGGGGCGCTGGTGAGTCACTGATGTTGAGCCTGGGCTCCCTGCGTTTGTCTTTGGTAAAAACCACGAACAGACGTCCAGTCTGGGATGCGTCGGCATCTGGCAATGCAATCATGATCTGCGTAACTTCAGCCTGAAGCGTCTGTAGCGACAACCCCAGCACACAAGAAAAACCAATCATCAGAGTCGATAAGCGCATCCACAGTCTCCTTGGAACTTCATTAACAATTTGAAGCGATAAGAGTACGTTGATTTCACAAAGCGTCAAGTGATCAACCATCACAGTAACAGGCGTGGAATATACGGGTGCATGCAGCCCCAAACTTGTGCACATTCAAAGTCGCTTGCCTCACGGCAAAAAGTGTAGAGAATGGTGTCAGAATTCCTCAACAGGTCCGCTAATATGCACTTATCCAGACGCCAGCTATTACAACTAAGCGCCAGCCTTGGCGCCCTGACGGCTAGCGCGGGTCTGCCTTCTGCCTCACTGGCAGCCCAGACAGGCGCCGCCGTCAAGCCTGCACGCTTGCGGCCGGGCATGACGGTTGGCCTAGTGACCCCGGCCAGCAATGTGCCGGAGGATGAGGACCTGCTTGCAGCGATGGATCTGGTCCGCTCATTAGGCTTCGAAGCCAAGGCGTCCCCTAACCTTCGCAGCCGCAAGCAATATCTCGCGGGCAGCGATGCGCAGCGGGCCGACGATCTCAACGCCATGTTCGCAGACCCGGATGTGGATGCCATCTTTTGTGTACGCGGCGGCTACGGGTCCGGCCGGCTTCTGCGCAATCTCGACTACGGCATGATTGCCAGCAACCCCAAGATCCTAATGGGTTATAGCGACATCACAGCGATTCTCAATGCCATTCATGTGCGCACGGGACTTCTAACTATGCATGGCCCGATTGCTGGTGACAATTTTTCCGATTACACCTATGACCAATACCGGCGCGTACTTGTCGAACCGAGCCAGATCACACAGATTGGCGAAGCACCCCCCTTCCAGTCCAGCCCCGGTGTCGTTGAACGCACTAATAGGCTTACTCCGATTGTGGCCGGTAGCGCCGAGGGCAAGCTGATCGGCGGCAACCTGTCGCTGATGGTTACGTTAATGGGTACACCCTTTGAGCCCGATTTTGACGGCGCCATCCTGTTTCTGGAAGATGTCTCGGAACCTCCCTACGCTGTAGATCGCATGCTCACCCACCTATGGTTGACTGGCAAGCTGGAGCAGGTCGCTGGCATTGCCTTCGGGAAATTCACCGACGACGGCTACGACAGCAACACTCTGAGTATGGAACAGGTACTTAGGGAACGCTGCGAACCCATGGAGATTCCTACCCTACGCGGCCTAATGATTGGTCACGTGGATGATATAACTGTGGTGCCGGTGGGTGCACGTGCTCGCCTCGATGTGGATGCCGGGACGCTTACGCTGCTGGAGCAGGCGGTCCTCTAGTAATCTACAATCAAGCTGGCTGTCGACTCACCGAGCAGAGGGCGTAGGCGCGAATCCATTGCGGGCGAACCAGAGCACCAGTGCTAGTACCAATAGCGCAGGTAATACAAACACCATCACCCCATTCCAGCCAATGGCTGCAAGCAATACCCCCGCACTCAATGAGCCTACTCCCTGCAGCCCAAATACGAGGAAATCGTTTATGGCCTGCACCTTGAATCGCTCTGCGCTTCGATAGCACTGAGTGAGCAAGGTAGTCCCACCCAGGAACAAAAAGTTCCACCCGGCCCCTAGAAATATTAATGCACCCAGGTAATGAAAGAACTCGGGCTTACCCCACCCAATCGACACACAAACCAGCATCAGCACAAAGCCAATCTTGATAACCTTGAGCGGCCCGAACCGGGTGATCAATGCGCCGCTGAAAAATGAAGGCAAATACATGGCCAGGATATGGCTCTGAATAACACGGGTAGTGGCTTCCAGTGAGAAATTGTCAATCTCGTGCATACTAAGCGGCGTCGCTGTCATGACCAGCGCCATGACGCTGTAGGCGATTGCCGCGGCGGTAACCGCCAGCATAAGCTTGGGCTGTTTGAATATTTCAGTAAGCGACCGCGTCGAATCGTTCTGAGTCTCGGACTCAATATAGGTATTCCTGTAAAACAGCAGCAGGATGAAGAATGAGATCGAGAGCAAGGCTGCCAATCCCAGAAACGAACCAACGTAGAGCGGCAGGCCCTCTACATCACTGAAGCGTCGCCCCACTTCTGGCCCAAGCAGGGCCGAAACAATGCCAGCCAACATGAGAATGGACAGGCTTCGGGGGATCAGTTCGCTGGGCACAGATTCGGCAACCGCAAAGCGAAACTGCTGCATGAAGGCGATATAAACCCCGATCAGAAATCCTGCAAATACGAACAGGGCAAAAGACGCTCGGCTAATGGCGTAGGCAGCTAGCAACGCCGCACAGATGGCCAGTGCCGTGCCGGCAAGAAACCCTGCTTTTCTGCCTGCTCTTGACATAAACATCGAAGCAGGGATAGCGGAGCTGGCAATACCCAGAATTTGCACGGCGATCGGCAGTGTTGCCAGGTCAGGTGAAGGCGCTATCTGCGCACCTACGATCCCACCCAACAATACCAAAATTGGCGCAGCGGTATGGCCGAAGCATTGTGCGATCGTGAGCACGATCAGCGTTCTGTATTTATCCAAGACGGAAGCGCTCGCTATGATTTCTTGCTAAAACAACCTGCAAAAAACGATTAAAAGGACGCCCTATTAAACAAGGGGATAGGTTAAGGACAGGACGATCAGAGTGGAAAACGCGTCTTGCCAATAAACGCGTTCACGGCGTCTAGTAGCCCTGTGCTGGCGTCACTCACGACAAACACCGATTCTTCCCGTTCGCCGGGTGTCAGGTCGTGGTGATCAATCAGGACTATTTCATCTCCATGAGATGGTATCACTTCACCATCCAGCGAGTAGTATTCTGCCTCGGCAATGGCATCGAGCTGCCCCGCATCAAACTCGGCATAGAGCTCGGGGAATGTGTTGGTCCTGCGAACTATCACGCCATCAGGCGCGCGCCGGTCCACATCGCGCTCTGCGGCCATGCCGCGCACCACGCCAACAGTCTTGCCGATGAAATCATTGATGTGGTTATAGGATGCCTTATCCTCAGGCCTGATTCTGAGCGCCCTTCTCTCGTAGAGAAAAGGATTTGAGAACGTGGCACCCTCACTCTCTCTATCGGAGAAGCTCGCCACATTGGTCGCTACCAGGTCGACTTCGTTAATACTCGCCAATAGCCAGGATTCACTAAACGGCACCTCTACCCAGTCTATGTTGAAACCCTGCTCAGCGGAAAAGCGCTCCACATACCTCTTAATCCAGAGCTGGGAATCATAGGGATCGGTCGGCGTCTCTCGGGTCACGGCAACCCTGAGGGTTCCCGGAGTGATTGTCTGGATTTGCCCGTCGGCGGCAGAAGCGGCCAAAAAAACGAATATCCAGGGTAGTATCAGGAGATGGAAACGGCGCTGAGGAACATGGGTACTTTTCATGCCCAGAGAATAAATAGGGTAGCAGCAAAAATACAGCGATTTCTTACCACTCCGGCAACAGCGCAACGCAGGACGTGTGATCAAAGTCTTTTTTAACACAGGCAATAGACAGATTTATCCCGCGCAGATCGTTCAAATACGGCATTGGGAAAAGGGTCAAATTAACGTAGACTGCTATCATCACCATAAAAATCTAATAAAAAACTGCCCAACAAAGATGATCAGGGCCCGGGAGAATCCAAATGAGGAACAGGCTTTACCAATACACACTCTCAGTGTTTGCCGTTTCGCTCTTTGCACAAGCTGTTGGGCAGACTTCCACCCCAGCCAATCTTCTGAATTCATACACACCCATTGATGACCAGGTGATGCAGGACCCACCCGCCGCAGACTGGCTGATGTGGAGAAACCGTTATGATCTGAGTGGGCACAGCGCATTGAATATAATCAATCGCGACAATGTCGCCAAACTTGGAGAAGCCTGGAGCATTCCACTTTCACAAGGCGGCAACATGACCACCCCGCTGGTACATGATGGCGTTATGTTTATTGCGGATACCAATAACATTCTACTGGCTCTGGATGCGCGCAGTGGAATCGAGCTCTGGCGCTATCAACACGAGTCAGAGAATTTTGACGGTCGACGGCAGGGTATTGCACTCTATGATGACATGGTATTTGTACCACACAATGACCTCGACCTGGTTGCTCTAAATGTGCGAACTGGCGCTGTTGAATGGGAAACCTCAATTACTACACCAGTTCAAGCCATGCGCGGTTACTACGGTCTACGCGGCGCGCCCATGGTGGCCGACGGCATATTGATTCAGGGAGTTACGGCAACTATGGTGCCACAGGGAGGCTTCATAGTCGGACTGGATATCGAGACTGGTCGTGAGCAGTGGCGTTTCCATACAATAGCGCGCCCTGATGGCCCTGGCGGCAATACCTGGAATAATCTGTCCCTGCAGGAACGCAGCGGCGGCTCGGTATGGAATTCCGGTAGCTACGATGCCGAACTTGACCTGGTTTATTTTGGTGCTGCGCCCACTTACGACACGGGACCATTATTGGAAGATCTGGGCATCTCTGGCGTGAGTAACGATGCCCTCTATACGAACTCGACAATAGCCCTACGGCCACGGACCGGGGAGCTGGTTTGGCACTTCCAACATATGCCAAATGATCAGCTGGACTTAGACTGGGTTTACGAACGTCAGTTAGATGACTTGGAAATTAATGGCCGCAATCGCAAAGTTGTGTTTACTGCAGGCAAGTTGGCGCTATACGACGTGGTCGATGCGCAAACCGGTGAATATTTGGATTCGCTTGATCTTGGTGTACAAAACGTAGTAACGGCGGTAGATCCGGAAACCGGTGCCAAGTCGATCAATCCGGATTCAATTCCGAATAAGGAAAGCAATCATTTGGTCTGCCCCTATTTTTTGGGTGGGCGAAACTGGCAGTCTGGCGCCTACAATCCTGACACCAGGATGCTGTACTTACCGATTCTAGAAATGTGCATGATGGCTGGCCTGATGGCTGATGGTACTTTGCTATCAACCGGCATCGAAGCCACCCCGGCGCCACGCGCCGACAGCGATGGTCAGTTCGGTCGCCTGCAGGCGATCAACATGGACACCATGGAGTTGGCCTGGCGTCATCGCGAAACTACACCACCTTCTACGCCGTTGCTGTCAACTGGCGGGGGGTTGGTTTTTGGCGGCAACCTCGATAGCTCATTCAAAGCCTACGATGCTGAGACAGGAGCTGTCCTGTGGCAAGCCTCCCTGGGCAATCTGCCTTCGTCTTTCCCGATCACCTATGCGGTTGATGATAAGCAATATGTGGCAGTTGTGCAGGGTCAACCCAGCCGTTTCACCGGCTCACTGTATGGCATCATTTCTAATTTTCTCGGTGAGGATAATCCCGCGATCAAGACGCCTACAGAACAGCCTAAACTGCTTGTATTCGCTTTGGATTGAGCAAGTACACACGCTCAAAATCAAGTCTCTGCAGGGAAAAACCCGGATCGAAATGCGCGGGCTTTATTGCTGGAGAATCTGCCTCCTTTATTCAGGCGCCATTTCCAGCTCTTTTAACATAGTTCGCGAGGCAAGATAAAAATGGACGCTGGACCAGATCATCACAGTAGGCAAGAGTACCAGCATTGAATAGCGCAGAGACTCAGCACCAAGAGTTGGCGCAAGGAAGTCACTCAACAGGCCCACTGCAAATGGTCCCATTCCCAGCCCGATAACATTGAGAATAAAAAACAGAATCGCCGAAGCGGTGGATCGCCAGCGCAACCCAACCAGATTGTGCGTTGTTGCAATAGAATTACCGAGATATACATTCTGCAGTGTCCCCGGAATGAACACGCACACCAGCGCAATGTATTGATTATCGGTAAGCAACACAATCAGCATAAATGGCACGACCATGATCGTGGCAAGCCCGGGTATCCAGGTATACCAGCGCTTATCCCGCCCCCCCAGTCTATCGCCGAGAATTCCACCAATCAGCACACCTATTGCGCCAAACAGACCGGTGGATAACGCCAACCAGGTGCCAAGTTCGCCGGTAGACATCTCGTGTGTTCGTATGAAAAATGACGCGAGCCAGTTAACCGTGCCATAACCTGCGAAAGCATTGAGACCGCAGGCAAGCGCCATGTGCCTAAAAGTCTTACGTTGCCACAACAGGGTAATGACATCTTTGAAGGGCACCTGCTTATCGGAAGCTTGCTTGTTTTCAACCAGCCCTCTGACCGGCTCGCGCACAGTAGTCCTGACCAGTATTGCCAGCATAATCCCGGGTACACCTACCACCATAAAAGCAACTCTCCAGCCGAAAAATTCGTTCAGCCAGCCGCCGAACAAAAAGCCGAACAGAATGCCAAGATTTACGCCCGTGGAATAAAAGGCGAGCGCGCTGGCGCGCTGCTTCTTGGGAAAAATATCCGAAACAATCGAATGTGATGGAGGGCTGCCACCCGCTTCGCCGACACCAACGCCGACTCGGGCCAACAATAATTGCAGATAATTTTGCACAAACCCACTGATAGCGGTCATAAAGCTCCAAAGACCAACAGATACCGCAACGATATTACGGCGATTGCTGCGATCAGCCAGACGCGCAATCGGGATGCCCGCAGTGACGTAAAACATCGCAAACGCAAATCCAGTCAGCAGTCCCAACTGGGCGTCACTCAACGACAGATCAACCTTGATTGCTTCCTGCAAAATAGAAAGTAACTGGCGATCGATGAAATTAAAGGTATAAACTAGTGTCAGCACGACGAGCACATAATTTCTGCGCGCTGTGCTGGCATAAGGATTATCAAGTGTTGGTAAAGGCTGGGATTTCTTAGAGTCAGTGTTATCCTGGGCTTGATCTGTCATCGCAAACTCTTTCTTATTGTTAATGAAAATTCACACTCAGAAACAAGTTACAACACTTTTACGCGGAAGCCTAACTTTAGTGCTCGCGCTGACAAGCGTCGCTATAGCGTTGAGCTGCTGGTCAGGATCTGGGAAGTAACGCCAGCTGCTGAGGCTGGGCTCGTATGTATCAAGCCAGCAGCCTAGCGGGAGAAACCAAGTCGCGAAAACTGTCTAGGCATGCGAAGTCTCTCGAGAGTATGGTCTCTGTAATCAGTGAGCCTGCCAACTTGGCCAAGCTTGGCGCGCTTTGCACACCGTAACCCCCCTGGCCTGCCATCCAGAAGAAACCGTCAACTCGTGGATCAAACCCAACCACAAACTCTCCGTCTGGAGCAAAAGTGCGCAGGCCCGCCCACTTGTGCTCTATGCGACTAAATGCAAGCGACGTTGCCTGCTCAAGGCGGTCCATAGCCAGAGCAAGGTCTAGTTCTTGAGGCCGCGCATCACAGGCAATACTGGGCGTCTCATCGCCGGGTGAAACCAGCAGCAAACCGGCGTCAGGTTTGAAATAGAATTGCTCTTCAACATCAATCGTCAGCGGCCATCCCGATGCGTCTATGGCGTCAGGCAGTTTGACCAAAAGCGCTGTCCGGCGCCGCGGCTGAAGGCCAAGGTCGCCAAGTCCAGCAAGCTTACCTAACTCTCCTGCCCAAGAACCCGCAGCGTTGACGATTATCCCGCAGCGCACTTCTTCTCGTTTTCCCTCGCTGGGTAACTTGGTATCCTGTAACGAAAGCACCCATTCACCGGACCGCTGCGCAATTGAACCCACCTGTTGGCCACAGCACAACGTGCCGCCTGCGTCTCCAAAACGACGCAGAAAACCCTGCAATATAGCATCTACTTCAAGGTCGCCTCCCCCGGTCTCTAACAACCCCCCACTCAGATAATTTGTATCCAGAATTGGCACTCGGTTTAGCACATCTTCGTGATTGAGAGCCTGCAGCTGCGGCACTTCATGTTTTAACTCACGCATTTTCTCTAGCTGATCCCGACGGGCAATGAACACCGCATCCCGTGGATGCAGCAAGCACTGGTCAGTGAAACCATCTGGCGGCTTGCGGTAAAACTGTTCACTGGCCGCGGTTATGCCTCGCACCGCCGCACTGCCATATGAAGCGGAAAAATAAGCAGCAGAGCGGCCAGTGGAGTGATAGCCAGGCTGGAGCTCCATCTCCAGCAGCAAAACCCTGGCGGAAGGCGCTAACTCGGCCGCGATAGACGCGCCGGCAATACCCGCACCAATCACCACGATGTCATAGCGTAAATTCATATATTCCTACTTAATCCTAAAACGTGGCGTGACTAAATTATCTTCACAGCAATATGAAAAAAAACTACGGTCTGATTGCAACACGCGACAGTCCCAACCTCGATCATTACACTCAATCAGTTGCTGCTTCAATGATTAACCAGACAATCGAAAACCTATGCTGAGTGGTCTCTAATCTACCATCATAGATTGGATTCAAAGGGAGTCTCCCTGACGACATTGCGGACCGTGATCTTTGCGATGAATTTCTCTATGCGGTCGACAAACGCCATTTTAAGTGCAAGTGCCAAAGAAAATCCCGACTGAGCTAAATAATATCAATGTGGTCGAGGCGGAAAATGTTGAGCTCAGCGGCGTCGGGAAAATTTTGGACGGCGGCTTACTGACAAGTGGATGAAACCCCAGCCCCTACAGGGGCCAATGTAAAGACCAACAAAACTAAGGAAATATCAGGTAATACTGATTACACCAGACCACTCAGACAGTCCATCTATGACCAAGAATCCAGCGCACAAGACGGGTATTACACAATAGTTTTCTGAGCCTGAAATGCAGAACTGCATCCATGCAGAGAGCCATTTTTTAATCGCGATATCCCAGCACTAGACTTTCAAACTTACAAACCAGACCTGTTGCCCTCAGCCTCAGACAGAAAAGCCTCCAAGCGTTGTCGATAGGCGCCCGGTTGTCGGCTAATCGTACCATGAGCAGCGTCATCGATCGTTTCAAGCTGGGCATTGGGCAGCATGGCCTGAAATTGAGCCAACCGTTCTGGTCGCGCCTCATCAAATTCACCGCCAATCAAGAGAACAGGAATGTCGATCTCGCCCAGGCGGTCCGTAACATCAAAGTTAACCAGAGTACCCGTTGCGTTGAACTCTGTTTCTCCCCACATATACTTATAAATTACATCGTTACCACCAGCACCGACACAGGGCGCCAGGGGCTCTAACCTGTCGCCACCTCGTACATAGCGACGGTAAAACTCATCAGTTGCAGCGGCGTAGTCATCGGAATCCGTGGTACCGGAAGTCTCATGTTCGTCCAGGACCTGCTGCACTGCTAAAGGCAGCTGCGACCTTAGATAGTTTGCATCTTCCATCCAGGCCGGCGAACTCAATAGCGGAGATGATAAAGTGAGCGACACAATACCCTCAGTGCCTTTTTCCAGAACATAGGAAGCCGCTAGGGCTCCACCCCAAGAGTGCCCAAGCAGATGAATTTGTTTGAGACCGAGCTCCCGCCTCAAGATATGTAATTCGTCAACATAGCGATCCACCGTCCACAAAGACATATCGTTCGGGCGTCCTGAACGACCGGTTCCAAGCTGATCGTAGCGAAGAACCGGCCTGCCCCTCCCCAAACTATAAAGCCGCGTGAATCCACAAGAAGTGCCGCCAGGGCCACCATGCAAAGTCACGAGGGGTATTTCGCCCTCCGCATCGTCTAGCTCAACGAGGCCAGTAATGCCATCCATCTCATACCATACTGGGCCACCTGGCACTATAACAAAGCCCTGGGTCCGCAATGACTCCGCAGCATAAATGGAGGCGCTAGCGTGAACGCTAGTCAGAAAAACAATCAGCCGCATCGTTGAACCGAGCGATAGTGTGGGACCACAGTTACTCAATTGCTGCGACACTTTGATAGATCTCTTGGTAGGCATATTTCTATATTTCCTTGATTTTAATCGTTGACCTAGTCTTTGCGTCGCTTCAAATATGCCGCTGAGCTATCCAGCACTAGCTAACTAGTCTGTCCTCATTAAGCAGCTCACCAACTTTGCAAAACCCGTGGCTCAGCCAAAATATCGGGCTTGTCATTTACGGGGTAGAAAACTGGGTAGGTGTCTTCACCATCTAGCTCTTTGTCCCTAATTCGTATTAATGCCCCGTGCAAATCTCTCATGTCATTGACGCCGAGCCGTGGTATTACAGGTTCGGGACCACGATGTGCGCCATAGACAGGGGTACCGATCTCTATTAGCTCCAACAAAGTCTCAGCACCCTGCAGATAACTGCCCATATTGCTGGTAGGCATAAAGGCATAGAGGTTACCGGGATAAAGAAAATCGCCGGAAAATACTGCGCCACTGCCGAGATCAAGTAGCGAGATTGAGTCTTCGGTGTGACCTGGTGTGTATATGACTCGAAGGCTGCGATCACCAAGTTCCAGCACTGAATCCAGCGCAAGCCAGTTATCCACATCCAGAGTAGGCGCCGCAAATCCTTCAGTGCTTCCCAGATGTTCCCGCCAGGTCAGTGCTAGCGCATTATCGACAGCGCGGGCGCGCAAGTATGGGAGGTCCGGCACTGCAACCCTCTCAAACGTGACAGTATTGCCAATGTGATCAAAGTGAAAATGTGAGGGGACAAAGGTTATAGGTAGATCGGTAAGAGTTGCGGTGACAGGACGTATATCGCGAATCCCGGGGCCCGCATCAAACAGTATAGCCCTTTCATCACCAAGGATTAGGTAACTATAATTCTGTTGAGCGTAGCGAGGCTCGCCAATTGCAAAGGTACGGCTATCTATGGGTTCGACGAGAAAATAATCATCATACCAATAGCTTCCGGGGCTGAGTTCAAGTTGCGTGTTCAGAAACGCAGGCGGCGTCCCATTACTCCAGGGCGTAAACAGCAACAGATGTCTCTGCCAAACAGCAAGGATAACGAGCAAAAGAACCAAACCAATGGCCAACATTGCTTTCCTGGCTATCGAGTGTTGCGAAGTCATGGGAGACTTCCTCTTCAATTACAGCGGTAGCGTATCACAACAAGCTCGTCGTTAAGACGCCAAAGCCATTGGTAAAAAGAAGGATATCGGGTTGAAACGCGATTTATTCTGCAAATGCTACGAGGGATTAATTATGGCCGCTCGAAAAACCTGATCGGATACAGTCAGTCAGGCGAGCGCTAGAAATAGCTGGTCACGCCAACCGCAAACCAATTTACTCCAGTAATTCCCTAGACAAGATGACTCAGAGATTGCGCACTGGCAGGTATCTCAATCCGCGCTCTAAATACAAGTCAAACCAGCACAAGGCTGTTCAGGTGCAGAGGCAAGAATTGCATCAAATGTGCAGCGCTTGCACCAAACACTTTTCGAATCACGATTTCGTTTTTACGCTGGTGAACTCGCAAGGCCAGATTTGGCCTTGCTGACGACAGCGACCTTTTGTGATTCTACGCCCGCAATCCTCTGACTGGATTCAGCCTACGACCCCGGATTCTTCGGCCTGATAATTCAAGTCGAAATTACCTAGCGGCAGTTGGCGGATTCGCAGTCCCGTCGCGTCGAACACAGCGTTGGCCAGAGCGGGAGCAATTCCGGGCGTACCCGGTTCACCGGCTCCTCCGATATCATTGCCACTGTTGATAACGTATGTCTCTATAAGTGGTGCTTCGTCCATCCTGACAGACTTGTAGTCATCGAAGTTACTCTGAGCCACAGCACCATTCTCAATGCTAATCTCTCCGTGCAAGGCGGCGGTGAGACCGTAGATGATGCCAGATTCCAGTTGTGCTGCGATGCCGTCTGGCGCTACCGCTAAACCAGGATCGATTACTGCAACCACACGATCGACAGCCACCTTTCCATCTGCCACAGTCACCTCCACCACCTGGGCAACTAGGGAACCAAAAGACTCTTGCAGAGAGATACCGCGCCCTCGGCCTGCTGGCAATGGGCGCGTCCATTGTGCTTCCTCGGCAACCCGGATCAGAACCGCGAGGTGCCGCGGGCTATTCTGCAGCAATTCCGCACGAAATTCATAAGCGTCCTTGCCAGCCGCGTTGGCGACTTCATCGATAAATGACTCGGTGAAGAAACCGTGCTGGGAATGGTCCACGCTGCGCCAGGCCCCAAACGGGATATGTACCGGGCTGCTTACATAACCGATATCCTGGGCTGGTACCGAATACGGAATCAACGGTGCTTCAATCGGCTCATTCTTGTTGGTATAGGTGTTTTCCCAGGCGATCAAATTGTCATCACTATCGAAAGCGGCACGAAAGCGGCTTTGCACAGCCGGACGATAAAAATCCTGGCGCACATCTTCTTCTCGTGACCAGATCAGCTGCACTGGGCGACCCACCGCTCGAGACAGCAACGCAACTTGCATCGCATAGTCGGGACGAGCTTTGCGTCCGAAACCACCACCCATAAGGTGATTATTCAGGGTGACGTTCTCAGGATCAATTCCAAGTATGCTGGCCACATCGCGGCGAAATCCCAAGGGATTCTGACAGCCAACCCAGATTTCGGCACTGTCGTTTCTCACATCCGCAGTTGCGTTCAACGGCTCCATACAGGTGTGAGCCAAAAATGGCACGTGATAGTCAGCATCGAGGACTCTAGCCGCCGATGCAAACGCGGATTCTGTTTCACCTGCCTTGCGATCAGTTTCACGCTTGGTTTTCGCGGAGATGTCGCGTTCGAACTGGGCATAGATGTCGTCACTGGAAACAGACTCGAAGCCGGTCTCACTCCAGCTAACATTGAGAGCCTGCACAGCACGGTTGGCTGTCCAGTAACTATCGGCCACCACCGCTACTGCCTCGGTAGACAGCGTCTCCCCTAACATGCCACCTACGGAAGATTTCGGAATGACCACTACATCCAAGACTCCCTCAATCGCACGGGCGGCAGCATCATCGACCGATACCACGCTGCCACCGGGCACTGGAGAGCGCACGACACTCGCATAGGCCATGTCCGGTAGGCGGACGTCCAGTGCGAATTGTGCAGAGCCATCCACCTTGGCCGGAATATCACGGCGAGGCACGTACTTGCCCACAATTTTGTAGTCCGAAGGGTCCTTGAAAGCAGGTGTTTGAGAAGGCGTCATTTCCGCGACGGTTGCGGCAAACGCTGAGTAAGGCTCTCTCCTGTTGCTTGCCGCATGCACGACATGGCTATCCTCCGTAGTGACTTCTGTCACCGGCACGTCCCAAGCACTTGCAGCAGCGGTTTGCATTAATTCCCTGGTCGCTGCCCCCGCGATTCGCATGGCCATGATGCCTGTTGTGCGCACACTCATGCTGCCGCCGGTTATCTGCAGATTCAGCATATCCGCAACCCGCATCATGACACCGTCTACTGTCGGGATAGCCAGATTGGAGAAGTCGACTCCAGCAAACAGATAGCGCCTGCCTGCGGAGTAACTTGCATATTCTCCAATAGCTGGCGCTTCCTCGACCTTAACCTGGCCCCAGTCAGCATCCAGCTCCTCAGCTAACATTTGTCCTAGCGCAGTGTGAACACCCTGCCCCATTTCCGAATGTGGCACGATGGCAGTTACCACGTTGTCGCCATCCAGTTTGACATACGTATGAATAAGGCCTTCACCGCCCTCACCGAGTTTGCTGGCGAGATTTTTAACCTGGTTACCTGGTCGCATAGCGATGCCGACAACGAGGCCGCCTCCAGCCGCGATTCCAGTTGTGATGAACGCGCGTCGAGTCAGTTTAGACATGATCTACCTCCGCTACGTTGTAGAACAGTTTCTCATCAGAAGTCGAAGCAACACTGCTTGACTTAATCGCCTCGCGAATGCGGCCGTACATGCCACAGCGACAGATGTTGCCGCTCATGGCCGCATCAATATCGCTATCGCTGGGATTTGGATTGTTAGAGAGCAGCGCGGACGCGGACATCAACTGGCCTGACTGGCAGTAACCGCATTGCGGCACCTGATGTTCAATCCACGCCTGCTGCAGTGGGTGCAAATCGCCGTCGTCACCACGTAAACCCTCGATGGTCGTAACCTGCCTGCCTTCAACTCTCGAGATGGGTGTAACGCAGGAGCGCATGGCTTGCCCATCAATGTGCACCGTGCAGGCTCCGCACTGAGCAATGCCGCAACCAAATTTTGTACCTGTTAGAGCTAACTGCTCTCTTAATACCCAGAGCAGCGGCTTAGACGGATCGACATCTAAGGTCCGCTGTTCGCCATTAACCCAAAAAGAAGTACTCATTATCTCCTCCAGTCTATTCAAGGATGGAGCTCACGCAAGCCGGGCATCAAATCCAGCGGCCTTGCCTTTGCAGGAATCTTGTCACAAGGTGTGTGCAGTCTGTCGTTCGCCCACTTTTGCTTTGAGCATACTGACACTTTAAGCTTTATTTGTCAGAATGTTCACTAAACGTTAACTTAATCCTCTCTGAAGTGCACCCACTCTATTTACAAAAACAGCATGAGCAAGCCCGAAAACAACATAGACCGCACGCAGGCCAAACGCGAGGCGGTCTATGTCGCCGCTTCGGAGGTCTTCGCCCGCTATGGTTTCCGCCGCACCACCATGAATGATATCGCCCAAGCTGCCGGCATCTCGCGGCCTGCGCTTTATTTGATGTTCGACAACAAGGAAGGCCTGTTTCAGGGGCTCGCGGCATTCCGTCTGAATCAAGCCATCCAGCAAGCCCTGGGGGTCCTGGCGAGAAAGGGTGATACGAAAGAGTGTTTTATTGCGGCAATATTGGAATTTGAAAATGTATTCTACGAACCGATTGCCGATTCACCCCATGGCGCCGAGTTGATGGACATTAGTCAGAGCCTGTCTTCGGAACTCATGATGAAAGGCCTTGGCAGCTTACACGCGGCGATGGCAAAGACTCTCAGCGATGCCGAAGCAGCAGGAGAATTGAATTTCTCACATTCTCCGTTGAAGCCGCGTACCTTTGTGGAATTGCTGTTTACAGGGCTTGGAGGCGTAAAAAAGAAAGCTAGCAACACTGCAGAGTTTAGAAAGATGGTGAAGCAATTGGCAGAAGTTTTTCTGCAATCAGTGTCCAAATAAAAGTATCAGGAAATTAGATGTACTCTGGGCAGCGGCGCGGCATTAAGCAGATCATTTGAAAGCAGAATGTGGTCGCAGCGCTTTCTAAGTCACATTGGAAAATGTCATAGCGCTCACCGAGTCGTGTGCGACCTTCTTTCTCCTCGCTGTGTCAGACAGCGCTCTAGCCGCAGCCCAGATTCAAACAACATTTGAGAGTGAGCCAGTGAGCGCGCAATCCACAGATTACGCGTTGATGTAGTCCCGGCTAATCTTTGCCCTGTCCCAGCGGTATCCAATACGCTCAGACCCATCATGCTGCCAGGCAGAAGTCAGGGCAAGGGTATCCAGCAACTCCAAGCAAATTCTCGCGGCCTGCTGCAGGATCCAGAGACTGTCGACTCACTGCAACCGTAATCAGTAGGTGAGGCTCACGCTTTAATCTGAGGTATTGCTATTCTCGCAGAGGCAGTTTGGCCCAACGATAAAACAATACTGCCTTTTTACGAATCCTCGAAACCCACAAATATTGCTGCTTCGTCCACTGACTTTCTGTCAGAGACAACCGCATTGGCGGGAAAGCCGTCATCCGGAAAGCCCATAGCGACACAGATCATAATGACTTGGTCATCTGGAATGCCCGCGTGCTGTCGCACGACGGGGGATTGCATGATGCCCTGACTGTTGATGACACATCCCAAACCCCGCGACCAGGCAGCATTGACCAGGGCATTGGTGACACCCCCACAATCGAAGGGGGCGATATCGCCGCCGTGAATGGCTCTATCATACGTCACGACGACTGATACAGGCGCATCGAACTGGCGAAAGCCTCTGAGTACCCAGCTCTGCCTAGCTTCTTTGTCGTCGCGCTCAATGCTCATCACCTTGAACAATTGCTTGGCTATGCCGATCTGCCGCTCGCGATGTATACCCTCATATGCACCATGATTCCGAAATTCGCGAGAATCAGGCACACCGGCCAAGTTGCGTTCTGTGTTGCCGGCACGAATCTTGTCCAGCGGTTCACCGGCAACAATATAGAAATTCCAGGGTTGAGTGTTCAGTGATGTAGGGGCCCGCATAGCCATCTCGATCACTTCTTTTATCAAGGGCTTCGGCACTGCTCTGTCGAGATAACCGCGAATACTGCGCCTACCCAAAACCACATCATCGTATTCCATCAAATTTCATCCATTCATTCCAGGCACACTGAATCTAAAACATCAGCGTGACCGAGTTTGTTATTGGCCTCATTAATTGTACAACGAAAAACGCCGCGATCCAGAGAAAGGACCAAGGCCCGTGGCATGAAAAATTTTTGCCAATCAATTGCAAAGCAACAGAGAAGCCCGGCTCCATCCGCATGCGCCAGTTTCTCCTGCATGCAGCGCGGCGGGCCGTGGCAAAATTCCAATTGAACCAAAAGTGATAACTGAATAGCAATCGGCGTGACCCACCCACGCACTGTCCCTGCTACTGCTGAACCAGTCACAACAGGTCATGTTATTGCCCTTGGGAAGGCCGCACGGTCTTTCTAGGCCTCAGTGAACAGGCCGTGATCAGAGAAATCAGGATCACCATCGATGCGTGAAGCGATGACTACCTTGACAACGCCTGACTTAAATCACTGTCGATTACACGCCGTGAGTAGCTAGAAGTTGGGCCACGGAAACAGGTCAAGCGGCGGCACATCTAGATCCACCTCGTTACCCCTGGCCATCACAAAAGTCGGTTGCATCAAGGCTGACAAATTCTCCAGCGGACTGCTGCTGACTGCGATAATATCGGCGTCTTTACCTGTTTCAATGGTTCCAGTCACATCGGTCAAGCTCATCAGGTCAGCGGCGTTTACCGTTGCCGCAATGAGAATTTCCTGTGCAGGCATACCGGCCTCATTCATCAGCACAGCCTCGTATGCATTTGTACCATGATCATTAACCCCTGCATCGGTGCCGTAAGCAATTTTCACGCCGCGCTCGTGGGCAATCCGCAATGCATTACGCATGACTGGCCCGACCTCAAGCGCTTTCTGCCGCACTGCTGGGATAAAGAACTCAGGTTGTTCTGTTGCGATACGCTCAACGGTGTGTCCAGCTATCAGTGTCGGTACCAAATAGGCGCCAGTTTGCACAAATAGGTCAGCAACTTCAGCGTCAAGATACGAGCCATGCTCAATGGAATCCACGCCTGCGCGCAGCGCCGCCATCATGCCAGATTTACCATGGGCATGGGCCGCCACCTTACGACCCATGGCATGGGCGGCCTGCACCAAGGCTATTTGCTCTTCATCGGTAAACTGCTGCTCGGTGCCCGTAGCGGTCTGGCTCAGCACACCGCCAGTGGCGACATATTTGATGTGATCAGCACCAAACTTCACCTGAGTGCGCACGGCTTTGCGACATTCCGTCACGCCGTCACAGACGCCAGTATGCGGATGGGGAAAAATATCATCACGGAATCCGCCACCGTCGCCGTGACCACCGGTAGGCGTAATGCCCTGACCCGCCGCACGAATGCGGGGGCCCATGACGATACCCTGATTGATCGCATCCCTAAGCGCGAAGATGGCATTTCTGGCACCCCCAACATTACGAATCGTGGTGAAGCCAGCACGCAATGTACGCATGCCAAATTCGTAACCCATCAAGGCGCTCATCTCATTTGATCGAGTCACCCTGACTTCACGCGGATTAGGTTCCTGCTGACTGAGAATATGGGTGTGGGAATCTATCAAGCCCGGCAGAACAAACTGATTACTAAGATCGATTACGCGAGCATTCGCTGTGCCGGTCACTTCCCCTGGAGAGACATAACCATCAAGAATATCGACAATGATACTGTTCCTGACAATGATGCTTTGCTCGCTTTGTACCGCTTCCCTGGCATCCGCCAGCAAGGTACCGGCGTGAATTATTTTCCACTGATCGCCAACTTGTGCATATAGCGATGTACATAAACTCAACGCCAAACTGCCAACTAGTTTTCTCACGATTCTGTCCTCACCTGTTATTTCTCGTATCTTTTTACTTTGTTTATTTGATCACCAACCAAGCTGTGGCTAGGATCAGCCGCAAACCAATAGGTGGCAGCAAATAATCGCGACGGGCCGTCACTATCAACGACGCCAAAGCGCGAGCGCGGATCAGAATTCAAGTTACTCGGCAATGTCCATGCCTACCTGATCGAAAGGTGGCGTGGACGAGATTAAGCTAACAATTAAAATAGCACTTTGGCGCCTAACCTTCACAACGGGTTTAGAGCCGTTCTCGTCCCAAGGTGCCTCGAGGAACTCGGTAGCCCGCATCATGGACATAGTCAGGACCAATGGACGCGAGGGTGGGCGTACCGCTACCGCGCATGGTGATGAGCAACTCGCGATTTAGCAGATCCAGGACTCTTTCCACGCCCGCCTGACCAAAGGCGCCAAGCCCCCAGCAATAAGGCCGACCCACACCTACAGCGGATGCACCCAGCGCCAGAGCCTTATAAATATCCGTGCCACGTCGGAAGCCGCTGTCCACGATAACGGGAACTCTGCCATTCACCGCCGCTATTATTTCTGGCAGGCATTCGATAGTACCCAGCTCAGATTCAACGGCGCGACCACCGTGGTTAGAAACCCAAACTGCATCTGCTCCATTCTGCACAGCAAGTGCCGCATCTGGCCCAACCTCAATACCTTTAATAATGACATTCATATTCGTGACTTCTTTCATGCGTCCAATGGCATCCCAGGTCAGAGCCGGATTGTTCAGGCCTACACCCCGCATATCCAAACCATCAAAAATAGGTTTGGCCTGACCGGTATGGCAATTAGAGCAGGTGCGATCATCATCGCGCATCATGATTGACTGGGTTTCCGTGTTACGCCCACCGGGCAGATCGATCGTTAGGCAAACCGCCGTGCAGCCTGCTGCTTCTGCCCGCTGCAGCATCGCAACGGTATACTCCCAGCGCGTGGTGGGGTAAAGCTGATGCCAGATGGGGGCTCCCCTGGCTTCCGCCACAGCTTCAACTGCCGTCGATGATTGTGTGGACAATACCATATGATGCCCTTTTGCAGCGGCAGCACGTGCTGTGCCTAATTCTGCTTCAGCGTGATAGGCACCCTGACTTCCGACCGGGCAAAGAAAGATGGGCGAACTCGCCTTTGTGCCAAGGATATTTACATTGGTATCTGTTTCGCTAACATCCACTAGTCTGCGAGGTTTGATTTGAAAACGCGTAAATCCATCTCGATTCGCGCGCAACGTGTTGTCACTGTCCACTCCTGTCGAGAGGTATCCCATGTGCGCAGGTGGAATATTCTTGCGCGCCACAGCCTCCATCTCAAAAACATTAATCACCTCTGAGGGATTCTGCAGACGTTCACCCAACACTTCTTCGACTTCCTGCGCAAAAGCAGAATAAGTTGTTAGTAGAGGGCTGGCCGCCAAAAACTTTAGCAAGCCTCGACGATCAAGCCGCGGATCACGACGATTCTCAGGTTTCATTTTAAATTCTTTGGACATGGGCTTCTCCAACTGCTGCGAGGCTGCTTGTTTTCGTATCATTCGTTTGTGAAATGGGAGCGTCAGATGAGCACTATCGAGGTGTCGCTGAAACAGCGGCCTGGCGCATTCCCGGTATCCTAAAATTAGCCTTGTCACGTGCGCTTGTCCAGCCTTGGGCCAGTTAAGATAGAGCCTCGCGGCTTCCCACATAATGAAGCCAGGGCCTTACATCCGAAAAAGTAAAGATTTGACTTACTCTGGCGTCGCTTATAATCTAAAAATGTTCACAATGAAGAAGAAAACCTGTTATGAAGACAATAACAACAACCATCCCAGTAGCGATGATTCTGCTGTGTACGCAAGCCAATGCTTGCGACGAATTCACGCCTGACCAGGCCTTCCAATCAATGTTAAGCCTCGAAGGTTCATGGACTGGCGAAGCGCAGGTCGTCCCCGTAGGGCAGGGCAGGGCTGATGTAAGTGTTTCTGAAACTAGCGTGTCATTCAAAAACATCGGAAATTCTACAGTTATGCAAACTTTTGCGGCAGGAACACCCGCAGAGATGGTGAGTATGTACCACCAAAATGGCAAGGATGAGCTTATCCATACGCACTATTGCGCCATCGGTAACCAGCCCTCTATGGCATTCGTTACTACCAACGAATCCGGAGTGATCGATTTTAAGTTTACCGAAGGGACGAATATGGATGTGAATAGTGACGCCCATGCCCACCACAGTATGATCAAGGTTATAGACGAAAATACGTACGAATCCCGTACCGAGAACTGGAGCGGTGGTAGGCTCGTGTCGATACGCTACACATCGATGAGAAGAGATCCATAGCGTAGCCCATACTTTTCAGAATCTAAATCATAGGAAGGCGCCAACTATTGGCGCCTTCTTCGTTATAGAAGTTTAATTCCCAGAAATCCTATCCAAGCGCTTGTAAGAGCTCGTGAATCTAAATGATTGAAATCTGCGTTGTTTAGGGTCATGGCACAAACCGAGCAGATTGAGTTATGAGTTGGCAACTACTTTTGGCAATAACAGCTACTTTACCAGCGCTGATTATCGCATCGGTGCTGATAGCATGTGTTTTCTACCGGCGCTATCGAGTTTTCCAGTTCAACCAAAAGCAGTACCTTGAAGGACCTCGCCATATCAACCATCCCAAATGCCGGTGCCATTTCTGCAAGATGGAGAATGAGCTGGGTTTTTAATGGACTCTAAAGTTATCCTGCGAACCTGTTGTTAATTAGACTAACTTTGGATCTGAAGCTGGCGTCGACTCCACTGAACTCTCCATTCATAGGCATCAGGTGATAAGTTCCTGGCGCGCAATAGTTCGACCCCCAAGATCAACCTCAAGACCATACCTAACATCTAATCTAACTATCAAAAATCTGCTCTCTCCGCGGGCTGCTACCAAATATCACACTGGCAGCTCGGGTGTTTTTTTCCTATAGTACGCTCGGCGCTGTCAATCTGAAAACGCTTTTGCGATGGCTTACCTCACGTGCAGTCCTTACTCTCGACATGCGCGCTAAAACAACAACACCAAATCACCAACAATAGGCACATACTATGGAAGCGTATATTGGCGAATTACTCGGCACCTTTATTTTGATTCTGGTTGGCCACAGCGTGAACGCAAACGTGTCCCTCGCAAAAACCAATGGCAACAATAGCGGCTGGATCGTCACCACCTGGGGTTGGGGCATAGCCGTTTTTATCGCGGTCTTCATGACAGCCGATATAAGCGGCGCACATATCAACCCGGCTGTCACCATTGGGCTGGCCTCAGCAGGCAATTTCGAATGGGCGCTTGTGCCAGGCTACATCGCCGCGCAGATGATCGGTGCGTTTGTGGGCGCTCTCTGCGTGTGGCTGCAGTTTCGCGATCACTTCGATGAAACCGAGGACCCAGCCGCCAAGCTCGGCGTATTTAGCACTGCCCCCGCGATTCCGAACACATCGATCAACCTCTTTTGCGAGACTATTGCCACCTTTGTTCTGGTATTGGGCGTGCTTTACATCGCGGCGCCCGACGTGGGGCTGGGAGCGCTGGATGCACTGCCTGTCGGTTTGCTGGTTTTTGGCATCGGTATGGGCATGGGAGGTACCACTGGCTATGCGATCAATCCTGCAAGGGACCTCGGGCCAAGGCTGGCCCACGCTGTTGTTCCAATCAAAGGCAAGGGCTCAAACGACTGGGGATACGCTTGGATCCCGGTGGCGGGACCAACACTCGGCAGCATCATTGCGGCTGTGGTTTATCGTATTTTGCCGTTCTAGGCCAACTAAATCGAAAGCTGCTGCCCAAAAGCTGCCCCCGAGGGAATCAAGGCGTGCGCGGTTCAGTAAAACGCATTTCCAGCTGCGCGATGCCCTCGCCGCCAATCGTAACCACGTAGACGCGGTCGTAGATGTTTTCATCCAGAGATTGAAAATCCGTTCCCACCAAATGATTTACGAGGATAGGCGTCGTATTTGAGTGGCCAACAACCAAAGCTACTCCTTCAAGCTGACGCAGTTGCTCGGCGAACTCCTGCAGTGTATTTCCATCGTACTGGGCGACCGAAAGCTGATGAAAATCCGCTGCTGGCTCCGCCGTGAGCATGGTGCGATTAAACGGCGTGGAGTAAATGTATTTAAGAGGCTCTGGCTCCAGAATTTCCGCAATCGCTAACGCTCTGCGCTCACCCAATTCCGTCAGAGCCGATTGCTGAGACTGGTCGACTTTCTCTGCGTGCCGAACCAGGAACAGTTTCAGCTGCTCTTGCGCCAAAGACGGCTGGGCTATGAACAGCGCAACAAACAAAAGCACATTCACACAAAAAGCTAATGTTAATTTCATAACTTCTCTCCCGAAAGTAATTTAGCCAACTCTAGAAGGATAACATGCCCTCGCAATCGACCTGAAACCAGCATCCCGCCGGTTTTGGGATCTTGAATGAAAAATTCTTGGCGAGCAGATTTCCAGAGGTTTAGATATCCTAGCGCTCCATCTCCCTGAGCTCAGTTTATTGGGACTCGGCCTTTACGAATTTAGGTTCACCGGATTCGTGTGCTGCGTCAAACTCTTGGTTTGCGCGTTTACTGAGATTGGTTTACCTTGAGAAGTCTCCTGAATAACAAGAATAAGATTGAGTCCTTCCATGGCCACGACCACGCGCTGGAGCAACCGCTTTTCCTTTCTTATGGTGGGCATAGGCGCTGCTGTCGGCCTCGGCAATCTTTGGCGCTTCCCTTTCCAGGCCGGCGAGAATGGCGGTTCCGCTTTCGTGCTGGTCTACCTGCTTTGTATCGTAGGCATTGTGTATCCAGTTCTCATCGGCGAACTCGCAGTAGGCAGGCATATGGGGCTATCGGCCGTAGGCTCTACCAAGGAGATGTCGCGAAATGCTGGTCGCTCACCCTGGTGGGGACTAGTAGGGGGCATTGGTGCATTCGCTACCTATATGGTGCTCTGTATTTACGGTGTTATTTCAGGGCGGGTGCTGGCGTTTGCAGTAGCCGGTTTCAGCGGTGGATATATAGAGGGCGCGATGCCAGCTATTTATGGGACACCGCTGCGACAGTTTTTCTGGCAGTCCCTTTTCATGGCTATAACCGTTGCTATCGTTTTACGAGGGCTCCATAAAGGTATTGAGTGGTTCTCTCGCATTGCCATGCCTGCATTTTTTATGATACTCGCCTTGCTAGCTTCCTATTCCCTCAGCGTGGGTAATGCCGAGGCAGCCCTCGAGTATCTGCTTAGCCCAAGATTTGGCGAACTAACCCCGCAAGTCATGCTTGCCGCCTTTGGTCAGGCGTTTTTCTCAGTTGTTGTGGGTGGTGCAGCCATGCTGACTTTTGGCGCCTTTATGGACAAGAAAGCCAATATTGCTTACGACGGACTGGTTATCGCCACCTCGGATACCATCGTGGCCATGGTCGCCGGACTGATGATTTTTCCCATTGTTTTCCAATTCAGCCTCGACCCGGCCATGGGTATGGGACTGATCTTCAGCACCATGCCTCTGTCATTTCTGCAGATGCCCGCGGGGTCATTAGTAGGTGGACTGTTTTTCAGTCTTGCGGCACTGGGTGCCCTCACTTCCTCGATCGCGATGCTGATGCTCGCTGCGGTGGTCGTGGAGGAGCAAATCAAGCTCCCGCGCAAAACCGCTGTACTGGCACTCGGTGCTATAGCCTGGACAGTAGGCGCCATAAGCGTGTTCTTCCCCCATCTAAATGAGGAAATAGATTTCTTCTCAGGACAGGTCATGATGCCAATCGGCGGTATTCTGATCGCCGTTTTTGCGGGATGGGTTGCGCCGCGAGAGGTAATGCGGACAGAATTACCTGAGCTAAATGAAACCCTGTTTTGCGCCTGGCGATTTATTGTAAGGTACATGGCACCTATATTGGTAGGCGGCGTTCTAATATTGGGTGTCTCAGCACGCTTTTAGTGCTTTTAAACTCTGCGTCAACTCTTGCCCAAGGTTTCTGTTTGATTACGCGGGTACATTAGCGCTGTGGATTCGCCAAGTCCGCCTCCGCGGCGATAAAGCCAAATGCACTCCAGCTAGAACCCGAGACTATGCTTTCAAGCAGTTCATCGGAACGCTGCTTGTCGCCGTTGTAATAGAAGTAGTTTGCGATACCGTAGGCTACAGCGGCATTGCTTGGATCATCACCATTAGCGGCCATCATGTCTTCAATTTCCAAGTCCCCTTTATAGAGCAGGCAGAGCTGGTGGTAACTCATGTTCTCAATGATATTCATATCAGCCGAAATCTCATTGAGCGCCATCAATGCTCCAGCGTCATTGCCCATGCGGCGGAGAGTCATGTAGATCCAATGAGTAGTGGAAACCAGATTGTCATCATAACCACCCACACCGAAGCCATTGCGAAAAGCAGATAACGCCCGCGGCCAATCCTGCTGTAAGTAATAAGCGAGACCAAGGTGGTACCAGACGTTTCCCTGGGTTGTCGTCAGGGGAATATCCTGGGCATTGGGCAAGCCATCTGGCTCCACTGCAACCTCGAATCCCTGCATCAATTCAGCCGCCCGCTCAAAGTCTGCGATAGCGCGATCAAATTCACGGATAGAAATGTAACGATGGCCACGATGGCGATAAAAGCGCGGGTCTTCGGGAAATTTGTCCACACCCTCTGAAAAGATTTTGATGGCCCGTCTATAATCGCCCGCATAAGCAGTGTGTCTGCCAAGCCAGATGAGATTGCCCGCGTCACTGGGATCAGCTTCGTAATCCGCTGTCGCAGCCTCAAGATTAGCCACGGTGCCGGCACTGGGATCGGCAGCGTAGAGCGCCTCTCCTTCCAGTGACAATGCCTGGACGCCAGCAGGCACACTCGACAGCAACTCCGCAGCACTGAGGCTGAAAGAGATAAGGCCGCCATATACAATTAAGACGGATGAAAGAAATAGTCTGGTGCTGTTCAATTAATGCTCTCCAGTTGCTGTGGCTACTGAAACGAATTCATGCTGATTCTAATTGTCACCAAGAATCTAGCCCTCGCCCACATAGCAGTTAAACCCAACTCGTCTGCTACTGACTAAAAATTACAGGATTATAGAGAGTGGAGGCTAATTGAGCTCAGGCTGAGGTATGAACTCTGAGCCATCTTCATAAATAATCTTTTGCAAATACATGGTGTTATCTCGACGCCCTTTACGACCAGTGGCGGTGATATTCGATCCGATTTCCAGGTGCTCCAGTGTAACCCCCTGCCTCTTCAGAGTAGTTCTGGCACCGGACTCAATTAACCAATACGTTTCATTGCCTGCTGAGTCGGTATTTTTGATCAATACCGAGGCATGGGGATTCACAAATCGCACCCGTTCGATAACCCCCTCAACAGAAATGATGTCTTGAGTAAAGTTGGCATTGGTAGAGTGATGCGCGCTTAGCGCCGCTGACAATAGCAACACACAAAGTGCCAACACCAATTTTACCCTGCTAATTTGCAGGTTCTTCATCAGCCGCCCCACTATTATTGTCATTAAGTTCCAGAAACCAGTCGTAGTTGGCGTCCGTGCATTCATAGAGATCAACATCCTCAGCATCAATCCGCCTGAAAAAATACTCCAACACCAAGGGTAGCTCATACAATTCATTATCCCTATACGTATGGGTGATATGCAGAATATCGTCCTCCACAATCAACTCTTCGATTGCAACAGTGTTAGCGCCCTGCGGAATGCCACGGGAAGTCCGTATGTATCCCGGCGCATGATTACGAGATTCTACAATGAGTTTGCCTGCCTCATACCTGGCAAAGGAAGAACCCATTTCCGGAAAATAAGTGCCGGCCAGGTTACTGGTACTAGGCTGGTTTGTCAGTGCAGACTCATCGCTTATGGGAATATCGCGACGCAAATCAAACAGTTCATAGCTGATTGCGATGCTATCTTGCCGCTCTTCAATCTTGATGCGGGAATTGGGATTAGCCCAGATACGCGATACGCTGGCTGGCGTGCAATAGAGGCTGGGGTCATCTTCCAGCAAGTCATAATCACTTCTGATCTGCTCTCCCGCTGCAGTAAGACGGATTTCGCTTTCCGTGCCTGGCCCACTCAACAGCCAGACCCCACTGATGGCAGTCTGACCCTGCACAAGGGCGTTGAAAAGCAGGGCAGTAACGGCAAGCGTGATTGTTTTCATTATTTTCCTCGCTTGAGACTTCGGCACGAGTACCAGAATAGCACTGATTGCCATCGGAAACGTTAGCATAATCCTACCAAAATGGAATCCGGGCGCTGCGCGGGATTTTGTCACGAGTGGGCTCGGGAAGTGCGAGTACTGTATGGCGGCGTGAACCATCCGGGACACGGCAGCGTAACGCGTTAAGAGCCAAACACAACGTGGTCACTCAAATATTAAACGCCGCCGAGGGAAAATCATGCTAAAACGACTTGTAATATCCTTAGCCCTTCTCGCCACTGCTGCAACCAGCCTTGCGGAATCACCCGCCGACGGTCAGTGGAACTTTTACATGACTAGCCAAATGGGTACTGTAGACGCCGTTGTCACTATGCTGACTGGAGATGGGACGCTGACTGGAGAGTTCGACCTCGGCAATGGGCGCAAGTGGGCAATCGAAGACGGCACCATCGAAGGTAACCGGATCAAGTTCAATATTAATCGGGATGGCGCAGCCATGACCTACGTAATGGCTGGCATTATCGAAGGTAACAAGGTCAACGGCACTGCGTCAGCATGGGGCAGCACGGTGACCTGGGGCATGTCACGGTAAAGCCACACTAGATTTCACCGATGACTCAATTCTTGCTGTCATCAGTAGGCGGGGTAACGCCGAATTCGCGCTGCCCCAGTTCGTCCTTCTATTTCCAGCTCCTGCTTCGCACTCGTCCTCTAATTAGACCGACAAACAAAATTTCACGTACGATCCAGCGGTCGTTCGACTACCCCTTTTTGTTGTATGCTTCGCCGCTGTCAATTTCAGTAGGCACGACTTTTGCAAAACGACCATTCCCAGCATCCTTTGCCCCAGGCTTTCGCTGTTGCCAGTCTGGGAATTGCAACCTTTGCCGGTATGGATGTGGTGATGAAGGGCTTGGCACTGGAACTAGGCGCCTATAACGCCATATTCTGGCGCAGCACATTCACTATAGTGCTAGCTGGTATCCTCTACTGGTGGCAGCGCACATCCTGGCCAAGTCTGGCTGTGCTGAAGCTCCATGCCTTGCGTGGGCTCATCGTTGCCATCATGGCCTTTCTATTCTTCTGGGGGCTTAAGTATCTGCCAGTAGCGGAAGCCATTGGATTATCCTTCATCGCGCCATTGATCGCGCTTTACCTGTCAGCGGTGATACTGCACGAGCACATTAGCAAACGCGCAATCATGGCTTCGGTCATTGGCTTAATAGGTGCAGTTGTGGTTATAGGGGGGCGCTTAAGCGGTGAATATGACCAGGATATGAGCAAAGGTGTTGCCGCGATACTCTGCTCCGCCTTACTGTACGCCTATAATCTCATTCTGCAGCGCCAACAGGCCCTTGTGGCGAACCCATTTGAGATTGGTTTCTTTCAGAATTGCGTGGTGATCATCTTGTTTGGTCTGCTGTCTCCATTTCTTGCGCAAGTGCCACCGCTAACCATCACACCCCATCTGTTCGCCGCAGCGGCGCTGGGATTAGTTTCTATGCTAATGATGTCTTGGGCCTACGCAAGGGCGCCTGCCAGTGCATTGCTACCCGTTGAATATACAGCGTTCGGTTGGGCGGCCCTGCTGGGTTGGCTGATTTTTGCGGAACAAGTCACCCTGACCACGCTGCTGGGAACGGGCTTGATTGTGTCCGGTTGCCTGGTAGCAGCTTGGCAAACTCAGGAACGCTTGGACCACGCGGAGACAAAGGCACTTTAGCAAACGTCAAGAATGCAGCACTGACGCGGTAGCAGTTTAACCTCCACCCTTCTTGCGCAAACTGGCCAAGCCAGCAAATCCCTGCCGCTCTTTCTCATGACTAAGATAGAGCTCATGCGGATTACGCCAAACCACAGCTTCCCATTGGTCGGCTGGCCCAATACTCAAGAAGTGTTTGTTGTCCCAATCTACGCCAGCGTCAGAAGTTGGCGCCCACCAGAGGCGCGCGCCTCCACCGAAACCCGCACCTCCATAGGAAAGCAGAATCAATTCCCCGGTCTCAGGATTGATGTCCGCCGCCGTCACCAGGGAACCCACTGCCAGCGTTTGCGCTCTCGCTACTCTGTAAGTTCCGGGCAATTTGGGTAAGCGATACAGGTTGCTGTTGCCGTCACCGCGATTCTTAGTAAACAGCCAGAGCTCTGAGCCGCGCACTGCCAATGCCTCAGAATCAAAGTTATGCGAACCGCGATGACCGGACTTATAATCAGCATAGCGCAAGGTGATGACATCTGCATTGACGCTGTCTTGTTCGAGAGTCGGGATAGGCACGCGGTAAATGCTAAACTCACTGCGGCTGTTAAGATTGTTGCCGGTATCGGCAATGTACAAATAGTCTTCATCCTGAGCGAGCGATTCCCAATCTGTGTTTCGGCTGTTCAGCACTGTTACTTTGGCAAGCAATTCACCACTTTCCGACAACCCAAACAATACCGGATCATTACCGCTATCGTTGAGCGACCACAGCACGCTGTCGTGAAAGGCTAACGCAGAACTTTCATCAAGCACTGCCGAGAATCGTGTAACGCTTTGCACCATGATATCTGGTGCCTCCGCAGGCTCGCAGCCAGACAGGCAAGCCGTCAAAACGAGCGCTACAGTTTGCGTCATCTTGCTATACACAGAAAATATCCATATCAGTTGCTGAACTCAGCGCGAGCGCGCCAGGACAATAGCGCAAGGGCAACAAAAAATGCGGCAACCACGGTGCCCGATATCAGGCCGCCGCTACGCGAATTCAGCAAGCTCCAGATAAACATGCCTAATGCGATTTGCAGCAAATAGACTATGGCCCATGGATGCATCCAGCGCTTCATTTTCCAATAGCCGTAGGTAGCAGCAGCATAAACAATCCAGTGCAGTACACCACCAGCTTTGGCCGCCCAGCTAGTAAACAACACCCCGAACCAGACTTCCTGATCCTCGCTGAGCGGCTTCAGCAAGACATCCCAGGGGAGATAAATAAAAGTCATATAAACACAAAACATAAAGATCGTGTTCATCCACAGCGGACGCATCGCCACCTGCTGTCTAATTACTGCGATTGTGCTCACGCTACACCCTCTCTGAAAAGATGGGTATCGAGGTTAAGGCGAATCCCGGCAAACTGCAATGCAACGTCAGCTCAGCGTGTCACCTCCATAGCGTCAGTGTTTCGGCTATATGTGTGCTGTTAACCTGAACTACAAGCTACGCAACACGACAACAGTGTTATAATCAGGCTAGCTAGTTTTGTA
>MDTC01183464.1_pt1 | contig 38699 bp, 38 predicted proteins | sample 811181 | NCBI WGS metagenome assembly MDTC01 (sample SAMN05326644, study PRJNA326480) | marine metagenome | isolation source: seawater | place: Pacific Ocean: North | collected 2011
AAAAAACGACCATGAAATTTCTTTAATGAAACTCATAAAAGTTTGACTTATTCACAAGTTTCATTTTTAATTGAAATGAATGAGATATTTGAAATCTCGTACAAACCCTATCTATATTTCCCAATATTACCCCTCTTAAAAGCAAGCGGAAATGGCGGTAGCTTCTATAAAAATGCCACCCGGAATTATTTCCACGAGAATGACATTTTTTTAATTGGACTAAGAATATTTACTTAAAATAAACCCCGAAATCATTTTATGATATTCAAAAAAAGGGGAGTCGATATTGATTTATTTATGAAATCGACAATCTATTTAAGGAACTCATTAGAACTGGGGCAGAAAAAGAATTTATCCATGATCCATTAGAATGGTTCAAATACAGAGAATTGAGGAACAAAACCGCCCAAACTTACAGTGAAGACAAAGCCAGTGCAGTCTACTCAGAAGCAAATCCACTTTTAGAATCAGCGAAACACCTTTATTCCCGTCTAGTATGAGTTAACTGAATATTACTGTTCAGAATAAGAAAATCATACAAGCTATACTAAAAAAGATCATTCCAGGCATAAAAGTCGAAGCCTACGGATCTAAAGTTAAAAAACACTATAAAAAATTCTCTGACCTAGACTTAATCATCCATACGAATCTTACCAAAAACCTGGCAACCTACTCCAATCTAAGAATGGCTTTTGAAGATTCAGAGCTAGCATACAAGATAGACCTGACACCCGCAGAAAACTCACATTATTTGAATCATGCAACCACTGTCGAACTCCAGACAGGATCTCCAACCACCAAAGACACGACCTCTTAAACTAGCGTTAAATCACTACGCAAAAAACAGAACGCACCGTTATCGACGCGTTGTATTATATTATCCAGAAACTTACAAACGATCGATCAACACCTTACTCAAAGTAAATTCAAATCATATTAAAAACTCCGCCAATACCATTCTAATTTAATCGGATAATGTAAAAATTAACTTTTGAGATCTTAAATTTATAACTTTTATAGCCCATTTAAAAAAACTAAACCTCAAATATTACGAATTAGAAAAACAGATAAAGTTCTTGTTACTGGTGGAGTCTAATTCACTGGCTCTCACCTAGTTGAATTCCACCTTAGCTCTTTTCCAATCATATTTTTTAATAATCCAAAATTTTATAACATTAAATTACTCTAATGCACGTGTTTTTTTTAAATACGAAAAACACTCTTAAATTTTACATTCTCATCATTTAATAAATTAAAATAATTGTTTAACAGTTACTTCAATAAACATAATTGAGTAAAAAAATCTAGCTTAATGTAATATGTTTAACATTTTAAAAACAATAAAGTGTGTTTCTAATATAGAAACGGGATTGATTATGTTTAGGGAATAAAAAAATTTATCCTATACAATCTCTAAGTCATAGATCAAAACTAATGAGTAAAAATCCTATAACCCATTAAGCTTAATAATGCATACCCAAATGAAATGAGTGATCCCACAAAAACTAATTATTCTATCAATTACAAAAGAATAATTCACTCTTTGAGCAAAAAGTATTTACCTGGGTTTTTGAAATACTCTATAAGAATTTTATACCTAAATTATATTAATGCTCAAAGCTCTTCTCCATTTATAATAAATGAAAATCAAAATCCTAATTTTGTTTCTTTAAGCAATAATAATAAATTCATAATAAGTAAGGATGCAGCATTTGATTTTAAATCGGTATTTCTTGAAGATCATCAAGAGTGTAGTGCTTTTATTGAACTTGCTAAAAATGCCTCTGTTTTTTTTGATGTTGGAGCTAGTCGAGGGGTTTACTCAAATCTTTTTTGTAAATTATCAGATTCTAACATTGCGATTGCTTTTGAAGGCTCACCAGAGAGTTGTATTTCTATACAAAAATTAAGTGATTTAAACCAAAATAACGATAAACTTCAAATTGTAGAAAAAATGATAGGTGATAAAAATTATACCGATCATTTTTCTTTTGAAAATTGTGGATATGTTCAAATTGTTGCCAATTCCTCAAAATCAAGAATTAGAAGAGATGTTATTTCAATTGATTCTTGGATTGATCGTAATAAAAAAGTCCCAGATTTAATAAAAATAGATGTTGAGGGATTTGAATACGAAGTACTTAAAGGTTGTAAAAATTTATTAGAGAAAAATCGACCTGATATTTTGTTAGAACTTCATTTAAGCTACCTAGAAAAAAGAAAAATTAATCCAGAAAAAGTTACAGATTTAATTTTAAACTCTAATTATCAATTTTTTGATCTTTTTAAAAAAGTAGTTACACCAAGACAACTAATTAATACCTTTAATCAGAGAACCCACATTATTTGTTCTCCAAAAATTTAGAACTCTACTCTTAAATATTACTTTGTAAATTTAACGTTTACAAAAAAACTTATTCTAGTCTCAATTATTATGAATTTAAACTTCATTTAAAAATTTTCAAACATTCCAACTTTAATTGAAATTACACATTATTATCTCCTAATGGTGATAAAAACACGAAATTATTGAGCGATTACCAAAATGTCAATGAGCGTGCAAAACAGCCTACAAATGAGCGTTTTGAACGCCAATTGACACTCAGAAAAATTCGTAATTTAATTTAATATCGTTATGGTAAAAATGACCTAGATACTCTTAAAAGCCTTCATCTTATACTCACTCAACATTATAGGATTATTGGGATCTATAATTACTTAAAGAATATTACAAAATTTAAATTCTTCCAAAATTATCTTGAATATTTTTAAATCTAACTCACAGCTCCCACCCTTTAAAATCAATAGAACTAAGTTTCTTTTATAATGCTAGCTAATTCAGTGTCTTTGTTAGTTCAATAGAATCAGTAAATAATTCTAATAGACTACTTCACATCCTATTTAACTATTAAGACCACCTCAAAACGAATCGCTACTTCTTTAAACTCTAAACTGTATTTTTTGTGATAGAATTCTATTCTATCTTTGTTAGAATTTCTTCCTACTTTTTACATTCCACATCAGCATCAAAAAAAACAATCGAAAACATAAAAAAATAATAAATTCCCTGACTCTAACAACAGTTTAAAATAACTAAACTTGAGCCAAATCTTGTTAAACCTAAAATTCTCATAAACCAACTAAAGTGTCCGACTTATACAGAACAATCTCTAGTGATCCAGACCTCTCGAATCCTTATAAATTTGTGATTAGAATTTGTGACGATTTAAAGAACTCGAAAGAACTTACGTTAGCTCTTATAAAGAGAGACATAAAAGCACAATATCGCCAAAGTTTTCTTGGTTACATATGGGCGATATTACCTCCTTTATTTACTACAATCACATTTTCTATATTAAATGCTAGCAATATAATCAATGTTTCCAATCTACCCATTGCCTATCCAGCTTTCGCTATGATTGGATCACTTCTCTGGCAATTTTTTGTAGATTCTTTAAATGCTCCAATCAATTCTATTACTGCAAATGCCAGCATGATGAATCAAGTAAATTTCCCCCGAGAGGCATTAATTTTTGCAGGTTTAGGAAACGTTATTTTTAACTTTATTATAAGGCTTTTTTTACTTATACCCGTATTCTTACTGTTTGATATAAATCTTAAATGGGAAATTATATATTCTTTGATAGGCATATCTTCGATATTTTTATTAGGAACTGCAACCGGACTTCTTCTCGCACCCTTAAGTATGCTTTATTCTGACATTCAAAGGTTATTAGCATTATTTATGGGTTTTTGGATGCTGCTTTCACCTGTTGTTTACCCGCCAAACCAATCGAATATTTTCTTGAAGCTATTAAGTGAAATAAATCCAATTGCACCGTTACTCACATCTACTAGAAATTGGATAATTAGCGAACCCCAAATAATTAGCGGCAGCTTCTTTTTGGTTATCATCGTATCCTTGTTTGCCCTAATTGGTTCTTGGTTTATATACCGTCTAGCATTGCCTCACCTAATTGCAAGAGTTTCATAACTTGAATTCCAAGGTCGTAGTAGAAGTTAATAATATTAGCAAGAAATTTTGCAAAAATTTTAAGCGATCTCTTTTCTATGGTCTTAAGGATATTGGCCAAGAATTAATGTCTCTTAGTTCAAGGAGGTCTTTAAGAAAAGATGAATTTTGGGCGCTTCAAGGTGTTTCATTTGAGTTAAGAGAAGGCGAATGCCTAGGACTTATAGGTAGGAATGGATCAGGTAAGACTACATTATTAAGAATCATAAATGAACTTATAAAGCCAGATATAGGAAATCTAAAAATCAAAGGCCGAATTGGTGCCTTGATAGCTCTTGGAACAGGCTTTAATCCCTTACTGACCGGACGTGAAAATATGTTCATCAATGGTGCCGTTCTTGGAATATCGCACAGCAGAATTAAATCAAAAGAAGAAGAAATTATTGATTTTGCAGGGATCCATGACTTTATAGATGCACCAGTCAGAAGTTACAGTTCTGGAATGGTTGTTAGGTTGGGATTTGCCATTGCGTCGATTCTAGCACCAGAAATAATTATTCTCGATGAAGTCCTAGCTGTTGGCGATTTTGCCTTTCAACAAAAATGCCTAGCACAAATCAGTAAGTTAAAAGATCAAGGGACATCTTCCATTCTTGTCTCTCATAATATGATACATATTACACAATATGCAGATCGTTGTCTTTGGCTAGAAAAAGGTAAGGTTGTTGATTATGGAGATACTAAATTGGTCTGCGAAAAATATGTTGATAAGCTAAAATCAGAAGCGGAATCTGCATCTGATAAAAAATCTCACATGATTGGCAGTATATACGGAAATATCATACCTTCACATCCAGAAATTAGTAACATTCTAGTAGATCTAGAGGTAATTGGACGACCAAGCATCCATAAAACATTACCTATCCAAACACCAGTCCATCTAAATTTTAGCTTTGATTTGAACAGATCAAGTAATTTAGACATTACTTTTAACATCTTTAGAAAAGATGGACTCAAGATCTCTGTAATCAATAACCTTTTAGATAACATTCAAATTCACCCAAATAGTAAGCAAGTTTTCGGATCTGTTAATATAGATCACTTAAACTTTACCAGTGGAGAATATGTTATCGTTATGGTTATCATCGACAAGGTCGAATTTCTCTACCGTGATATCGTTTCAGAATTTACTATTTCAAAAGAAAACCAACAAGGAGATATCTACGAATCAGGGATCATCCAAACCCCACATAAGTGGGTCATAAACAACTAACCAAAAGGAACCTCACATGAACTTTAAAGAAAAAAGAATGCAAGAGATCCTCATAGAAGGATCAGAAAAATTTGGAATCTTAGGAACCAAGGCGGAATTTGAAGCAGAGGGCACGCGGGTGGATGAACTTTTAAGACTTTTAGAAATAACTGCCCGAGCTAATCTAAGTTTTACTTTAAAAATTGGGGGTTGTGAAGCAGTAAGAGATTTAATTGAAGCCAAGCAATATGGTGTAGATGTAATAGTAGCACCCATGATCGAAAGTCCTTATGCTTTGCAAAAATTTATTGATGCAAAAAACAAGGTATTCGAGCCTGAGCTACAAGATCGTACCAAATTTCTGTTCAATTTAGAAACGAGAGTAGCATTCGATCAAGCAGATGCATTGATAACTACCGGGAAACAAGAAAACGGAGTTGATGGAGTAGTTTTCGGAAGAGTTGACTACACAGGATCGATGAATCAAACACGCGACACAATCAACACTCAACAATCCACTGATGATGTTCTATCCATATCTCAAAAGTGCAAAGAGAATGACTTGGTTCTTGTTGTTGGAGGTGGAGTAGCAGAGGAAGCGATTCCCTATTTGCAACAGATGAATAACTTACATCTCACCAAATTTGAAACACGAAAAGTAGTTTTTGACGCTTCGCTGCTCTCTACAAATAATATCGAAGATGCCCTGAAACTAGCAGTTGAATTTGAGTTACTCTGGTTACAAAACAAAAGTGATTACTACCAAAGCATAATTGCTGAAGATGCCAAACGATTAGAAATGCTTGAGGCTCGATTCAAAATCCTTTCAAGGTAATGGTTAAAAACATACTGTTTGATCTTGATGGAACCTTAATTGATTCCTTCACAGGAATTCAAGAGGCAATCAACATAGCAATTGCTAATGTTAAACCTGATAATTCTTATCATTTTGGAAAAGAAATTATTGGTCCTCCGATTCAGCAAATATTCCAGAATATTATGGGGGATGTTTTTGATGAGGATATGCAAGAGCTTATTCAAAACTTCAGATATCAGTATGACAACATATCCTGTAACAATGTGGAATTGTTTGACGCAGTTCGTGATGGTTTGTTGGAACTGAAAAATAGAAATGTTAATCTCTTTATATTCACGAATAAACCTGAAAAAGCCAGAATACAGGTTCTTAAAAACCTGGAGATTGATCATTTATTCAAACAATGTATTTCTCGAGACTCTATAGTCCCCTCTTTTGAATGTAAGTCTGAGATGCTTACCAAATTAATCCAACACCATACACTGAATACAGAAGAATGCTTAGTAATCGGAGATTCTCTGGAAGATCATAACGCGGCAAAAAAAGTTAATATTAAATTCATTGCTGTCCAATATGGTTATGGTAACTTTTCCAATGAAAAATCGATGACTAGAATCCAAGACTTCTCATCCCTTTTTCATCATATTTAAAGAATGAATATCAAAGTTCATATTATTGCTAGAGAGGGAAGCAAACGCGTAGTTAGAAAAAATTTAAGACTCTTAAATGGAAAACCGATGGTGTCTTATGCCATAGAGGCTGCACTAGCCTCTGAACTACTAAAAAAAGAGAACATATTCCTCAATACGGAATGTCCGGAAATCGCTAGTATTGGCAAAAAGTATGGAATTTCAGTTTATGACCGCAATCCCACTCTTGCTGATGATAATGTGGTTTTGGACGAACTTACTTACGATTTTGCCAAGCATAATCCCTGCGAAATAGTTGGAATGGTGAACCCTGTCTGTCCACTAACTACAGGCGAGGACATTGACCGTGGCATTAAACTATTTCTCGATAAAGATTTTGATTCCTTAATCACAGTCAGAGAAGAGCAACTTCAAGCCTTTCTTGAAGACAAACCGATGAATTTTAAGACAGGCAAGAAAATCGATAAAACCCAAGACCTTAGCCCAGCTCAAATCGTTACTTGGAATTTCTGCTTCTGGAAAACAAACACTTTTCTTTCCACCTATCAGGACAAGGGATACGGTGTATTTCACGGCGATGTCGGGCTCTGCCCCATCGATAAAATGCATGGAGTAAAAATCAGTATTGAAAGCGATTTTCAGATTGCAGAAGCCTTGCTTCAATTGAGAGCAGGGAAGGATTCTGATCCTGTATATTACTAAGCGATATGTCAGTTCGAGTCTTTACTGAAGAAGAAGTTTGTTTATTTGCGCAGATTTCCGGAGATTATAATCCGGCTCATCTTGATCCCGTTTTTGCCAGAAAAACGATTTTTGGAGAAGTTGCAGTTCATGGAGTATTCGTTGCTCTTAAAGCATTGGATGATAGCTTTTCTGATATATTAGGATCTGTTTTTATCAAAGACTTACGTATTCGATTTAAAAAACCGATTCGTTTGGCAAAGAAATATGAAATCAAAGTAGAGAAAACTAAGAAAACTCAGTGGGAAATTAGAGTCTTTTCAATAAATGAGCTTTGTATTAGCTTGGTATTGCAATTTGAAGAAACAGAGCCATCACAGAAGAAAGCGACCCAGGTTAATGATTATAACTTATCTCGCATACCAAAAATATGCGACCCGCTTTCTAAAGTTGGGCTTGCAGGAAGTGTTTCACCTCATTCTTTTGACACGGATTTGATTGCAAAATTATTTCCTAATCTTGCATCTCATTTTAGCCAGGATCAGATTGTTACAATAATGGCAACTAGCCGGTTGGTCGGAATGGAATACCCTGGTTTGCATTCGGTGTTTTTAGAACTGCAATTAAATTTTGATGAAGGTTACTCTCAACAAGAAAAAAATGATTTAAGGTATAAGGTAACATATACTCACCCGATTACATCACATACCAAAATAGAGGTTTCTAATGATCATGCTAAAGGAATAGTGAAAGCCGCATTCCGCCCTAAACCAGTTTCTTCAATAAAAACTTCAGAGCTAAAAAAACAAATTCATACACATGAATTCTCTGATATGCGTGCTTTAGTTGTTGGAGGATCTCGTGGCTTGGGAGCTTTAGCAACAAAGCTTATTGTTGCTGGTGGAGGAAATGTATTATTCTCGTATGCGAAGGGCAGTGACGATGCAGTTGAGTTACTAGATGACCTTAAGTCTTCAGTAAGCGGATGTGGTAATTCATTTCATTATGACGTCTATGAGGCTGAGGATATTGTAGGGTTAATCGGAGACTTTATGCCGACACATCTCTTATATTTTGCCACCCCTCGAATTGCTATAGCTGATGGAATTGGTTTTGATAAAGAGCTTTTTAATCGTTATAATCTTTTCTATGTTCAACGATTTGGAGAAATTGTAAGTTCGCTTGAGCGAATTAATCCGAATTTGTCTGTATTTTATCCTTCCAGTGTTTTTTTATCGGAAATTGTAACTAAGGCATCGGAATATGCTTCATCAAAGGCTGCAGGAGAAATGTATTGTAAGCATTTAGAGAAGATTAATCCATCGATGAAAATCTATATATCGCGTTTACCGAGATTGGAGACAGATCAGACCAGTTCAATTGTGCCAATCGAAACTAAAGATAAGGTTCAGGAAATTTTAAAAATCATAAAGGAAATAGCGTGAGTGAATTAAAAGAAAAAGTATTAGAGATCTTTTCCGACATTTTAGAATTAGAGATTTCTGAATTAAACGATGAGACGTCACCTGACAATACTTCGGAATGGGATAGTTTGGCAGCTATGCATTTAGTCTCTGCAATCGAAGAAACATTTTCCATTAGTTTATCAACAGGAGAAATTATGAAGATGAGGTCTATTGGAATTGTTCAAAAAGTTATACAGGAAAAGGAAGTTAGCTAGATTTTACAAATACAAGTGAAGAATTCAGGCAGTCAATGGCGTAAGTTAATTCGCTCTAATTCATTTAATCGAGAGGAGTTAAATATTGGGATATCTGCAACTTGCACGATAGACCCAATTATGCCTATTATCGGAGGAAGTTTGCTTGATTCTGATATCTTGGTGAGGTTCAAGAATACAGAGTTCAATCAGATTCATCAAACTTGCTTGGACTATCGTGCCACATTTTCTTTGGGTGTAGAAAAGCTAGATGCCATTATTATATTTTGGCGTGTAGAAGATTTATTCGTTGCTGAATTTCAGGAAATAGAAAACCCTGATTTTTTGAGAAAAACACAAGAAAAACTCAGGGAGCTCATTCAGGTCGTTGAGTTTTTGTCAGAGCATTTTGATGGAACCGTTTTGATTAATGATCCTATGTTCCCTATTCTTGGGGAAAGAAATCTGTTGGATTTATGCGAGGGGCCTTATCTGCAAATATTCTATAATAAATGGGTTGCTTTCTGGAATAATGAGTTCAAAGAGCATGCGAATGTTGTTCGACTGAATTTGGATGCAGTTATCAGAAATGTTGGTGCTAAAAGTGCGATTGATTTAGCAAAATGGTATCTTTATCGACAACCTTATAGTGCAACTTTCTGGAATGAAGCTGGTGAATATATGAGTCGTGCGATATTTGCCTTAAGAAGAGCATCGAAAAAAGCATTGGTTTTGGATTGTGACAATACCTTGTGGGGTGGAATCATTGGAGAAGATTTGTTAGCAGGAATACAACTGTCTGAAGATTTCCCCGGGTCAGCCTATCGCGCCTTCCAAAAGCAGATTGTTGCACTAAAGAATCGAGGTGTTTTCATTACTTTGCTCAGTAAGAATAATGAAGAGGATGTCTGGGAGGCTTTTGAAAAACACGATGGAATGATTTTGAAAAGAGAAGATATTAGCGCTTGGCAGATCAACTGGAATTCTAAAGCGGATAATATTACTTTAGTGGCAAAGGCTTTGAACATAGAAACAGATAGCCTTGTATTTATAGATGATAACCCTGTGGAAATTGAAGAGATGAGGATGCGTTGCCCCGAAGTGGTCTCTTTACAAGTGCCAGAAGATATCGCCGGTGTCACAGAGCTCTTAAAGCAGCCTTATCTTTTTGAAAAGTTTATTGTTACGCAAGAAGACCAGCAGAAAACGCAAATGGCACAGAGCGAGCTTTTGCGTAAAAAGGAACAGCGAAGTTTAGCACCTGAAGACTTTTTAAAAGGACTGGAAATTAAAGTTTTTTTGTCTAGAATGAGGGAGTCGGAGATTGCGAGAGTTGCGCAACTGATAAATAAGACAAACCAATTTAACCTGACCACGATTCGGAGGACACAGAGTGAGGTTCAAGGACTGATGGCGTCTGATGTTATTGATGTTTATACGATGAAAGTCTCTGACAAATTTGGCGATTATGGGTTGGTCGGAGTTTGCATAGTTCAGCGTATTGGTGATGAAGCAAGCATTGATACATTTCTTATGAGTTGTAGAGTTCTGGGTAAAGGGGTGGAGTCGGCTTTTCTTTCAGGATTGTTATTGCATCAAAAAAAGTATGGAATCACAGCTGTGAAAGGTCAGTATATTGCTACTCCTAAGAATAAGCTTGTGGAAGATTTTTATCAGAAACACGGTTTTGAAATGCGAGGAGATCGTCGATTTACTTATTCCTTGCAAGAAGAGATCAAGATTCCTGAGCATCTTGAAGTTCAAATGATTTGTGACTGAATATAATACATTTGATTATTTCTTAAATCTATTTGCGATCGCAGTTGTGTGTTGGCCTATATATCATCTATCTCCGTCCGGTATTGTGCGGAAAGGTATCTTAATTTCAATGGGGTGGCTTTGTCTATGGTCAGTTGCACCGCGCTTTTTATTGTTTTACATAATGTATTGGGGCATTGTTTGGGGGGCATTGTTTTTGCAAAGAAAAAATATTTCTAGCACGGTTCTCTTTGTAGCCTTACTGGCATTTTTATTATTCCCGATGGTTTCATGGAAGCTATGGAGTAGTGCTTATTTACAGTGGGCGAATTTTATTCCTCATTATTTATTGTGGAATTTTGCAAGACCGATTGGTGAAATCGACTTGGTGAATTCAATACTATTCCCGATTGGTATCTCTTTTACCACATTTAGGGCACTGGACTTACTCATTAAAACTAGAGTAGGAATTCTAGAAAAAACACCAGATTTCCTGAATTTCTTAGCTTACGCCTTTTTCCCATTTGTTTTGGCCGTTGGTCCCATTTGTGAATTCAATGAAGTGGAATCAAAACTAAATCAAAAAGATAGAGTTACCAAAAAAGATTTTGCAACTGGTTTTTGCTATCTGATGAGCGGCTTAATTAAGGTCTTTATTCTAGCATACCCATTAAGCAATTCGGGAGCAGTCTTTACTTTTTTTGAGCACCAAGCGACTTGGATTATTTGGCTGGAATTGTTAAAGTTCACTTTTTATATTTATCTAAATTTTGCTGGATTTGCTGACCTAGCTGTTGGATTTGCACGAATTTTTGGTTTTCAAATCAAGGGCAATTTTAATTTTCCGTTTCTCCAAACTAATATTCAGAATTTTTGGAATAACTGGCACATGAGTTTGTCTGCATTTGCTCAGAGAAATATATATGTTCCTTGTGGAGGCTATCGAAAAAATCGTCAATATATAGCATTGTTAGCGACTATGCTGGTTATAGCATTGTGGCATGGTTTAAGTTGGACGTGGCTATGTTTTGGCTTCTTTCATGGAATTGGATTATGCGTGCATCGTTACATTGAGCGGAAGAAAAAAAGAAAAACAAAGAAAAGTGAATCAATACTCATAACTGGCTTAAAGGTTTGCGTAACCTTTTCATTCGTATGTTTTTCTTTCCCGTTGGTAGCGCTTGCAGATGATGCTATTGTACCATTTTACAAAAATTTATTAGGGCTATAATGCAGGGACATTTAAAATATTGTAAGTTTCTGACTGCTCATTTTTGGGGAGAGCGATTAGCTCAATTTTCTATTATCAGAATTATTGGCTGGGTCTTGGTGTTACTCTTTTTCCTCGGGTTTACTAAAGATTATTTTTATGAAGTTGGTATTCGAGGACATATCAAGCAAAGCACCTACCCTGAAAATATGACCATGATGATTCGTGAGTTTGGCGACTCCCGAGGATTTCAGCAAGTGGCAGAAGCAAATGTGAGCGCAATTAAGTTGGCATGGATCTCTGGATCCAGTTGCCAAATAAAACAAGAGCAGAGCTATGATTACCTTCAATCCCGCGTAGCACATGCGATAGAAGAAAGATTAGGGCAGCCTACTCATGGACTCACATATTTTATGTTCTCCAATCGATTACTGGAAACATTGGCTTCGCTGAATCATTTGGCAAAAGAAAGTCCTGATGTAGTAGTAATCACCTTACACCCATTTCATTCTTTTGATTCTCGGGTTATTTTCTTTCGTCAGTATATGATGCCTGCAATGTTGCCAGAACTTTTCCCTTCTCTGAGTAGTATTCTATTTTCTAAACCGAAAAATTGGTTGAGATATGGTTTTTCTTCTATTTTTACTTTGATAGAAGATCAACGGGACTATGCTTATTTATATAACAAGATTCCCACAAAATTATCACTGATTGATTCCCATACAGCGACGAAATGGTCTACTCGCTATCAAGAGGAAGGCGAAGAATGGCTGAGCAAATATTATAATTATTCCTATATGTATTTGACTGATGCTTATAAGGATATTTTAGGAACTGACTTTATAGATGAAATGGCTTCTGGTGAAGGAGTATGGAATAAAGCTCTGTTAGGCCAAATTTTTAGAAAAGCCGATGAATTAAATATTCCGACACTCATTTACATTGCACCACTATCACCTTCTGCTCGTTCTTCAGAAAGAAATCAGCAGATATTGCTGGATCGAGCGATTACTTTAAAAAATTACAGTAAACAACTGAACGAAACAACGAAAGTTCGTGTAGTTGCTGATGTTCCACTCCGAGTAAGAGATTCCTTAAAGTATGCGCAAGGCAAGAATGGTAGAGAAGATTATATTCATTTGGCAGATGGAGAAACAGAGGAACAGTTGAGTGCTTATCTTGCTTCACAGATTTTATCAATGTTACTTGCTGACAAAGAATGAAATATTTTTACGAACTCTTACTAGCCTTCCTTATTGCAGTCATTATTTTTATAACTGTAGGATCTAGCTTTCAGCAAATGAGCTTTGTATATCAAGGTTTTTAGTTTGATCATGGAATCCGAACAGGAAAAAATACTATCACCGTTAGGAACGATCTTATCGTATTGGCGATTTGCCAAAGCCAACTTGTCGTTTACTAATCATCCTATTATTGGTTTTAAAAAGAAGATTCTCCCGGTTCTTCATGAGGCTGGTGGAGATAAAAGTCGTTTGAGAGCCTTATATAATAACCATCAAGGAAAAAGATGTTTTGTTCTGGGTAATGGACCCAGTCTCAAGAAGATGGATCTCAATCTACTCAAAGATGATATCGTTATTGGATCTAATGGTGTCTACAAATTATTTGAAGATTTTTATTTTCGCCCAAGCTATTTGGTTTTCCAGGATGGGTTAACTATTGCCAAGAAGGCTGAAGAAATAAATGCACTTAAAGGAATTCCAAAGCTGGTCGCTTTACATGCATCACATTTAATCAAGCGTGATACAAACACAACTTTCTTCTATTTATCAGATCACCTAGGCTGGCATGAGATCTCACCTGATAATAAAAATATTATAAGAGAGAACCTCCCACAGTTTTCTAACAATTTTTCATCGGTGGTATCGAACTTGGGAAATGTATCTCATACCGCACTACAGTTGGCTTATTTTCTAGGATGCGATCCTATTTATATTATTGGATGTGATCATTCACACGGTGAACTTTGCAAATATTTCCCACCTGGTCATATAAAGATAACAAATGAAAATTTTCATATTTTTCAGCAGAATCATTTTACAAAGAACTATTATAAACTAGGAGATTATATTGGGGTACCTTTGTATGATTTAGAAACTCAGGGCTATAAAACGGCAATGAATTATTTAAAAAATAACAATAGAAAGCTAATCAATGCTGGAAAAAGCTGTAACTTAGACTTTATTCCATCAATAGATTTTAAGTCACTATTTTAACAACGAACTACTTTAATTATTGTTAATTATGGGTGTAGTCTTCTAGTATTGGGTCTTTTTATATGACTGATTTTGGACTAGCATACGTACTATTCTATATTATCACTCTAAAGTTGCTAATTTGGAACACTCTTTTGGGAAATACAAAAAATCAAATTCTCTCAAAGTAACTACTCTGTGCAGGAGCATCTATAATTTCGGTAATATTATTTGAGTAAGCACTTAGAATGCCCAATCTACCTATGCAATAAAGAAGACCACTGGAAAAATAAATACGATATCAAATTTGGAATAAAGAATACTATACTAAATTCCAAAAAGGTTATATTAATTACAAGAAATACTTTTATAAAGGACTTCCTGTAAGATCACTTACAACTGAACAAATCAAAATAAAAATATAGAATACTTGTTCTAAGCGATTCATTTAGCTGTGGTGAAACAATACATGATATTAATGATATCTGACCATATCAAATCGAGCATCAAAATTATATTCAGATGCAAGTAATATTGAGGTAATAAATTTCTCGATAATTGGCGCTAGCACTGTTAATGAAATAGACTAGATTGATAAATATGGCTGGGAACTTAATCCAGATTAAATTATTAGGCAGTTCTATTATAATGACCAATTGATAATTTTATCTAACTTTACAAACAAAGGTAATGCATCTAGGCAAATAAACAGAACCTTTTTATTGCCCTTAAACATTTTGAGTTAAAAAAATCCAGTTTCTTATATGCTTACTTAGGTGAGCAATTTTTTTCATTACAAAAGAAACTTGGTTATGCTCAAAAGCTTGATTTTAACGAAATTCACAAATCTAAATTTTCTGGTTGGATTACTGCACAAAATAGAATCAAACAATTTGCAGAAAAAGCAAAGTCATTTAACATTCCAGTTGTAATGTTAGTCATTCCTAATTTAAGGGAAACCTTAATGACGCTAATTACCCCTACATTAAAACTAATAATATTTTAAATAGAATTGCTAAAACTTATAATTTTGCATTTCTAAATCTAAGAGATTCATTTGCCAATCTTAATCCTCAACGCAAAAATTGGTGACCTCTATTATTGGATGCTCATCCAAGTGAAGCTGGACATACCTTAATCGGTACAACTGTTGCAACATAAATCTCAAAGAATTATTACATAAGTAATTAATACACCTGTTTATGATCAAAAATCTTTTAATTTTAGATGAAATTAATATTGCTGGAGGGGTCGAGACTATACAAAAAAACTTAATACCCGAGTTTTGCGATCTAGTAGATCATACCTATTGGATCTTACCACACTCTGTAGCTAATAAATATAGAGAGTATTTCAAAAACTTACAAAATCTCAAAATTATAGATTTAGAATTTGAACGTCACTCTTTACATGATTATGCAAAAAAGATTCTAAAAATTTTTTTTCGTAATTCTATCTTATATGAATATTTCAAAAATCTTAGGATTAAAAAAACAATTCAGCAATTTCATATTGATGCCCTTTTCACCACATGTATTTTTACACAATTACACCCAAAAACAGAAATACCTACTGGTGGTATATTCTGTGATTTGAATGTAGAGGGTGAACTGAGAAGAAAAGTATTATCTTCGCTAGAATCTTGGATTAAATATTCGAGATTTATATTTCCCATATCAAATGCATCCAGAGGAGCATTAATTGAAACGTATCCGAGTGCTCGGTATTTATCTGAAACAATACCCTTAGCAGCATCAAAACCAAAGTTTAACGCTAAAGAAAAAAGAAAAGATAATCTATTTACATTCTACTATCCATCGAATGCGATGCCTAATAAAAATCACCTCTGTTTGTTTGAAGCTATTCTTAAATTATGTCGAAAGAGACAAGACTTCCAAGTCATATTAAGTGGTGGCAATACAGATAAATTTGGAAATAAGGGATTTTTTGATGATGAACAGATGAGTAAAACTCAGAAGTTCTATATGCAACATAAAGATATCCTCAAGAATTTCATATTTGGAAAAGGCTTTGTTAGTGAAAAGGAAGTGGCCGAACTTTATCGAAGTTCATCTTGTGTAATCAGTAGTTCTAGTTCTGAAGGTTTTGGATTTGCACTATCAGAAGGAATTGCTTTCGGAAAGCCGATAATAGCCTCTGATATTAAACCCTTTCGGGAACAGGTAGTTACTTATGAGTGTGCTTCAAAAGTTCGCTTTTTTAAAAATCAATTATCAGATTCTTTAAAGATTCAGTTAGATAGTATGCTATCGGATCCTATTGCTGAAATGGATGATTCAGAAGTTCAGGATATATTAAACAGATGGACCTGGAAACAAGCTGCGAAACTATATATCAACCATCTGTCTACTTAGAAAATGAAAGTTTTGCACATTTCTTTAGATCATTATGCAGGAGGTGCATCAATAGCAGCTTATAGGTTACATAAGGAATTGAGAAATCTAAACATTGACTCGGATTTTTTTTGTAAAAATAAACAATCAGAGACGCCTCATATCTTAAAGGCAAAATATCATATACAAAAGAAAAACCAGTTCAGAAGTAAATTAGATCAAATAAAATTTAGTCTGAAATATAATATTCTTAAAAGAGCGAATAATGATTGGAGTAACCCCTATTTAGTTTATGGAAATGAAGTTTTAGACCGATTCTTGGACCCAGGATTTGATGGATATGACCTCATCCATTTCCATTGGGTGTCTACTTTTATAGATCTAAAATCATTTTTTTCAAAATTTAAATCACATCAAGGTTTTGTTTGGACACTACACGATACCTTTCCTATCACTGGCGGTTGTCATCATTTTAGAAATTGTAATAAGTATCAAATTGCATGCGGTTCATGCCCTCAAATCAATTCAAGCGATAACAATGATATCACTCAAAGCAGCTTGCAAGAAAAACAAAATATATTTTCTAAATTAAATAAAGAGAGAGTATGCTTTGTATCACCCAGTGAATGGCTCAATCAAGCTACTCAAAAAAGTGCTATTACCAAATTATATAAATCATTAAAAATAAACAATGGAGTAGATGAAAATATTTACTATCCACTGGATAAAAATTCAATTAAAGAACAATTCCGGATACCTAATAATAAAAAAATCATTTTATTTATAACAAAAGGGGAAAGTATACTCAAAGATGCATTAGAAAAAATTGATAATATAAATGATTATATGGTGATATCGATGGGTCATTATCCTCAATCTTTGACTCAAATTATTGAAGTCAGACATATGGGCAATATACATGATGACTTTTTGAAATCTCAGATTTATAATTTAGCCGACATCTTCGTTTTACCAACCGATGTCGATAATTTTCCAAATACAATCTTAGAAAGTTTTGCATGTGGTGTTCCTGTTATTGCAAGCAATGTTGGTGGAGTTCCTGAGTTGGTTATACATAACAAAACAGGAATACTCTTTGAAAAGAGTTCTAGTAAACAATTAGCTATGGCAATACAAAATTACTTTTATGATATGGATATTCATGAAGATATGAAACAAGAATGTAGAGAGTTTGTTATTTCAAAATTAAGTCTGAAAAAACAGGTAAAGCATTATAAAAACTTATATGCTCAATTAATAAGCTAATAACTAATTTTAGATGAGAAAAAAACTATCAATAAAATCTAGGTCAATTCTTATATTATTACCATTGGTTATATCAATTGTCTTGGTAGAATGGCTATGCTCTTTCTTTCCTTACAGTTTAGCTCAAACAGGACATTGGGCCAGTGATAGTGCCTTAAAATATGGTTGGGGTTTTAGACCTAACGAGAAGGTAATTATGCAAGATATGGATACAGGTGAAAAACACGTGTATAATATAAATAATAATGGATGGCGTGATATTGATAGAATTTACAAAAATCTCGATAATCGGTTTAGAATTTTAATTATAGGAGACTCAGTTACTTTTGGATGTGTAATTGATGAAGATTTATTGTACACTAGAATCCTAGAAAAGACCTTTATTGAAAACCATCAACCAGTAGAAGTAATAAGTATTGGTTATGGTGGTTGGGGCACTGATCAAGCTCTAGAAGCCTTAATAAATGAAGGTTTTAAATACAATCCAAACTTAGTGATTTTTCAATTTTGTGGTAACGATTTATGGAACAATGCTTACTATGAGAGAAATGAATTTGAAAATACAAAACCATTTAAATATTCGATAGAAAATGGAAACTTGGTAAAAAAAATAAATAATAAATTTATGCAAGCAAGAAATTTTAGAGATTCTATTAAAAAAGTGATTCAAAAATTTGAAATTTCAAAAAGGATTTACGGTATCTATTTATCCTACAGAATGAAAGAACCCCCAATAACTAGACACGATTTTAGCAATAAACATGATTTAGTTTATGAAAATTCTTTTCGTAGCAGAGAGAACCTAAATTTAGAATTTAAAGATAAGAGGATTAAAGACCTGGTATCTATTTTAGAAAAAGATTCAAGGTCTGAATTAGAAATGAATAAAATAGAATCGCTTATTACTAAAACTGATAATCTTAAAAGGAGAGATTCTATACTGCGAATAATGGAAAAAAGATGGATTAAACAATTTTGGAATAAAGACAAATATTATAAGATAGACTCTTCTGCATCTAATAAATATCACTGGGATCTATATTTTAAAATTATTAATAAAGCTAATAAACTTTGTATAAAAAATGATACGAACTTTGGAGTTTTTTGCCAAGATGACAAAGAGTTTTTTAAATTTTGGCGTGAATGGTTTCTTGCTAGTGAAAAATCTGCATCACAAAATGCGACTGAACTTTATAATTACAATAAAATTAAGAATTTTTGCCTAAAAAATAGTATCTTATTTATTCCCACTAATAGGAATTACACACGTCCAAGAAATGATGCACATCCAGATGAAAATGGCCACAAAGCAATGGCATTGGATATATATGATTTTATAAACTCCAATTTCAAAATTCAAAGTTCATTAAAATTAAACGAGGGATAAAATGCTAAATTTCTTCCTAAAAAATAAATTTGTAAGAGACAAAATAAACTTTTATCTCTCTCAAAATTATTATAATGAACTTGATTTTCAAATCCCCTTAAGTCATGGTTTGATTTGTCCAGTATATAAAAAAATGATTTGATTTGCTTCTCAGAAATATTTGTCCAACAAGAGTATGATCAAATTTTCAGAAAAATCCCAATCCCAACTTCATGGATTGATATTGGATGTAATTGTGGTTACTTTACGCTTTGGCTAATTGAGCAATTAACCAAAACTGGATTAAAGGATTTCAATGCTATGTTAATTGAACCAGACCCAATACATGGGGATTCTATAAAAACAATAATCAAAAAGAATAACTTGGATCAAAAAGTTACCTACTACCCTAAAGCAGTATCATCCAAAGAAGGAACCGTTGAATTCATTCAACGTGATTTTATGTTTTCAACCTTACGCTCTGTGCATTCTTCAAATAAGCAATCCATTAAGGTAGAGTCCATTTCACAGGAGCAAATATTAAACAATATCAGTGATATAGATCTTTTAAAAATAGACATTGAAGGTGCAGAATTTGAATTCATCCAGTCCTACTCAAAGGTAATAGAAAACTCAAAACATGTCGCAATGGAATGGCACTCATGGCATAGCGGAAGAGGTGGCAAGAAGCATTAGTGACGATTCTCTCAAATCACTTATCTACAATCTAGCCGATCTTTTCATTTTACCTTCTGATATTGATAATTTCCCAAATACTATTCTTGAAAGTTTTGCATGCGGAGTTCCTGTAATCGCTTCAAAAGTAGGAGGTATACCAGAGACAGTCATTGAAGGCCACACTGGTTTGTTATTTGATATCCATGATGCATCGACATTGTCTTCTGCAATCGAACAATTTTACACAAACAGGGAACTTCACAAAACCATGTCCTCGAATTGCCGTTCCACTGTTGTTGAAAAATACACATTGATGCAACAGGCTGGAAAATACACGAACCTCTACCATGGTTTAGTTTATAAATAAACCGTTATTCACAGATCAGTTATGTTGCGATTTTTACTCAAAAACAAAGCTCTTCGGCGCAGAATTTGTTTCGAACTGTTTCACAGATACTTTAAAGATTTTAGATTTGAAATCCCACTGGAGAATGGCCTTGCTTGCCCTATCGTTAAAAGAGAAGATCTTGTTTGTTTCTCAGAAATATTTGTTGAAAAGGAATATGATGAGTTTTTCAGACAACTTCCGATGCCAAAAACATGGTTGGACATTGGCTGTAATTGTGGCCATTTCTCTCTATGGTTAGTCCACTTATTGCAGAAGTATCAAATACAGGATTACAAAGCATTCATGCTGGATCCTGACCCTGCTCAAACCTCATCTATAGAATCAGTTCTTAAACGAAATCACCTAGAAGCCAATATAACCTACCTACCCAAGGCAGTATCCAGTGAAACTGGTAAAATTAAATTTATACAACGGGATTTCATGTTTTCAACCTTGGCAAAGGTTCATTCAGATACCAATGATGCAGCTATTTTGGTAGATGTTATGGATGAAAAAGAAATGCTTACTCTTTTTGACTCTATTGATCTGATCAAACTGGATATCGAAGGAGCTGAATTTGATTTCATTAGTAACTACAGGCAAGTTTTACACAAAACAAAATACTTAATAATGGAGTGGCACTCTTGGCATAACGGAGGAGGAGGTCTTCAACAGCTTCTGGATATTCTTAAAGAAGAATCTTTCAAGTGTATTCGCGAGGAGATCAAACCCCAGAATCCAACCCTCAATCCCGCAAGTCCTGGAATGGTTGGGCTTGTGTTATTGAAAAATAGCAACTTCTCAGATTAATACATTCCAGTAACTCTTTATTGATGAGCAGTTACAACTCAAATCTAGATTATATATTTCAGCCCAAATATCCCCAAAAACTCTGGTCTAAATCTCGTTGGCATCTCAATGAAAATATATACTATTTTCTGCCGATACTAAATTTGTCTTGCGGTATACTTACGATTAAAAACCGTTTTAACGGATTGGGAGATACCCTGCTACAGGGCATGCTTGCAAAAAATCTTTGTCTCGAATACCCCAATATACGAATCAATTGTATAAGCCCGCATCCAAACCTTCTAGAAGGAATAAGCTTCATCCACTCAATCAACAATCCCGAAACTTTCTGGAGCATCGATTTTTGGTATTTAGATTCTATGGATATGAGTAAAGCAAGTGCCTATATCTTAGATCCATTGTTTGAAAAGCTTGGTTTACAACAAATTGTTTACCAACCAGAAATACTATTTGAAAATAAGGATCTGGAAATAGCATCAAAACTTATATCTCAATGCAAAAAACCAGTTATAACTATAAACACTCAAACCAAAGAATTTACAAAGAATTGGCCTAAACAGCATTGGGAGCACTTGATACTTCTTTTGACAGAACATTTTGATATTATTCAGATTGGTGATGAACAGGAAATCTCATTGAATAATGTGCTGCGACTTGCTGGCAAATTATCAATAAGGGAAACTGCTGCCCTCCTTTCTCTATGCAATATCCACATAGGAGGAGTCAGTTTTCTAATGCATCTGGCTAGAGCAGTAAACACACCGGCAGTCATTATTTATGGAGGGCGTGAGACAGTAGAGAATTCAGGATATAGTGAAAATATCAATCTCTACAAAAATCTAGAATGCAGTCCTTGTTGGATTCATAGTTCCGAAGGAGAACGTTGTCCCAATGATATGAAATGCATGAAACAAATTAGACCCAAAGAAGTATTAAAAGCAGTAACTAAAATAGTGGAAAATAATTAAAAGCATGGACGAAAGCACTAAATCAAAAAAACACTGGGGTGAACTCGAAAAAAAAGTTTTACAGGGTACAGGAATAGATATTGGTTGTGGTCCGGATCCAGTAATGCCTGATGTGAAACGTTTCGATATGGATGATGGAGATGCCAACATCATTACTGAATATGTAAAAGAGCAATTTGACTATGTTTACTCGGCACATTGCCTGGAGCATATGTTCTATCCCGAAAAAACTATTCTAGAATGGTGGAAACTGGTAAAACCTGGGGGTTATTTATTCTTTATGGTTCCTGATGAAGATCTATATGAACAGGGAATATTTCCAAGTATTTTTAACCCTGATCATAAAGCTACATTTACCATATCCAAAAGGTCCAGCTGGTCTCCAAGATCTTATAATATTTTAGATTTGGTAAACTCAATACCTGATGGCAAGGTGTTAAAACTTGAATTACAAGATGAAGGATACGACAGAACTCTTATGAGTCACTATTCCATGTATTCCAACCCTAAATGGATTCATGCTTTGGAAAACATGGTAGAAGGCTTAAGGTTAAGTAAAAAATTAATACAAAAAATTATTCCAGAATGGTTCTTATCCAAATACCGTATAAAAGACCAAACCTATACTAATGCTTTAGCTCAAATTGCCTGCATTGTACAAAAAAACTCTAACTAGTGAGCCTTATTCAACGAATATACGTAGCTGGATACAAACATGATATTATGTATGCCAGATCCTGCGTTGCCAGTATTCGAAAATGGTATACGGATATTCCAATTACCCTAATCAAGGATGAATCTTATGGACCCTACTCCACAAGCGATATTGAGAATTATTTTAATGCAGATGTTCTCCAGTGCGATATCAAGCAGTTTGGTTGGGGGTTTTCAAAACTGGAAGCACTATACATTGAGAAAAAAGAGAAATTCCTTATTGTCGATGCAGATACGGTCTTAATGGGACCTGTTCTTGATCTTCTTAACGACTACAAAGAAGATTTTGTAGTACCTGCCATAAAAACGACTACAGATTTTCAAGAAAATCAATACTTTGACCCAACTACTATAGAAAAATGGGATGACACTTTTAAGCATACAGGTTATGGATTCAATACAGGGCAATGGGTAGGAACATCCGGTATCTTTAAAAGATCAGACCTTACATCTTTTGTTAATTATAAATCATCTCCAATTAGTCTTTACGAAGAGGGCTTATTTAAATGTGGGGAACAAGGTTTTCTAAATTATTTTTTATTCAAACATCAACAATTGCATAATATATCACTAGCCATAGTGCCATTCATGGAAATTGGAAATAATCACAAAGTTGATGCAATCCAGTCAATAGATGATGTTCAAACAAAAGACTCCTTAATAATTCATTGGGCAGGTATTCGAACACAAAATATCGAACATGCTGCAAATGGATGGATTCTAAAAAAGTATATTGATTATTACTATGATGCTCTACCTTTTGGTAAACTGCGCTATTTTTATGATAATGCTTTTAAGATCTTTATTGGTAATTTAAAAGTGTGTTTTAAAAAGCTTATTAAGAGCTAACTTATGAATGTAAGAAATAAGTTTTTAAATCTAATTCGGGAAAAAAGACTTCCTGACTTTTCTTTTTGGTTAAGAAACCTTTCTCTGCTTAAAAGCTCTTTACAAAATGAAAAAATTGGAGCATGGCATGTAATCCATCAGGATCCATTGATAATCTATATCATGCCTATGGGGGGGCCATATCAACAACTATTTCGCTACATAGGACATAGAAAAACTTATTTTTTTCTTAGCAACCCCTGGATTCCCAGAGATCGAAATCAAGCGATAGAACTCAGAGAGGAAATTATCCAGCACCAGACAATCTATCCAGAATACTCCTTCTTGTTTTTATGTAATGACTCAAAGGAAGCAGATACATATAGAGATCTTGGGCTTGAAGCTTACTTTTGTAATCAAAACTGTTTTATTGATGAAAGTATTTTTAAGCCTTTACCTCATATTCAAAAGGAGTTTGATGCCCTTTACGACGCACAAATCGTCCCCTACAAACGACATGAACTTGCCATAAAAATAACCAATCTGGCACTGAACGGATACTTACTTACCGAATGCAACCATAAAGATTATACACAATATGTTCAGCGTAATTTCACTCACTGCCATTGGTTGCAAAATCCATTCAACTCCCTAAACAAACTGCAGTTTTCAGACTCGGAAATAGCCCAGTTTATAAACAAAGCACGATGCGGATTATGCCTTTCTGCACATGAAGGTGGAATGTATGCCAGTATGCAGTATCTCTTATGCGGCCTCCCGATAGTGAGCACCAAATCCATTGGAGGACGAGATGTTTTTTTTAACGAACAAACAACACTCATCGTAGAAGATACCCCTGAAGCCGTCCAGGAAGGAGTAGATGCCATCATACACAGAAATATTAACCCCAACGATATAAGAGCCATAACGATTACTGCAGTTGAAAAGCACAGACAAACCTTTAAAAATATTATTGCGACAATTTGTGATCGGAATCAAGTATCTGTAAACCCAAACGAAATATGGTCTAATGTTTTCAGACATAAAATGACACAAAAACATCCCTACAAAAATATCACAAAAATCCTCTCGTGAATTTAATTCGATCTATGAACGTTATAAGAAAAGTCATTCAAAATAAACTACATCAATTAGGATATAAAAAAGTATATCAATACCCATCGATGAGGGAGAAACCTGAATCACTCTTTGAACCTAGTTTTGAGAATGTTTTGGGTGCCTATTTTTATCAATTATCTAATTTCAGATTTATACAAATTGGGGCAAATGATGGTATAGCTGATGATAAGTTAAGAAAATTCGTTAACTTCTATAATATGCATGGCATACTAATTGAACCTCAAGCAGATGTATTTCAATCTTTAAAGCAAAATTATTGCAATACATCACATAACTTATACTTTGAAAACTGTGCTATTGGTGTAAAAGATGGAGAGTTGAAACTTTACCGCTTGAAATCACAGTTTGCAAATCTAATAAGTGAAGATTATGCCTACTTGAGAGACAAAAATTTATCAACAGTATTTGCATCCCATGATCCACAACACATTAAAAATCATTTAGATTTTAATAAAATAAAAAACCTTAAAGACGAATTATTTTTAGAGTCTTTAGCTGTTCCAATGTATACTATCGATAGAATATGTGAAAAATATGCATGGAATAACTTTGAATTACTGATGATCGATACAGAAGGTTATGATTATGAGATTTTAAAATCCATAAACCTTAAAAAATATACACCTAGGGTTATTTCATTTGAACATGTCCATTTATCATTTAACGAACGAGAGGCTGCAATAAAATTACTAGTCTCTAATGACTATAAAATAAATATTGATTCAATGGATGTAACGGCATCCAAATAAATGATAGATCCAGTAGACTGGTTTCTGCTAGAACCAAAGCAATGATCCGTATTTCTGCATACATCCCTTGCTATAACAATGAAAAGACTATTGAAAGTGCCATCTCTAGTATCATTGGGCAGGCATACCCCATAGATGACTTTTTCATTATAGATGATGGATCTACTGATGATACTCTTCGAATCGTTCAGCAATTTAAGCTACAAACTCATAAAAACGCAGACAACAAAGGAAGGGGATTTGTTAGAAACTTATCAACAACACTAGCCAAAAATCAATTCATCCTATGCCTAGATGCCAGTAAAAGCCTGGAACCAAACTTTGTAAAAAATGGAATCCAACACTTTCAGGATCCTACAATATCTGCAGTGATCGGAAGAATCGGACAAGATACAACTCATAATTATTTGGATCGCTGGCGTAAAATACACTTATTTAAAACGGAGCAAGTCTATTCAACCCCTATCGAGTGCGGGTTAATCACCTACGGAGCCTTGATGAGAAAAAATGCCATTTTGGATGCAGGAAATTATAATCCATCTCTGATTCATTCAGAGGATGCAGACTTGGGGAAACGACTGATACAGAATGGATGGAAAGTCATTTTGGATCCTAATCTTTCTGTCAATTCACTTACAAGCGACTCTTTCTGGAAGCTACTGGAAAGGTATTGGAGATGGTATGCAGGACAGAACAATGACGTATCGCTTCAGTCCTATTTTCAAAATTTAAGATATTCCCTTTCTTATATGGTCAAAAAAGATATTCAGGATCGTGATTTTCACAGATTAAAACTATCACTTATTTGTCCACATTATCAGTTTATTAAAAGCATCATATCCAGAAAAGGCGGTAGCACATGATAAATATATATAATAAAATAATAAATAGATTACGCAGATATCCCTATTTAGACCTTAAAGTTGCCATTTTTGATGATTTTATTGATCAACTGACCTTTCATGGTTCACTCGCTAAAAATACTCGATTGAAGGCAGAACTGCTTAATCTGCAATCGGTGGGTGAGAAATACCAATTTGCAGTGGACCTTTTAAATCCTCATCAGCATAAGATAGAAATCTTATCGCTTATTCGATACGCGATGGAGTATGAACCTGAAACAATCTGCGAAATTGGAACAGCAGGTGGTGGAACCAACTTTCTCCTTTCACAGTGCTTTAACAAAACCAAAAAAGTTGCTGGTATTGATTTGATTATGAAAAATCAGCATAAACTTAAATTCTACACTAGTAATATTGAACATTGCTATATTAGAAGAGATTCCACTTGTCCTCAAACTATTGGCCAAATAAAGAACTTTTTTGCGAATGATGGGATCGACTTTCTATTTATCGATGGCGATCATAGTTATGAAGGAGTAAAACGTGACTTTGAACTCTACTCTCCCTTTGTAAATGAAAATGGATTAATTATTTTCCATGACATTATTCCCGATTATAAGACTAAACTGAACCAGGATACAGGGCGTTATGCTGGAGATGTACCAGTATTCTGGAATGAAGTTAAGAAAAACTACAAACATCAGGAATTTGTTGAGAATAAAGATCAAGACGGTCTGGGAATAGGCTTAATCCACTGGAAAAAAGACAATCATTAGATGAATTCCTTTTGATGAATTGCTTATAATTCAAATGTAAGATTCAATTGAATGTGAGTATAAAACTAATAATAAGATTTTTTTATCAATTAGTCTTGAACAACAGACATGTTTCCACGATCGCATTTGAGTATTTTAAATCTGTTAAATACATTGATTCCAATGACTTGAACAGCCGATTCTCTCAATCGATCGATCAATTGGGATTAAAATATTTTCTTCAAATTGGTGCCAATGATGGGGTTTCTGGAGATCATTTATATCCTCAAATAGAAAGTAACATGAATTGCTATGGTATACTAGTTGAACCGATACCCTATGTATTTGAAAAGCTAAAAGAAAACTATAAAGACAAGACTAACTTTATACTGGAAAACGTTTTAATATCCGATAAGCCATCAATTGAAAAATTTTACTACATTGATGATTCAGTAGAAGACTCCAATGCAAATGTCCCTGAATACTATGATCAGCTAGGAAGCTTAATAAAAGATAGCGTTATTGAAAACGGAGGCACCGCTTGCATTCCTTTTATAAAATCAGTCGACCTTCAGGCTGTTACAATAACACATCTGTTAACTAAGCATAATTTGAGAAAACTGGATTTATTATATACCGACACAGAGGGGCATGATTATATTGTAATAAAAGACCTGGACCTAAATGCGTACAATATCTCAATTATATTACTGGAACATAAGCATCTCACTTTCATTGAAACCATTAAGACTGTTTTAAAACTTCGCAAAAAGTATCATCTATTTGCTGATGGTGCAGACTTACTTGCGATTAAAAAACCCTGATACGTTCTTTATCTTTTTTATATGATATTAAAACAAAATGTTATGAATATTCCATTTATTGACTTTCAAATAATGCATCAACCGGTCAAAGAAGAAGTTCTTCAATCCTTATCAGACATTATTGATGATAATTCATTTATTTTAGGACCATCTGTTCAGGAGTTTGAGAATAATTTTGCCCGCTTCTCTAATACTAAGCATTGCGTTGGCGTTGCTACCGGCTGTGATGCAATATTATGGGCTCTAAAAAGCGTAGGCGTTAAGAAAAGCGACGAAATCATTACAGTTGCCAATACCTATGCAGGAACTGTTTTGCCTATCACGATGGCAGGAGCCAATCCTGTACTTGTGGATTGCTGTGAAGACACTTTGAATATCAACCCTGCACTCATTGAAGCAGCTATTACTGCTAAAACGAAAGCAATTATCGCAGTGCACCTATACGGACAAGCAGCAGATATGGATGAAATCAGTGCCATCGCTAAAAAGCATGATTTACTCGTTATAGAAGATGCAGCACAAGCACATGGCGCTACTTATAAAGGTAAATCATGCGGCACATTGGGAGATGTCGCAGCTTTCAGTTTTTACCCGGGCAAGAACCTGGGAGCAATGGGAGATGGCGGAGCCGCTGTTACTAATAAGCAGGAAATTGCGGATCTGATTCGTTGCTACAGAAATTATGGTCAAAGTAAAAAATATTACCATGATTACCCTGGGTGGAACAGTAGACTGGACTCGTTTCAGGCCGTAGCTCTTAATGCAAAGTTGAAGCATTTGAAAAACTGGAATGAATCCCGCCGTGAAAGTGCGATTTTATATAAAGAGGGACTGACAGATTTACCATTAATCATACCGGTTGAAAAGAGCCACAACGAGTCCGTTTATCACCTCTTCGTCGTAAGATGCAAACAAAGAGACCAACTTCAGGAATATTTATCCAAGCACAACATTCAAACAGGAATTCACTACCCCATCCCCATTCATAAACTAGGAGCATTTAAAGACTACAGCTTTAATCCTGAGGGTTATCCGGTAACTGAAACGGTTGCAGACGAGTTACTATCGTTACCAATGTTCCCAGGTATGAGTGCAGTACAAATTGATTATGTTTGTGATCATGTTCAAAGATTCTTCAAAACTTAAACCTCATTTGTATTTCAAAATCCTTATCCATGCCTTTAAAAAAATATTCGTGTTCTATTCGTGATGTAGATTTTGGCGACAATGTAACTATTGTTGAACCAGTAAATCTTTATGAGTGTAAATTGGATGATGGCTGTTTTGTAGGACCGTTTGTTGAAATTCAAAAAGATGTCGGTATTGGAAAAAATACACGTATTCAATCTCACTCCTTTATTTGCGAACTGGTAACTATCGGTCATGACTGCTTTATTGGCCATGGTGTCATGTTTATCAACGATCTCTTTCATAATGGGGGCCCATCGGGATCTGTTGAGGACTGGAAAGAAACGATTATTGGAAATAATGTCTCTATTGGTTCCAATGCTACTATTCTTCCTGTTTCCATCGTAGATAATACTGTGATTGGAGCTGGAGCTGTAGTTACTAAAGATATAACCACTCCAGGAATCTATGCAGGTAATCCCGCTAAAATTTTAAGAACACTACATTAACCTAAAACCAAATAGTAGATAGTAATGGATGCACTACCCAAAGAACAATTACTAGACATTATAAAAAACACTCCTGCCAGTGACCCTGAAAAACGAATTAAATACAGGGGTTTTAGTGTTTGTATCGTTATGCCATGTTGGAATGAAGAAGGCAAAGTGGGCGATGGTGTAAAAGCAGTACCAAGAGACATTATCGATACTGTATGTGTAGTGAATAATGGCTCTGTAGACAAGACCCGAGAGGAAGCTTTGGAAGCAGGAGCAACCGTGCTCGATCATCCAACCAACCAAGGTGCAGGCGGAGGTATAAGAAGTGGATTGTTTTATGGAAAACAAAACGGTTTTGATCTCCTTGCAGTTCTAGCTGGAGACAATCAGGATGACCCTAATGACTTACAATCTGTTATTGACAAATTGATTGACGAAAACCTTGATTATGTTCAGGGATCCCGATGGATGCAAGGTGGAAAACAAAAAAATATGACCCTATCACGAAGCATTCTTACAAATTTATATTCTCTATTATTTAGAGTTTTCTTTGGACAAAAAATTACCGATGCAACCAATGGTTTCCGAGTATTCAAACCTGAAATTTTAGATCATTCCAAAATTAATCTCTGGCAAGACTGGATGATTCAATACGAGCTTGAACCTTATCTCTTAATTAAATCTTGTGAGTTCTTTAAGGTCGATGAATCTCCCGTGAAGAAAATCTACCACCAGAACATGAAATCAAACACTAAAATGGTTCCTTTTAAAGGTTGGTGGTCTATTTTGAGACCATTATTTATTATGAGATTAGGAATTAAAAAATAATCTTTATGAATAAAAATAAAATTGTTGTAAGTATCATTGGCGCCGGACGTTGGGGACCCAATATATTAGGAGCACTGTCTCAGCTATCACAGGTTGAAGTCCGTTCTATTTGTGACTTGAACGAGAATTCTCTGAAAGCCATTGAAGCCAGATATCCAACCCTGAAAACAACTAGTAATCTAGATGATATTCTACAAGATAGACAGATAGACATGGTATGTGTAGCAACACCTGTAAAGACCCATTTCACAATTGCCCAAAAAGTTCTGGAGGCCGGAAAACATCTTTTCGTTGAAAAGCCTTTATGTCCAAGTGTTGAAGAGTGCAATAAATTACTAAAGTTAGCTGAAACTAAAAAACTCAAGCTAATGGTTGGCCATGTATTTCTATTCAACCCAACAATACAAAAAGTAAAACAAATTCTTGATTCAGGTGAGTTGGGCAGACTGTATTATATAGAAACTCACAGGACAAACCTTGGACCAGTTAGGGAGGATGTAAATGCCATATGGGATCTTACTTCTCATGATATTTCAATTTTCAATTATTTACTGGATGCTATCCCTCACAAAGTGAGTGCCAACGGTTGTAAAGCACTTGATGGTAAAGTAGAGGATACGACGTTTACCTCTTTAGTATATCCACATGGCGTTTTGGCCCACGCACATGCTAGTTGGTTGAACCCATTAAAAGTCAGACAAATGACAATTGTTGGTGAAAACAAGATGCTTACTTGGGATGATATAGACTTAACGAAGCCCATACAAATATTTGACAGTAGTATAAACATCAGTGGAGAACAAATTTCCGATTCATTTACCCGACATCGTCTGGAATATCATAGAGGTGACGTCCTGATACCAGCAGTTCTAATGGGAGAACCACTCAAAATAGAGATGGAAAGTTTTGTTAATGCCATTATTAACAACGAAGGACATTTATCTGACGGTGCTTTTTCCAGAGATGTTGTTGAGATTCTGGAAGCCAGTGATCAATCTTTGCTCAGCAAGGGAGAATTCATTGAACTGAAAATTTAATCGCTTTTGACACCATTAATCCCATAAAAGTAAATGAGTAATATTAAGATATATTCATTATTAGTGGTATTTTTTAGTCTTTTGACTATTCCATGGCTAGACAAAGGTTTAATTTCATTAGATGCTCGTGGCATTTTGTTTTCTGCTGAAAATGCCATTAACGATGGATTGTATAAGCCATCAAGGCCTCCGGGACATCCATCCTATGAGCTCTATGTGTTATACCCAATTGGTTCTATATATAAATGGTTCACAAATGCACCTCTTAACTCTCTTCTCTATAATACGATTCAGTATCTTTTCAGCCTTAGTTGCTGTTTATGGTTTTATAGAATTCTTCTGGAGATTAAAAAATCCAAGCTTTTAGCCATATTGGGTTCATTCGCTCTAATGCTGTCTCCATCCTTTTACAAGAATAGTATAGATGGGGATGAATTCAACCAGGCGCTAATTGGTTTCCTGATTGCATTCTTTTTCTTGGTCAAATGCTTGAAAAATGAACAGCACTCCATAAGAAAATCAATCTTGATCTCTTCCATAAGCTTAGCTCTGGCAACTGGTTTTCGTCAGGAATTCATCATTACTTTTTTGATATTTCCAATATTTTTTACTATTCACCCAAAGTATAGATTTAATGACTATTTTAAATGGGTGCCGTTCCAACTTGTATGTGGAATTTTAGTTTGGCTTCCTGTTTTGTTCCAGAATGGCTTTCAGGTTCCAACTCCTATGCCAATTCCTGACAACGATGCTTTACGCAGCTTTAACTATAAAATATTAGTAGGTTCCTACAAAATCCTATTTAAAGGGTTCACACCCGCAGTTCTCTTATTTTTCCTAATAGCCATATGGAAATATAAAAAGACTATTATCAATTCATTTAAAAAAACACAACTGGACACCTTTATTCTTTCAACAACAATACTAATAGGCCTGACATTTCTATTTTTATTTTACTCATACCCCTATAAAGCTGATTTTTTACACCCGGTATTCCCTTTACTAATAATTTGTTTTATGTGCTATACCAATAAATACTGGGCAAAGAGTTTGGTTATTCTGAGTGCATTTTCATTTATCGTATCAATTGAAATTGCTCATGGCAGAAAAATTGGTATGCCTTATATCAGCCATGGCCATGGCGTAAGTGTCATTATGGAAAAAACCTATTATAAGAAAGAGAACTTACTGACACTCATAAATAAAGTCCCCAATGGTAAAAATGTATTTATTGCAGATCTTAGAAGCTGGGAATTACAATATTTGGCAAACAATAACCTAGTTCCACTAGCGCGTTCAGAGAATAATCCAAATACATGGAGGGTAAACAGCCAGTTACTGCTAATCAAGGACAGTTCCTTAGTCGAAAAGAAGAAACAACTCAAAGATATAGTAGATCAAGGCTATCGTATTTATATTGAAAAAGAACTTTTTCATACATTCTTTTACCGCTATGAAACCAGTAAAATCTTACAGGAATCAGAAACTTACAACGGTATAGAATACAAACTTCTATAGATCTTTTGATATTTGAAAATATTAGTCTTAAACAACTATCCACTTGATCGTGTTTCCAAGGAGGTTGCCCTAGGAGAAACGGCAAATCACCTCTTATATGGAATCAATTTTTTTGAATCATGGGGACATAAATGTCATATTGCTGAAACATGGAGTCAAAAACAACTACCGTTTAAATATAAGATTCTAAAAAGAGTGCATTATTTTCAGAATCTAGGTGATCTAAAACAACAATCAGAAGTTCTATCACTCTCAAACAAATTTGACGTATTATACGCTCCTTGTGGAACTCAAACACAATGGCTGCAATTTTTAAGATACAAAAAAAAGTATCCAACTCCAATTATAAGTCTGGTTCACCATCCTCCACTGAATGGAAAATTAGATTTTTTTCGGAATGGATTTAATCAAAAGATATGGAAAGGTTTAGATGTAGTGCCCTGTCTTAGTCAGTATACTGCTGACCTAATGAATCTAAGACATAATAGTCAAAAAGCATTTACTGTAAACTGGGGACCCGATTTATCATTTTATAAACCATCCAATAGTCATGGAGAAGGCATTGTTATTGCAGGCAGGACTTCAAGAGATTTTGCGACCGTTATTAAAGCTACTCAAAATACTAGTCTAAATACCAACATTTTTTATCTACAGAATAATCTTGGTTATAATTCAGATTCGTTATCTCCAAATATTAAGTTGATATGTGCTAAAAATGAAGAACCAATTCCGGGAAAAAATAGTGGATGGATTAAGCAAGAAGAATTAAATAAACATTACATGGAGGCAAGAGTTATTGGTATTCCACTATTTGAACAAACCTCACTCGCTGGGCTTACTAGTTTAATGGACTGTCTTGGCATCGGAAAACCTGTCATCATGACAAAAAACCCGAATATTGATATAGATATAGAAAAAGAAGGTATTGGTCATTGGGTAAGCCCCGGAGACTCAAGTGAATGGAGGCGTTTGATTCAATGGTATGAAAATCACCCGAATGAAGCTCTTGAGATGGGAAAAAGAGCTAGAGCATTAGCGGAAGGAAAAATAAACTCAGAACTGTTTGCCAAAAAGATGATGACCCTTTTTAGTGATCTATTAGATCAAAAATCCATATGAAAATTATACAGAGCAAAAAGCTGCAGGCAATAAACTACTCATAATATTGACTGAGATTATTTCACTCACATTAAATGTAATTCTGTAATATAACAAAATACTAAAATAACTAAAAAAATATGAAAGATAAAATATTACTCGATCCACTGCCAAAATATAAAGATGCGAGAGATTTTATTGACCAAATAGTTGAAATATACTTTTCTCTAGCGTCTTAAGGATCACATGAAGTCTAGGGTCTGTAAGGGCAAACCAATGGCATAAAGAAGATTACCACATTTGTTATTCTCACAAAAGAAAAAATGAACTATTAAGAGCGTCCTGTTAGGAATTCAGAAAAACCCTCAGTTATCTAAATTGGTTCTGGACAAGCATTTTATACTGCACCCATGGTAGAACTTGCGATAGAATTTTTAGAAGATTCAGAATTTTAGTGCTTTTCCAAACTATCCAGATAACAGGATCATTACGAATTAGATACAACTCGCTTAGAAGTAGATCTGACCAAACTGTAATTTAAATGGTAGAAATTTTTCATTACAATCACTGCCGCCTTTGCAAAAGCGAAGAAATATATGATGTTCTAGACTTAGGTATGTCAGCGGTGGCGAATTCTTTCTTAAGCAATGAAGAATTGGAGAAAAAAGAATTTTTTGCACCTTTAAAAGTTTTCCAATGCAAAACTTGCGGCAATGTTCAACTAAGAGATACTGTAAATCCTGAAATACTCTTTTCACACTATTTATATACATTTGGAAATTCTGCTAATTTTGTGAAAAATTTTAAGACATATGCAGAGAGTGTCGTTGAATATTTGAGCTTATCTGAAAATAGCTCTATTTTAGAAATCGGATCTAATGATGGGATTTTACTGAAACCCTATAGGGATTTTGGAATGTCGGTAACGGGCGTGTAGCCCGAAGCTAATATAGCATAATCAGCACAGGAAAAGGGGATAGATACTGTTGTAGCTTTCTTCAATGAAAATTTAGCTAGAGACTTAAAAAAAAAGTATAGGTGAGCAAAAACTAGTAGTCGCCAATAATGTATTTGCCCATATTGATGCTATCGATTCTGTTGTTACCGGAATTAAAGAAATTTTGAGTACTGGCGGTGTTTTTATTTTTGAAAATGCCTATCTTCTGGATACCATTGATGGTAATTATTTTGATCAGGTATATTTAGAACACCTTTTTCTATCACAGTGTTCTTCCACTGGCTAAATATTTTAGAAGTTTTGAAATGGAGATCTTTCGAGTAGAAAGAAATAATATTCAGGGCGGCACCATTAGAGTATTTGTGCAAAAAACTCCTTGATATAGAAACGTCGAAGAATCAGTCTCTTCTTTTATTGATAAAGAAAAAAAATTCGGACTCTATAAACCGGAAATCTATGAACAGTTTCAAAATGATCTTTAAGAGCTTAAATCCGTCCTATATGAAATTTTGTTAAAATTTAAACAGGAGTATAAGAAAATTACAGCATTTGGTGCTCCTGCCAAACTAACTACATTTTGCTCTTACTTTGGATTGGAAAATCAATAATTGATTTCGTCGTAGACAATTCGGCCATAAAGCAAAACTTATATACTCCAGGCCTTTATATTCCTGAAGTTTCGCGTGGTAGACTATATGAAGAAGCTTTAGAAATATAGAATACTACCTTGATAATGAAACAGAAAGATTAAAAATTGTGAATGCCGCATATGATAAAATTCAGAATTTGCATACCTATAAAAATCGTAGCAAAGAGATTTTGAATATCTTGGACTGCTCAACCATTACAAAAAACCCTCCCATTAGACATTATTCTAAAAGTCAGGCTTTAAGTGCTTATGTAGAACTTCTGACTGATTTTAAAGATCCAATCGGTATTTTTGAGTCCATCATGCACTATAGATTTTTATCAGTTAAATCCTTCAAGCTCTTGATTTTGTGCCTTCTAGAAAAACTAAAATGCGAATTACTTAAGATTATGGCTTTAAATTAATTATTTTGTTTTTCAAATTAGGCCAATGTCTCATAAAAAGTTCTTGAATATTTAAAAGTATTTAAAAAGTTTTGATATTTAATTCCCTAGAATTTCTGATATTTCTGCCAATTGTTCTGGTAGCATATTATTTGTTACCTTTCCAATTGCAAAATGTTCTGTTACTTGTCGCCAGTTATATTTTTTATGGTTCCTGGGATTGGAGGTTCCTTAGCCTACTTATTATCTCAACAATCACTGACTTCATTAGTGGAAACTGCATTTATCACAATTCTGAGGAAAGGAAAAGAAAAGTATTTTTACTCCTTAGTATATCGGTAAATTTATCCATACTCGGATTCTTTAAGTATTATAATTTTTTTATTCAATCATTTCATGAATTGTTATTGGATGTAGGTCTGGGATCAACAAATGCCTGGGTTTTAAATATTGTCTTACCCTTAGGTATATCATTTTACACATTCCAAACCATGGCCTATACCATTGATATTTATCGTAGGAAAAGCCAGCCCACTTCCAACTTTTTGAACTTTGCTCTCTATGTCACTTATTTCCCCCAATTGGTTGCTGGTCCAATTGAAAGAGCTACACGCTTGCTACCTCAATTAGAAAAGCGCCGAGAGATTTGTCCTCAAACAATATCCTCTGGCATTGCTCTTGTATTAACCGGTTTTTTTAAGAAGGTATTCATTGGTGACTTCTTTGCAGCTCCCTATGCAGATCTCGCATTTTCCGATACAAGCTCATGTTCCCCCTCATTTCTTATGCTCGGCATCTGTATGTTTAGCATACAAATTTATTCTGATTTCTCTGGCTATACCGATATTGCCAGAGGAGTGAGTAGGATGCTGGGCATTCAACTCATGATGAATTTCAGGCAACCTTATCTATCCAGAAATATAACTGAATTCTGGAAACGATGGCATATATCATTATCGCAATGGCTTAGGGATTATCTCTACATTCCATTGGGTGGAAATCGTAAAGGTGAATTTAATACTTATAAAAACTTGTTTATTACAATGCTTGTGGGCGGGCTGTGGCATGGGGCAGGCTGGACTTTTTTCGTATGGGGAGCATTACATGGATTCTACTTGATCGTTCATAAAGTCAGTATAAAAGAGTCAAAACCCGATCGTTCAAATATTTCCAGACTTAAAGATTTCCTACCCAGTCTTTGGAAAATTGCGCTCACCAATATATTGGTTCTGATTACCTGGGTATTTTTCAGAGCGATCGATCTGGAACATGCAACTCTATTTATTTCCAACTTCTTTATTGGCTTTGCATCTCCTTCTATACTACTTCAAATCACTCTAATATTTACTTGCTACCTTTCATTGACATTTGGAATGGATTATCTTTTTTATAGAAAAGATTCTGATGATATTTTTTCACAAATCAGCCCACTGATTCGAATTCCAGTGTATGGATTAATTATTCTGGCGACATGGGTTGTATGGCCTTCCGAGAACGCCCCTTTCATATACTTCCAGTTCTAGAGTTAATGCGTTATCAAACCATAGTAAAAGAATTCTTGCTGATCATCGCTTTAATGGTTTTGGCTAATATTCTGATTCAACTCGCCCAGACTGAAAATATTCGCACCTCATCATTAAAAGGTAAAATTGCCGAAATTAAAAATATCCCGCAATCATCTGAGTTAGAACTACTCGTTATTGGCGATAGCAGATCCGCTGAAATCAAAACCGACATATTGGCCAAAGCATTAGGGAAAGAGGCTAATAAAGTATATAATGCATCTGTTACAGCAGGGTGCTGGGCGAGTTCCTATCATCTAACAAAGAACATATCTGATCGCCTGAATAAAGATTCCACCATAGTCTTATGTGTTTCAGAATATTGGCTTGAACGGCCAAATGTTGAAGAAAACTTGGGCCTATACCCTTTTTTTTCTGACTATTTCAAATTCGATATCCAATTCGGAGTAAGTTCATTGATTCCACTTTCTTTAAAAAGAAATGCTCTTTCAGACAGACTGAATTCTGGTATTACAAAGATAATCAACCTAGCATTAAGCGCCAATGATATAGAAAAGTTCAATACCAATGCTAATGATTCCGTCTTTGTCTTGGGACCTGGTAATCTGGCACTCTGTAATGTGGACTTATGGTTTTCTCCAGTATCATTGACAGAAATAGAAAAGAACTTTGCTCAAGCCAATAAAGCTCTGTCGCTTCTTACTAAATTCTCAGAAAACATAATTATAGTATATCTACCTAATGCAGAATCTCGAGAAAAGTATGTAAATACTCACTACCCTGATCGTCAAAAAAGATTCTTTTCATATATTGAAAAAATCTCAGATCTTCACTCCATCCCATTTATCAATCTTCGCAATATCTTAAATAATGATACTTACTACAAGGATTACCACCACTGGAATCCAACTGGTGGAATTGCAGGCTCGACTTTAGTCGGCAATAATTTAAAAGATTATTTATAATACTTCCAAACCTTTGAGAGGATTTATGCCTTTAACACACCATACGCAAAACATATGAGATACTTATTTGGATTTACATTATTCTTCTGTGATGTGAACTGGAAAAAGTAGACAGTAATTCTAAAAAATTGATGTGAACTGGAAAAAGTAGACAGTAATTCTAAAAAATAGAAAATAGAATAATGTCTCAAAAGAAATACAGTATAGAGTTTAAGG
>MDTC01266616.1_pt1 | contig 38655 bp, 28 predicted proteins | sample 811181 | NCBI WGS metagenome assembly MDTC01 (sample SAMN05326644, study PRJNA326480) | marine metagenome | isolation source: seawater | place: Pacific Ocean: North | collected 2011
GAAGTCCAGTTGGGCGTATGACTTGTTGAATTGTACCAGTTGATTGTTCTAGTTCGTATGGACCTGGTGTGGCAGAGGTGTATATTGTTTGGCCAATCCGTTCTTGAAACTCATCAAAATTTAGTGGTCTGTTGTCTAATGCAGAAGGCAGTCTAAATCCATAATCTACCAAGACGGTTTTTCTGGATAAATCTCCTGCATACATACCTCGTATTTGTGGGATTGTCATATGGCTTTCATCTATTACCAGTAGAAAATCTGCAGGAAAATAGTCTATAAGAGTCCATGGAGGTGATCCTGATGGTCTTTGATCCAATGGGCGCGAATAGTTTTCTATTCCTGAACAACTACCCACCTCTCTAAGCATTTCAAGGTCGTATTGCGTACGTTGCTCAATACGTTGGGCTTCGAGATGCTTGTTCTGGGTTTTGAAATAGGCAATTCGCTCCAGAAGTTCATGCTCAATATCTTGTAGGGCCATGCGTAGCTTTTCTTCGTCAGCTATAAAATGTCTAGCTGGAAATATTTTTATGGAATTATGAATACTATGCACTTCACCGGTGGTTGTATTGACTTCTAAGATTTTCTCTATTTCATCTCCAAATAGATCTATGCGATATGAGTTTTCAGAATATGGAGGCAGTATTTCGACTGTATCTCCTCTTACAGCAAAAGTCCCGGGCTTGAGTGTTATGTCGTTGCGATTGTACTGTATTTCGACTAGTTGTCGTAAGAGATTCTTTCGTCTTATAGTTGTGTTTAGTGTGATGTCTATGACGACCTTGCCATAGGATATGGGTGACCCTAAACCGTATATGCTGGATACAGAACCTACAATAATCACATCAGATCTGCTCATTAAGGATGTTGTTGCTGAGAGTCGCATTTGATCAATTTGTTCATTGATACTAGTTTCTTTTTCGACGTACAAGTCGTGCCTCGGTACATAAGCCTCAGGTTGGTAGTAATCATAATAACTAACGAAATACTCTACTGCGTTATGTGGAAAAAACTCCTTGAATTCAGCATATAGCTGTGCTGCTAGTGTTTTGTTGTGCGCTAATACAAGAGTTGCTTTTTGTGTCTTTTCAATAACATTGGCGATAGTGTAAGTCTTGCCAGTTCCAGTTGCACCATGAAGTACTTGGTGAGCTAAACCGGTGTCAAGTCCTTTTACTAAATCGTTGATTGCCTCGGGTTGGTCACCTGTAGGTTCGTAAGGTGCTTGAACTTTAAAATCTGGCATAAATTAATTATACCCGTCACGCCCTAGAAGAGTGTTGTAAATGATATGATAAGAAGATTATGTTGAAAAAACCGAATTTGATTGTAATTGTTGGTCCTACTGCTGTTGGAAAAACTACCAGTGCTATATCTTTGGCAGAGCTGATAGGAGGAGAAATAGTTTCAGCAGACTCTCGCTTGTTGTATGTTGGTATGAATATTGGGACTGCCAAACCATCATATCGAGAGATGCAGTGTGTTCCACATCATCTGATTGATGTGACTACGCCTGACAAGCCTTGGTCATTGGCTCAATACAAAATTGCGGCCAACAACGTGATAAGTGATATACAACAAAGACGCAATATACCTGTTTTGGTGGGAGGCACTGGGCAATATGTACGTGCTATTGTAGAAGGCTGGAATATACCGCCGATACCTGAGGATAACAAGATACGTGACGAGTTGGTTGCTTATGCTGAGAGGCATGGTTCCATGATCTTACATGAGAAATTAATGAGATTGGATCACGAAGCGGCGGAATCAATTGACCCTCGTAACATACGCAGAATAATACGTGCTTTGGAAGTGTGTATAACTACGGGTAAAACTTTTTCGCAACTTCGAACAAAAACTAAGCCGAATTATGATATTTATATGATTGGTTTGACTATGGACAGAACCGAACTTTACAAAAGAATTGATACACGGATAGATAAGATGTTCGCAATCGGTTGGGTGGAGGAAGTACGTGGTTTGGTCGATAAAGGTTATACACAGGATATGTCGAGCATGTCTGCATTAGGTTATCGTGATGTCGTAAGTCATATACATGGAGAAATAGATATTGCGGAAACTAAGCGAAGGATTAGGAAAGCGAGTCGTAGACTGGTGCGTCGACAAGCATCATGGTTCTCGACTGATGATGTTAGTATAAATTGGTACGAAATGAGACAGTTCTCTATTACACAATTACATACGAACGTAACAAATTGGATTAGCACAAATTAATAGAATTAAGATAAGTGATAGTATGATTGTAGTTGAAATTGCTGTTTGTTGACTTAGATTTTTCGAGATAGGTAAGTCAGAATGAAATTGAACCGAACATTGGTTTTTAGATTGCTGTGTATATCACTGGTAATAGTTTTTGTTGCTCGTGATGCTGAGGCATTCTCGAATCGGACTCAAATTCAAGACATAATGTCTGAGCTTACACCAGAACAAAAAGTAGGCCAATTGTTCTTGGTTGGGTTCGAAGATGCTGATATTGCCAGAGAGACATCAATCTACAAACTTATTGCCGATTATCGCATTGGTGGTGTGATGCTAATGGCAGAGAATGACAATTTCGGTGATGATGAGGATGTTGTTTTATCGACATCGAAATTGACAAAAGGTCTACAGAGAATAGTGTGGCAGAAGGTCAATCAGGAATCAAACGAAGCGGTTGGCATGCCGTCGCAATCCAGCATAAGAGCCGGTTACCTGCCACTGTTAATTGGCACGAAGTACAATCAAAATTTGGACGAAAACATTAATGTGCCTGCTGGGTTGACTACTATTCCTGGAGCCATGGCACTTGGCGCTACATGGAATACAAACCTAGCTCTTTCAATGGGTGAGATAGCTGGTGCTGAATTGAGTGAACTTGGCATCAATTTGTACGTAGGTCCCAAATTGGATGTGGCAGACTCTCGATTTGGATCTGGTTCGGGTGGTGCTGGCTTGAGTACATTTGGCGGTAATCCATACTGGGTGGGCGAAATGATACGCTCATTTATTGTGGGCGTGCATAGAGGCAGTAGTGGACGCATCGCTTGTGTGGGTGAATCTTTTCCAGGATTAGGTGCTGCTGATAGTGGTAGCAGAATGGATGCGCCTGTGGTAAACAAACCTTTGCAAGAGTTAGTGAGGTTAGATTTGGAACCGTATCGTAAGGTCACTAAATTGCCTTATGGATCGGAAGAAACTATTGATGTCTTAATGCCTGCACAGGCCAGATATTCTGCATGGCAAGGTTCGCTATCTATCGATACCCGGCCACTTGGATTGGATGCAGGGGCTATGGCAGAGTTGTTTGGTATGCAATATTTTTCCGATTGGCGCGAACAGGGTGGTTTAATTATGAGTTCAGCTTTAGGAAGAGAAGGGGTAAGAAGGTTCTATGACCCTGCTGACAAGACTTTCCCAGCGTTCGAAATTGCTCGAGACGCATTTTTGGCAGGCAATGACATATTATTTTTGGACGACTTTGTTTTGGACAAATCTGAAGATCAATTTGACACGGTAGTAGCTACTATTGAGTTGTTTGTCCGTAAATACCGGGAGGACGCTGCGTTTGCTGAAAGAGTTGATCGTGCTGTAGAACGCATTATTGCTATTAAGTTGCGGTTATATGATGACGATTTGTCAATTCTTAATATTACTGATGGTTCACTACTCTTTGGTGTTGACGTCGATGAAGGACGAGTGTTTCAAGTTGCACAGGAGGCTGTTACGCTGTTGAGTCCATCTAAAGCTGAGTTTATCAGTCGAGTACCTCGTGGCCCATCTCCTCTAGACAGAATTGTGATATTTACAGATTCGCGAACCTATAGTCGGTGTAGTGTCTGCAAAGATCAAATTAATCCGCCTGTACGAGCTTTGGAGAATTCGATTGAGAGATTGTATGGATTTGGAGGAATAAGCCAAAATAGTACATTGGAATTGTTTAGCTTTAGCTTTGTTGATTTGTATCAATATGTGATAGGCGTTAATGTTGAATCGGACAAGTCCTCAATTGAAAACAGTGATGGAGATGATGGTGGTGATATTTCGATTAGAGCTCAGAAAAATATCGAAATTAATAATGCGATTTTGGGATCTGATTGGTTAGTTTTTGCTGTAGGTGATGTGCAAGACGGTATTGAAAACAATGCGTTAAAGCTATTGTTAACAGAGCGCCCAGATTTGTTGGCCGACAGGAAAGTTATAGTATTTTCTATGGGTGCACCGTATTATCTAGATGCCACAGATGTATCGCAAACTACGGCCTATTATGGATTGTATGGAAAGAGCAGCCCATTTATTGAGGTCGCGGCAAGAGTTTTATTTCAAGAAATAGTCCCACATGAATCTCCTCCAGTATCAGTTGATTCGGTATCGTATGATTTACAGGCAAACCTCGCTCCATATCCTGATCAATCGTTTTTGGTTACACCTATACAGGATATTGGCGAATCGGATACATCTGATAATACGATGGTCAATAATGTTTCAGGTGAAGGCGCAGAGCTGAGTGGTGGTGTGGCAACACCTATTCCATCGCTAACCGAAATAATCCAAGGGAGCACTGTAAATTTGCAGACTAGCATGTTGTTGGATCATAACTCGAAGAATGTACCGGACGGTACTATCGTCGAGTTTGACGCATCATATCTAGCTGAAGGCGGCATTACTGAGACATTTGCTGTTAGCAAAACAGTTTCTGGAGTCGCAATTGGAACATTAGTGGTAGATAGAATGGGTCTTGTAGAAATTAAAGCCCGCAGTGGTGATGCTATTTCCGAACCATTGCAGTTCGATGTGTTGGCGGAATCGAACGAGATGGAGGAACTTGATGAAGAGAAATCAGAGTCTACGTCGGCAGTCTCTATTATAGAGACTTCTGTTCCTATCGAGGCTACATCGACAAGCGATGCGTTGACAGCAATTGTTGCGGTTAGTACTACGATTCCTGAAACTAAGACGCAAGTGATCACAGTAATTGATGGCAGTGATGAATTGAGTGAAAGCATACATATAGATCCTCGGGATCTGATGTCAGCAATCCTTGCTATGATTGTAATTAGCACTATAGCTTGGAGCATTGCAGGTGTGCGAGGAATGGTGCCTTTGCTGAAATCTAGAGTTAGATTGATGTTGTTTGTAACTGTGGGAGTATGGGCGGGATATGACTATTATGCCTTAAGATTGCCGGTTCCTGAATTGCTATTGAATTTTGTAGGACTGGCACCAGCTCTGTTGGCTTGGGCCGGTGGGCTTGTTGGACTACTGGTTGGAACTCTTCCTCCGGGTAAATGGTCGTTTGATAGCGTCAGATCAAGAATGTTAGGTAGTAAAGGTAGTGATGACAGCCAGAACAATCAATAGTGTTGAAACTATAGCTAGGTCGCGGTGTAATGGGTCTGCCAAAGCATGCTGGACCCATTCTTTAGATGTTTCGGGCATGTATTCTGGCACACCTTTCTCGTCAGGGAAAAGCCCTTCAAATAATGCCGACTTGAAAGCATTTGTTGTTGCTGGCCGGTCTTCTGGATGAAGGGAAAGGGCCCAGTGGATTGCTCTTTCTGTGCGGGGGCTCACATTAGGATTGATTTTCCGAATTGGTGTCATGCTATCTGAGTGCAAAAAACGAATTTTGGCTTCTGGTGGAGGTTGACTGGTCAGAAGATGATAAAGCGTACATCCAAGCGAGTAAATGTCAGATCTAAGGTCAGTATGTCCTGCATCGCCTCCATATTGCTCTATTGGAGTGTAATGAATTGTTCCGCGTCCCTGTACTATGGTTACAGTTCTTTCTTCAGGTGTCATAACTTTTACTAGACCAAAATCTACTAGTTTGATTATTCCAGCAGTGTTAACTTTTATATTGCTAGGTTTTATATCTCTATGAACCACCGGTGGGTCTTGCAAATGTAAATATTCAAGAGCTTCTAGAATCTGTTGTGTCCACAGCAGAATTTGGTTTTCTTCTAGGAATCCGCCTGGAGTTTGATTTTCAATCTTTTGGAGTAGATCGTCTCCGTCCACATAGTCCATTATAAGAATATCAGTATCTTTGTCCGTGAAAAAGTCGGAGACTTTAGGTAAATTCGGGTGGTCAAGTCTTGCAAGTGTTGATGCTTCTCGATGAAATTGACTGCGTGCTTGTTGGTGATAATCGGATGTTGCGGACTGGTCTCTTACAATTTCTTTTACTGCACAAATGCGACCCTCTAGTCGGTTATCGGCGGCTAACCAGATTGCTCCCATACCGCCTTTCCCTACAGAATTCTGGATAAGGTAGCGATCTTTTAAAGTCTTTCCAATTGAGATAGACATGTCTAAAATATTTAGTATATGTATAATAGCTATATTATGTTCATAATTATACCGCTAGGCTAGATCTAAGACAGGACTCAGCTAATGACTGACGATATATCACCTGTATTAATTGCTCAATCTGGTCCGCTCCGTGGGGAGCGATGGGTTTTATCTGAATCTAGTCTGATTATCGGGCGAGACTCGGATTGTGATATTGTTGTAGCTGACAATACTGTCTCTCGGCGACATGCTGTAATTGCAAAGCGCGACAGTGTTTGGGTAATAGAAGATACATCTAAGAATGGCACCTATGTTAATGAAAAATCTGTAAAGGGAAGCAAGAGGTTAAATGACGGAGATTTTGTTTCAATTGCAACTGCTGTGCAAATTGTATTTGTTGGCTCTGATGCTACGGTGCCATTGGACATTAATTATTCGCAAGAGAGACGTATGCGGTTGGATGTGCAGTCACGACGTGTTTGGTGTGCCAGCAAAGAATTGTTGCCATTACTATCTAGACCACAATACAGGTTGCTAGTATTGCTATATGGAAACATTGGAGATGTTTGTACTCGAGATGAGGTTGTCGAGGCCGTATGGCCTGATGTGATAGGAGAGGGTGTGACTGAGCAATCAATTGATGCATTGGTGCATAGGCTGCGTGATCGATTAGACGAATGTGATCCAGAGCATCAATATGTGGAAACAGTTAGAGGACATGGTTTTAGGCTAAATAATCCTGTGCTGTAACAATTGTTGTGGTTGTTTGCCTATAGTGTTTCTAGTTCTATTTTAACAAGTGGAATGTAATCTTGCAGTTTTGCTGCTAGTTCGGTTTGTTGATCGGATTGCAATTGGTCGACTACACTTTGCATTATATCTAGGATATCTTTGTCCAGTTCCTTAGCTTGAGTTTTAATCATTGCTGTTGCTTCTTCTTGCGTATTGAGGGAGAGCAACTCATTGATGAACCGTAATGTGGGTGGGGCATGTTGATGTAGTGCTTCAATTAACCAGGTTTGAACTTGCAGTAGGTGAGTCTCTTCATCTTTATTGTTGTCAGATTGAGCATTTTCTATAAGTTGTTGAAGTAGTACCATTATAGATTGGTCGATATTGCTAATATGCTCCTCTATTGTTTCTTTTGGGTTGTTTGAGTCAATAATTGACGCGAGAATTGCTTGAGCACTCTCAGTCTTCTGTTGGGCGGCTTGGTCAATCTTTTGAACAGTTTCGAGTATTAAGGAGCGTATGTGCTCTAATTTGGGTTGGTCTTCTGGCGGACTATTTTCTAATTGATTGGTTAGAAGTATAAAAAACTCATAATCTGCTGCAGGACGTGCTAGTGTAATAAGACATGTTATATGTATGTCGTCGGGAGCTTTTAATATTAGGTCGAGAAAATATTCACGTGTTAGTTTTGATCCGATGGATTCTAGCTCTCTAGCAGCGTTTTGTAGGGCAGCAGCATATTCTTGGGAGCGTTTACCAAATGTTGAATGAGATAGGAGTTCATCTTCAAGCTTGGCTAGAATAGAAGTTTGCGAGTCCGTCTGAGTTGAAGGTTGTGATTGTTTTACTGCTGATAGTAACTGAAAAAAAAGGTCGTCAAGTTCTTCGTCTCGTTCTTTAATTAGATCTGGCAGCATTTCTTGCGGGGTAGATATCAGAGTCTGTAACAAGTCCATTCTTGATCGTTGCTGCTCAATCATTTCGTTTGTTATACCATCACTATTTAATATGGTTGTTTTGAGCCCTTCGATTGAAAACATTTCTTTTGGCTGCAACAAATATGCTTTACGTTTGTCTGAAGGTATGCCGCTTACAATTGTTCGTGTAAGTGCTCCAAATAGTTTTTCTTTTTCAGGTAATGGTATGTTAAGTTCGGCAGGGGTATATGTGAGTAGCAACTCTTTCTCCGGATCGTGATATATAAATGGAGTTGCGGCCATACCGTGGAATGAACATAGTGGGCAGTCAATGATATTGATGCTGCCTGCAAGCAAACGCTGTTTTATGTCTTTGTCGGCTGCTACGTCAAGTATCTGCTCTAATCTTGCAGATATACGTTGTTTGCAACGCGGGCAATTAACGAGTGATTGTGACCCAAGTATTGTCATGCAGCACCTTATGTCTTAATTGGAATGCTGAAATGGAAAGTGGATCCGTGACCTTGATCGGAGTCTACCCAAATTCGTCCATGATGTGCTTCAATTACAGCTCTTGTTAAATATAGTCCCAATCCCGCTCCTTGAGTATGAGAGGTTTCTGTTGTTGTGGCTCGATGAAATCTATTGAATATACGATCCAATTCTCCGATAGGTAGCCCGATGCCTGCGTCTGATACTGAAACTATAATGTCTCTACTTGTTGTCCGACCAGATATTTTGATTGGTCCGCCTTTGGGAGAATATTTAATTGCATTAGATAGGAGATTACTTAAGGCTTGCAATAACCTTTCTTCATCCCCATCTACGGCTGGGAAATTTTCTGGAAAATTGACTGATATGTCATGTTTAGTTGTTTGAGTCTGAAACTTGCCTGATAGGCGTTTAGCAAGTGTTGCCAGATTGAATGTGGAGATATTTAGTTCAATGCCACCAGCCTGCAGTCGAGAGGCTTCAAGAAGATTGTCTATTAGATTAGCAAGTCTATCAGCTTCTTCTTCAATCACTGTAATACTTTCATTTATTGTATCTTTTGTCCATGTTGCATCTTCGCGCAACAGTGTGCCTGCATACCCTTTTATTAATGACACAGGAGTCTTGAGTTCGTGACTTATTACAGAGATAAAGGTGCTTTTGAGTTGTTCAGCTTCCCTAAATCGAGTGATGTCACGTACATTGGCAATTATATTTACAAGACGCTTATTGCGGTCAAAAATTGGTGCATATGTAATGCCAACAGCCAGTTCTTCTCCAGTAGATTGTAATAAGTTGCCTTCAACATACAAGGGTGATGCACTTCCAAATGGCCAGCCACGGGCTTCGGCATCAGCTAAGTTAGGGTCTGGATTGCTTGACCAGTTTATTATTTCATCATGTGTGCTGCCGAGTGCACTGGCTGGAGTAACACCGGACAGCTGCGCTAGAGCTTTATTCCAGCGTAAAATTAAATGACCTGAATCAAGAATCATGATGCCATCAGCAGACCCTTCGAGTAATGCATCTAGTTGCCGTTTTTCTTGAGTTACTTGCTCGTATAGGCGTGCATTAGTTACGGCGACTGCTGCATGGTCTGCAAATGCTTGCAATATTTTCATTTCGTTTTGGGATGATGGTGAAGCAGAAGCTCTAAGTACTAGCAATATTCCTACTAAATCTCCACGAGCTTCTAATGGTAATCCTATCGTTCCGTCTAAATTAAACGGGCCACTACGAGCTAACATGTGCAAGCGCTGTTCGAGCTCTGCAATTATGTAGCGCGCCGGGTCAACTAGTACTGCGCTGGAGGTGGTGTTTTTTAGTACTGTTTCAAAATGTTTTAGAAATTCAGGTGATACACCATGCTGGGCATGGATCGAGAATGTTGCTACACCATTTTTCGCGTCCCCATCAATTTGGTCCCTTAGTGCGATTAGGCCGGCTCGACCTGCAAGCATTTCAGTCGCTGCTTTTAGAATACGAGTTAATACTGATTCCAGATCAAGCTGCTGTGTCAACGCTCGTACTATCTGGAGTAGGTGGTCTCGTTGACGGATTCGGTAGTCGGTAAGCATTTTAGTTTGTATGTTACTACTAAGACATTTGACTGTTGTTATTCATTGATTTATGCTAAGGAAATATTTCAGTAAGCACTGGAATATAACGACAGTTGCACCCTCCTGGCCTTGAGCATGCATCTAGTGGTATTGCGGGAGTGTCCTGTTTGCTGTATGTACCCTGCAAGTTTCGACCAGGTGCGCAGGCGTCAAAACTTACTGCAAAGGTTATTTTAGAGACTCTAGGGTTGTTGATATGTTTCGACAACGCCTCGTTTAACTCGGAGCGTTTAGTTTCGATGTTTACTGTTTGCAGATTAGTAGTATCGCTTTGTTGATTGTTAGAAGTATTATCTTTATTATTCATTTATAGTCAATTCTTTTGTTTACTAAATTGTACTATGTACCACAAGAACTGTTAGTGGAGCGTTAGCGGCTAGTTGGGTCGATACATTATCAGTAAGTACTCGGTTGATCGAACTTCTTTTAGATGCTCCAATAATTAGCAGGTCGTACTTGTTTCGCTCTACGTCTCGAAGTATCTCCTGAGTGGGTGTACCATGTCTTAGTTCTATTTCAGCATCGATTTGTTCAGAATTAAGTAGGTTTGCACAATCCCGTAGGTACTGAGCAGTAGGCGTATTTGTTTGTAGTAAGTCTGATAGAGTTTCTCCCATCTGGTCTAGGCCGGTGTACATGCTTGGTATAGCTCTGCTTACATGCAGAACAGTGAGGTTTGAATTTGCATGGTTTGCTATCTTGATAGCAGTTTGAATGGCATCAAATCCAGCATTTGGACCGGATGTGCATACTAGTATGCGTTTGAGTTTTTTGATTGTTCCACGAGCTACGAGTATTGAAATAGGCGAGTCTTTAACAATTCTATGCGTAGTATCACCAAGTAGAAGTTCAGTAGGAGCACTAGAGTGTGCTCTAGCACCTATTGCAAGAAGATTGTATTTTCCAGAATTAAGCTCGGAAACAATCTCTGTCTCTGGGTTGCCTTGGCGCACTAAAATATTTGGCGGAGTTGACATATGTTCACTGACTAGTTGTAGCTCATCAAGGGTTGCTTGTTCTGATGATTGTTTCCTAGTTACTGTCAACAGAGTCACTTCGGATTCTAGGGCACTTGTCACGATGTCGCTAATTTTGATTGTCGCAGATGAATAGGGTTCTTTAGTAATACTGAGTAGTGTGTGCATGATAATTTTGTTAGTGTATTGCTCCTGCGCTATTGTCTAATAAACGCCATATTACCAAGATAGCACCAATAAACGGCATTCCTGAAAATAGAAGTCTTATACGTGGTCCAGAAAAATGATGTGTTGCAACAGAGCCTATTTGTGCGCCAATAGCAGCCCCAGTCTGCATTATTAAAGCTATCATTATATCTACATTACCTTTGATAGCATGTGTTATTGTACCGAATCCGGCAGAAAATATTATTTCGAATAAGTCAGTACCTATTGCCACATGTGTTGGTATTCCTAGCACGTAAACCATCAAAGGCATACGTATGAAACCACCACCTACCCCAAGGAATCCTGCAAGAGTTCCAGAAATCAAGCCTGATATTATGATTACCCATAGAGATATAGAAGCTATGCCTGAAGCAGGTAAGGATATCATAGGCTTTAGACGTATTAGTTGGATGCGTTTTGTCAATCCAGTAAACCCTATTGCCTCTTTAGCTTCTATTTTTTGTGTGTGAACCATACGAATTGCCCGGATGCTTTCGATAGCAGTAAATGAGCCTATTGCTACTAGTATTGCTACGTAGGCCCAACCTATGATTTGATCAGCTTTTCCAATTTCCTTAATTGCTTCAACAACTTGGGCTCCAATCTCAACTCCAATGATCGTACCAATGATCATTAGTACTCCTAGTTTCACATCGACATGTCCTAAAATTCTGTGACGACGAGCTGCTACTATTGATTTGCCAGTCATATGTGCTAAATCAGTCCCGACCACAAAATTCATTGGCACTCCAGAGAGAAACATCATTGGACCAGCTATAAACCCGCCACCTACTCCGAAGAAGCCTCCAAGCACTCCTACTACAAAGCCAATTGCGGCTAAGTACAAAGGATTTATCACTACACCGGCAATAGGGAATTCCATGATGTTATTCTGTATCTGAGTGAGGCAGTCCGAGCCTTACTAATAGGAATGAGGTGATACGCTCTAGAAGTGCACCTTGCGCTACGATTAGAAACAGACCTACAAAAGCGTAAATCACCAAATTATCGTGAAAAAGTTGGTTGAGTGGTTGAGCTACCCAGCGTAGAGCAATCAACGCGTATGCCGTTACTAGTATTCCGTATACAAGTAACTCTAGTGCAAGATTTCTTATGATGGTCTTACTATTCATATCACTATTGTTGGCATATCTTTGTTAGGATCGACAAACTAAAATTATAGCTGTATTTGTCTTTATTATACTGAATAATTACCTTCAACGTAATAAGATATTAATATTAAGTAATACAGTATAATTCGGTCGAATATATAATCTGTCATTTTGGTGAATTATATGATGTCAGTGCGTCGAAAAACAATATTAGTAGCTGATGCAATATCTCCTGTAGGTGTTAGTAAATTGGAGGAATTCTGTGAAGTTGATTGTGATTACAACATTACGGCAACTGATATTGTGGAAAGGATTGCTGATTATAATGGACTTATAGTTAGGAGTAGAACGAAAGTAACATCGGAATTGATTGAGATTGCTGATCAGTTAGAAGTTGTCGGTAGATGCGGAGTTGGTGTAGACAATATTGATATAGACGCTTGCATACAGAAAGGTGTAGTAGTGGTGAATTCACCAAGGGCTCCCAGTATAGCAGTAGCTGAGCTGACTATTGGTCTTATGTTAAGCTTGGCTCGTAGTCTTCCCTATTGTGACAGAGAAGTAAAAGCTGGCAAATGGCCCAAAAGTGAAATCAAAGGATTTGAATTGTATGGAAAAACTTTGGGTTTGATTGCGATGGGTCGTATAGGGACTGAGGTGGCCAGATTAGCAAACGCGTTTAATATGCGCGTCATAGGATCGGACCCATATGTTTCTAAGGAAAGATTTGCAGAGTTCAATGTGCATGCCGTAGATTATGACGAATTGCTTGATGAAGCGGATTATATTTCTATTCATGCGCCCTTGACTAAAGAGACCGTCGGTATGATTGATATGGTGACAATTAGCAATATGAAAGATGGAGTGAGACTTATTTCTGCTTCACGGGGTGGGGTGATAAATGAGAATGATTTACTGGAGGGCTTAGAGTCAGGAAAAATTGCCGGTGCTGCCTTAGATGTGCTTGAGAAAGAGCCTCCGAGCCCTTCTAAATTGCTAGAGCATCCAAATATTATAGTAACTCCACATATAGGGGCACAGACTATTGAGGCTCAGGATAGAGCAGGAATTGATATAGCCAATGAAGTTATTGCTGCGCTGGACGGCCAAAAGCTTCGCTGGCGTATAGTTTGATTCGAGTGTGCCCGTGATGTTATTCGGGAGCGGACCCTACTACTCGTTTGTGAGATGGCTTCATACTATTCCGAAAAAGTTTGTATTGACAGATAAAGTTGATAGCTCCATAAATGGTTGCATTGGTGATTGCTGAGTACTGACTCGCAAAATGCTTGTGATGAAAAAGTTTCATTGCATCATGAAAAGCACGGATCATGGCGTCAGGCTCCTGGCGAGTTGAAGTTCCCTTGAGATGTTTTACAATAACTCTAGGGTAATACACTATTCGGTAGTTTAATTGTTGAATTCGTAGATTGATATCCAGATCTTCGCCGTACATAAAAAAGGTTTCATCCATAAGGCCAGCGTCTGTTAGTGCTTCTCCTCTAATTAGTTGGCAGGCGCCTACTGTAGAGTCCACATTAGCTATCTCATCTTCGTCAATGTGTGACATATTATAGCGACCAAAGATGGGGTTTTTTGGAAAAAGCTTCGATATACCAGAGAAATGATAGAATGCCGTTTTGGGAGTAGGTAGGCCGCGCTTGCACGCTTTGTCCAATTTTCCATTGTTAAGTACTAGCTTGGGTCCGAGTACACCAATGTCTGTTTGGCTGTCCATATATGTTAATAGTTCCTGTAAAGCATTTTCAGGTAGTTCTGTATCAGGATTTAACAGTAGTGCGTGGCGGAACTTTGTAGAATTTGGAAATCCAGCTTCTTTTAATCCAATATTGTTGCCTCGCGAGTAACCCCCGTTGATCTTACAGCGAATTAAATTACACCATGGATAGTGTTTTTTTATGTTGTTGTATGTTCCGTCTGTACTGGCATTGTCAACAACGAATACTTCTGCCTCCATATTGTTAATGGCGTATTCGAGACTGTCCAAACATTTTGGTAAATGCTTCCACGAATTGTGGGAGACTATTACTATAGCTATATCTTGCATGATTAGGCCCACAGTATTTTTCTGTAGCTATCTAAACGGACGATGCATTCGGCCGGGGTCACCTTGCCCCTTAATACTGCTAACATGGTACGTAATGTCCAGTACTCTATACCAATCATAGTAATAAGTTTTAGCATTAAATATGAAAATATACCTAAATTAGATTTGTAAAATCTAGATTGACTTTGGGCAAATAGCACAGAATTTCGTTCTGGGTTTGCGATAGTACTATGGGCGCCTCTATGCATGATCGTAACGGAGGGTATGTAGTGTAGGTCCCATTGTTGCTCGTGTGCTCTGTAACACCAATCGGTTTCTTCAAAATATAGCTGGTAATTCTCATCCATGCCACCGATTTGTTCCCACAATGTTCGTTGGACAAATATTGCTGCTCCAAGGATATGTTCGACTCCTCTTTCTTTTTCATATTCTTCTGGTCTATATCGGCCATTGAATGTGGAGTCAATGGGCACCAATTTTTCAAAAAAACCAAAAAAAGCTTGGGCCAGATCTGGGAAGCGAAATGTTGAGTGTTGTAAAGTGCCGTCAGGATTGATCACGTGAGGGGCAATCATGCCTACCTTGGGGTGTATATCAGCATAATCTGTAAGAGTCTTTAGGGCTCCTGATGAAATTTCTGTGTCAGGGTTAAGTACAAGAAAATGTCTACCCTGTGCTGCTTGAAAGCCTATATTGTTTCCGGCTGCGAATCCCAGATTACCATGTCCGGAAATTAGTGTTATGTCAGGATAGTTTCGCGTAATTATTTCACAGGTATCATCTGTCGAGCCGTTGTCGACAATCAATATTTCTACCTCTACATCATGGTTATTATTGATGATTGAGTCAACACAGGCAGCAACGACTTGTGCGGAATTGTACGTAACTATAATTACTGAAACATCCGGTTCTTTAAATGACATTGGAAGTATTTTACCTCGGAAAAATGTTTTTGAGCGCCTAGAGTGTATAATTTCGTATATGAAAGTGTATGATGATGGCACTCTATTGAGGAAAAAGATTGATGTCTGAATCTCATTTGATATTGCCCGTTACCGGCATGACTTGTTCTAATTGTGCCGCACTAATTGAGCGAGGATTGAACAAGTTGCAATATGTAGATATGGTTAGTGTTAATTTAGCTAGCGAGAGAGTTATGGTGCAGTATGATGAAAACAGATATTCTTTGATAGAGCTTGTGGCGAATATTGAAGAATCTGGTTATGGTGTGATAAAGACTATTTTGAAAGCGTCCGTCAGTAGTTTGGTTGATGATAATGATGCAAGAGGACTTGAACGGCATCTAACAAAATTAGAGGGTGTCATTAGCTGTGTAGTGAACTATGTTTCGGGTAATTTGACAGTGGAATATGTTCCAACTGTTATTAGTGATAGTGATATAAAAAATCTAATTTCTAAAACAGGCTTCAATTGTGTTGTAGAGGTTCGAGATGAATATGATGCCGTTAAGGCAGCGCGCGTACAGGAATTGGCGAATCATAAGCGTCTTTTACTCATTGGATCGATATTAACTGTCCCGATAATTGTGATATCAATGTTAAGCAAAGTTAGCTGGATAGCTGACAATGATTACGTGACTTTGTTTATACCGTGGATTTTGGGTGTGCTTACTACTCCTGTCCAGTTTTATGTAGGATGGGCTTATTATGTTGCGGGTTACAAATCTATACGTAACAGATCTGCGAATATGGATGTGCTTGTTGCGGTTGGATCTAGTGTAGCTTATATGTATAGTTTGTTAGTTCTGCTGAGCAACTTTTTTGGTTGGCACGATTTAGGTGAGTATGTTTATTTTGATACTGCGGCTGTGATTATCTTATTTGTTAGGATTGGGAAATACCTTGAATTGCGGACCAAGGGTCGTGCTGCAGAGTCGATCAACAGATTACTGGCCTTGCAGGCCACAACTGCTTGTGTTGTGTATGATGGTGGTGAGAGTGAAGTTGTGGTTAACAATGTAGTTGTTGGAGATGTTATCTTAGTTCGTCCAGGCGAACGAATTCCAGTAGATGGAACAGTTCTTACAGGCGAATCTACTGTTGACGAGTCTTTGTTGACTGGCGAACCTTTAGATGTCATAAAAGTGCCTGGAGATAAAGTTGTTGGTGCGACTATTAATCGCCGGGGAAGTTTTACATATCAAGCTACTGCAGTGGGTTCAGATACAGTTCTGTCCCAAATAATTGATATTGTGGAGCGTACACAGGCATCTAAGGCCCCCATTCAAAATAATGCAGATAGAGTTTCGGCTATATTTGTGCCGGGTGTGATTGTTTTGGCAATCCTTACTTTTAGTGGTTGGTTTTGGTTGGGTGGATCTACTTTCACAAATGCGATGATAAACATGGTATCGGTGCTTGTAATAGCATGTCCTTGTGCACTTGGATTGGCGACTCCTGCAGCGATTGTGGTAGGTGTCGGCCGTGGTGCTGAGGAGGGTATATTATTTCGTGATAGTGAGACGTTGGAGAAGACCGCTAATATTAGCACCATGTTCCTTGATAAGACCGGCACTATCACTGTGGGACATACTAGCGTTACAGATATCATAATAGCGGCGGATCAGTCTACCATAAACAATAAAGAGAGTTTGCTGGAATTAGTAGCCTCGATTGAACGAAGTAGCGAGCATCCACTAGCACAAGCGATTGTTGGTGCAGCAACTGTTCGGGGTTTAATGCTTAGACAAGCAATTGGATTTAGGGCAGTTCCAGGCAAAGGCGTGCGTGGCACTTTAAATGACAACAAAGTTGTTATAGGTAATAGAGGGATTTTAGATCCAACAACTGTAGTTTCGACTGAGATAGATAGTGCCTTAACTAGGTTGCAAACTGAAGCAAAGACAGCTGTGTTAGTGGCAATAAATGATACAGTTGTTGGAGTGATTGGATTGGCGGACAAGATAAAGGATGGTTCCATTGAAGCCATTAATGAATTGCGGGATTGTGGGTTGGAGTTAGTAATGCTTACTGGCGATAGTTGTACTACTGCAGACGCGATTGCAAAAGAAGTGGGACTCGACCAGGTATTGTCAGAATTGATGCCAATTGATAAGGCCAAAGCCGTGAAAAATGTGCAGTTTGATGAGTTACGAACTGGTTATGTGGCAATGGTAGGGGATGGCATCAATGATGCAGCTGCGCTTGCGCAGTCCGATGTTGGTATGGCAATAGGTACTGGTACCGATGTTGCTATGGAGTCTGCTGATATCACGCTCGTCAGGGGTGATCTGATAGCATCGGTTAGTGCAGTAAAACTATCTCAAGCTACTGTTCGTACTATCAGACAGAATTTATTCTGGGCTTTTTGCTATAATGTTTTATTGATCCCAACTGCTGTGATGGGAGGTTTACATCCAATGTTGGCGGCGGCAGCCATGGCATGTAGTTCGATTTTTGTGGTTGGTAATAGTCTTAGGCTCAAAAATGTAAGATTGTAAGTGTAAAATTGATTGGTCATCTACAACTTATGATGCAAAAAGATAGTTTGGAAAAGCCAAAAAATAATCAGAAGCTTCTAGATAATATCGCTCCATTTGCTACTGAAGGGCGCTCAGGTTTGTTGCCGGCACTACATATGGCGCAGGAAATGTATGGTTGGATATCGGAGTCAGTGGCTGCGACTATCGGGCATGCACTTAAGGTTCCGCTGGCGGACGTATTTGGAGTAATTGATTTTTATACGATGCTCTATAGTAGACCGGTAGGTCGTACTATTGTACGAGTGTGTGCTGATCCTAGTTGTTCCATAGCTGGTGCTAAAGAAGTGTTGGACAATGCATGCGACTATTTGGGAGTTAAACCAGATGAGACGACTGAAGATGGGGAATGGACAATAGAAAGCACTACCTGCTTAGGATTGTGCGATCAGGCTCCAGCTGCATTGGTGGGTGATATAGCAATAACTTCGTTAAATGCAGACAGAACTAGTGAGTGGCTTGCGTTAGATGCAAAGCAACCGGTTAGCATAATTGATGGCGATATTCGTGTTTTGACACGTGACTGTGGTGGATCGACTCCCACCGACTTAGAAACTTATCAAGCACGAGGTGGGTACTTGGCATTATCGAAAGCATGCGCGGAAGTTAACCCTGTTGATGTTATAGAAGAAGTTAAAGTCTCAGGTTTGGTGGGCCGAGGGGGAGCTGCTTTTCCCACTGGAGTCAAATGGGAGAGTGCCTCAGTTGCAGAAGGTCAACCGAAATATGTCGTATGTAATGCAGACGAGTCAGAGCCTGGGACTTTTAAAGATCGAGTACTGATGGAAACCAATCCACACCAGATACTTGAGGGAATGTTGCTTGCAGGATATGCAATAGGTGCTCAAAACGGTTATTTTTACGTTAGAGGCGAATATTCACGGTCTATTGAGATAATAACTGAGGCTATTGATGAGGCACGTTGTGCTGGATTTATAGGAAATAATATTTGTGGTGCGGGGTTTGATTTTGATATTGAAGTGCGAGTTGGCGCAGGAGCTTATATATGCGGTGAGGAGACTGCTTTGTTTGAGTCAATCGAAGGCAAAAGAGGATTCCCACGTATAAAACCACCATTCCCCACTACCCATGGCCTATTTGGCAAACCTACTGTAGTGAATAACGTTGAAACTTTGTGTAACATACCTATGATTATTCGCGATGGGGTAGATGTATTTAGAAGTTATGGTACTGACAAATCTCCAGGACCAAAACTGTTTTGTCTTTCTGGTGATGTCGTAAGACCAGGTGTTTACGAAGTACCTTTCGGAGTGACGCTTCGGCATATTATTGAGGATCTTGCTGGAGGTATTAAAGGAGGAAGTCTACAAGCAATATTGGTAGGCGGAGCTGCTGGAGCTTTTGCTACAAGTGATGAGTTGGACGTGCCATTGACATTCGAGGATCTGCGCGATGCTAATTTACCTCTTGGTTCTGGCGTATTGATGGTTTTCAACGAACTGCGAAATATACCCATAATTCTTAGTGAGCTTGCGTATTTCTTTGCACATGAATCATGTGGTAAATGTTATCCTTGCCAGTTGGGGACACAGAGGCAATACGAAATACTCCATAGAGTAGTACGAGGCAAGGTAAAGCGTGGTGATAAGGAGCGGCTACTTGACGTTGGATGGACCATGACTGATGCATCGTTATGTGGGCTTGGGCAAACAGCAGCGACTGCTGTAATTAGTGCAATGGATAAGTGGCCAGATCTGATTGAGGACTAGAACTCTAAAGATGAACAAAAATGTAACTTTGACCATTGACGGTAAACGAACAACTGTACCGGAAGGCGCTACATTGCTCGACGCAGCGGTGCAGTGTGGTGCAGATGTGCCGACTATATGTTATCACGAGCACTGTACCTCATACGGTTTATGTCGTCTATGCGTTGTTGAGGTTGAAGGTCAACGAGTCTTGGCAGCGGCATGTGTTGCAAAAGCTCAAGCAGATATGACAGTAAGTACCGCTAGTGAACGTGTTATACGTGCGCGTAGAACTATACTAGAAATGTTAGATTCGGCTGTGGACTTAAGCGAAGCTCCTGAAATTGAGGATCAACTAAATGATTATAAGGCTGATAGGGAACGGTTTTCCGAAGGATGGGAGCGTGAATGTGAAGTGGTTGATGATAATCCTATGTTTATTCGCGATTACTCCCAGTGTATATTGTGCTGGCGCTGTGTTCAGGTATGTGCAGATGATGCACAATATGCTTTTGCTATAAACTTTAGCGGACGAGGTCATGAAACTAGCATTAGTACTTTTTATGATCAGCAGTTGACTTTATCTACCTGTGTGTTTTGTGGTCAGTGTGTGGGTGTTTGCCCTACTGGTGCACTTAAGCCTAAACGTGAATGGTTGTTGGAAACTGGGCATGAACAGGATGAAATTATAAAGCTTACTCAAGCTAAGAGACGGAAAAAGAAACGTAGACAAGAAAGACCTTACCAAACTGGTTAGTGGCAGAGGTGATAATGTGACAGTTTTAGAGGGCAGTAGGATGGTGACAACAACCTGCCCATATTGCGGGGTTGGATGTGGACTAGATTTGCATATAAAAGACGATTATATCTATCGCGTGACGTCCGATTTTAACAATGTAGTAAATCAAGGTAATTTATGTGTGAAGGGTCGCTTTGGTTATGATTATATTTATAGTGATAGGCGAATTACTTCACCAATGATTCGAAAAGAACCCCAAGAAGCTGGTAAGCGGGTACAAGCATTTGATGTTGACCAATGGGTAGAGGTTTCATGGGATGAAGCTCTTGATTATGTAGCCAAGCGGTTGGTAAAGATACATCAACGTGACGGAGCAAATGCCCTAGCGGTTTACTGTTGTGCAAAAGCCTCTAACGAGGACAATTACTTGCTGCAAAAGTTGTTTAGATCTGTGTTCCTTACAAACAATGTTGATCACTGTACTAGATTATGTCATGCTGGGTCAGTAGTGGCTTTACAAATGGCAATTGGCTCTGCAGCAATGAGTAATACAGCTGCCGAAGTTATCAAAAGTGACTGTTTCATAGTGACAGGGTCAAACACTCCAGAGAATCATCCTATTATTGCTTTGCAAATGAAAGCCGCCGTTGAGAAACATGGTGCAAAACTTATTGTGATAGATCCACGCAAGCTTGAGCTTTGCGATTATGCGGCTCTATGGCTACCATTAAAACCTGGCACAAATGTTCCTGTGTTCACTGCGATGGCAAATGTCATTATTAATGAAGGGCTGATAAACACAAAATTTGTTGCGGATCGTACAGAGGGATTTAGCGAATTCAAGAAATCTGTCCAGGAGTTTACTCCTGAATATGCTGAAAGTATTTCAGGTGTGGAACAGGATTTAATAGTGAAGGCCGCGCGTATGTATGCTGAGGCTCAGCGCGGGGCAATATATTGGGGTATGGGCATTTCTCAATTGGCGCATGGTACGTCTAGTGCTTTAGGTTTGGTTCATTTAGCCTTGCTAACTGGCCATGTTGGTAGAGAAGGAACTGGACTTAATCCATTGCGCGGACAAAACAATGTGCAAGGTGCCTCTGACATGGGATGTATGCCATATCATTATCCTGGATATATGGAAGTAGACAAAAAGGAGAACGCGACTAAATGGGAGGATGCATGGAATATGGAGGCAGGTAGCCTGAGCCTTGATAAAGGTCTCACTACAACTGAAATATTGTCCAGTGTTGGAGAAGAGGGGGTAAGAGCACTATATATTATGGGTGAGAATCCTATGATGACCGAACCCAATCTTAATAAGACAAAAAAACATATGGAAGAATTGGAGTTTCTTGTTGCTCAAGATTTGTTTATAAACGAGTCGGGAGCATATGCCGACGTATTTTTGCCGGCAACTTCATGGGCGGAAAAGGATGGTACTTTTACAAATACTGACAGGAGAGTACAACGCGTTCGAAAGGCAATTGAACCGATGGGACAAGTACGTGGTGATTGGGAGATAATATGTGATCTTGCTCAAAGATCAGAAGAGTTACTAGAACGGTCGCGATCTACATTCTGGAGATATAACGGACCTGAGGAGATTTTGCAGGAAATAGGAGAAGTTGTGCCTGAATATCGAGGTATTTCGTATAAAAGGATAGATAAAATTGGATTGCAAACTCCAGTGCCGGACGAGAAACATCCTGGAACTCCCTATTTGTTTGAAAAAAGTTTCCCATCTGGTAAAGCAAAATTTTTCCCGCTTACATATGTTCCGGTGTTTGAAGCACCTGATGATGAATACCCATTTATATTAACCACTGGTCGTTTATTAGAACATTGGCATGGTGGGACTATGACTCGTAATTCCAAGCTGGATGATTTATATCCCGAGGCTAGAGTGGATGTTCATCCTATAGACGCAGTTCGTACTGGGTTAGATGATGGCGATGCAGTAGAGGTAGGATCCAGGAGAGGTAAAGTTGTACTAAGAGCAAGCGTAACTGAGAAAACAAGTCCTGGAGTTTTATTTATACCCATGCATTTTTCAGAGGCAGCGGTTAACTTGCTTACAGTTGACGCCTTGGATCCGCAAGCAAAAATACCTGAATTTAAAGCATGTGCAGTGTATATTAATCGAGTTGGCAAGGAACTTTTACCAGATCGTTCAGTAAGATTGGATCGAGGCAGATGGTAGAAACTGTCCCAAAACCCGTTCTTTGTGCTGATATATTAAACAAGTGAAGAAGTACATGAAAAGGAAATTATCTGAATTATTATCGCCTGTACCTAGCGATCTTGATATTGCTCAATCTGTTGACCCCTTACCTATTACTGATATTGCTGCTGATATCGGGTTAGAGTTAGATGAATTAGTGCCATATGGTCACTATAAAGCCAAGGTAAAGCTTAATGTTAAAGAGCGATTGTCGAATAGAACAAACGGGAATTATATAGACGTCACCGCTATCACTCCTACTCCTCTAGGAGAAGGAAAGACTACGACCACCGTAGGTTTGTGTCAGGCTCTTGGTGCTCATCTAGGCAGGAAAGTGATCACCTGCATTCGGCAGCCTAGTCAGGGCCCTACATTTGGCATCAAAGGTGGAGCTGCCGGTGGAGGTTACAGTCAAGTAATTCCTATGGAAGAATTCAATTTGCATATGACTGGAGATCTACACGCTATCACTGCGGCAAACAATCTGTTGGCTGCAGCTATAGATGCACGAATGTTTCATGAGTCAACGCAAACCGATGATGCATTGTTCGGTAGATTGTGTCCGTCTGATGGTGAAGGTGGGCAAAAGTTTTCATCTGTTATGTTGAGAAGACTTAAAAAACTTGGGATTGACAAAATGGATCCCGATGAATTGACCGAAGAAGAGCGTAGAAGGTTTGTGCGGCTCGATATTGATCCCGATAGCATTACCTGGCAACGTGTTTTAGATGTGAATGACAGGTTTTTACGTCGCATTACTGTTGGAGAAGGTCCCAAGGAAAAAGGAAAAACAAGGCAAACGGGATTCGATATTACAGTTGCCAGCGAAATTATGGCTATCTTAGCTTTGACTACTGATTTGGCCGATATGCGTGCGAGATTGGGACGGATGGTTATTGGTACAAATAAAGATGAAGTGCCCATAACTGCGGATGATTTGGGTGTTGGCGGCGCGTTAACTGTACTTATGCGAGATGCGATAATGCCAACATTGATGCAGACATTGGAAGGCACTCCTGCCTTAGTGCATGCAGGACCGTTTGCCAATATAGCACATGGTAATTCATCAATTGTTGCAGATCAGATTGCGCTCAAGTTGGTCGGGTCTGATGGTTATGTGGTGACTGAATCTGGCTTCGGTGCTGATATAGGTATGGAGAAGTTTTTTGATATTAAATGTCGGTATAGTGGACTTATACCAAATGCTGTGGTTCTTGTTGCAACCATTCGTGCTTTAAAAATGCATGGAGGAGGCCCTGCTGTCAGTGCTGGCAAACCATTAGATGAAACCTATCAAACTGAGAATCTAGAATTACTTGAGATCGGATGTGCAAATATGATTACACATATAAAAAATGCACTACGGTTTGGTGTGCCAGTTGTTGTGGCAGTCAATCGTTTCAAGGATGATACCGATGCTGAAGTAGAATTGGTGCGCAAAATAGCATTGCGTGCAGGTGCAGAAGATGCAGTAATGTCTAATCACTGGGCGGAAGGAGGTGCTGGTGCGATCAAGCTTGGGGAGGCCGTAATGAATGCATGCGAAAAACCTGCTAATTTTGGCTTTTTATATCCATTGAATATGGCGATAAAGGAAAAAATTGAGTTGATAGCTTGCGAAATTTATGGAGCTGATGGAGTTGATTATAGTTTGGAAGCCAATAAGAAGATTGATTTGTATGAGCGTAGCGGTTTTGGTAATCTTCCCATCTGTATGGCCAAAACTCATCTGAGTTTAAGCCATGATCCTACTCTAAAAGGTGTTCCGAAGGGATTTGTTTTACCTATACGGGATATACGAGCTAGTGTTGGTGCGGGTTTTCTATATCCTTTGGTTGGGACAATGAGTACTATGCCTGGACTACCTACTCGTCCAGCATATTATGATATTGATATTGACCCTGATACTGGTACTGTGATAGGACTCTCCTAGGATATTTCCGTATGGCCATTGCTTGTCATTTGTGTAATGCTATCCAATGGTACAGGTTGTCATTTGATTTGTACTAGTTGGCTATTACAACCAGCCATGCAGATTGAAGTTGACAGGATAGTATCGGCGAATATAATGTGCAACACTAATATGGCCCACTAGCTCAATCGGCAGAGCAGTTGACTCTTAATCAATTGGTTCCAGGTTCGAGTCCTGGGTGGGTCACTCATGTTCATTACTTGATTCCACCAAAATTATGACAAGATCTATACTTAAAGTCAATCAAACCTGCCTCTTACGTCAGATGGGATTCTTTAAGGTGTTTGTTATAGATACTTTAATTAAAACATAGGTTTTTTGTTAGATCATATTTGACAAATGGTTGTTTGGATTGATAGATACGAATGCTATTGGCTAGTATTCATATCCTCATGTTTAGATAATTTCTGGCTAATTGTTCTGTAATTGTAAGTGCTTGTAGCTAGTAGTGCTACGCCTGCTGCGACGACAATATTGTTAGTTTCCTGGATTAGCGAGAAGTTAACTATTGCAGCTAATGCAACTACTATAAAGGCTATTGTAATAGCACGATGGCGTCGCAGACGCTTCAAACGATTGTTAATATTGATTGTGGAGTTCAATATATAAATTCCTCGCGTAATGGACTGAATATATCTGCAATTAGTGTATGAGAATCTTCTGTATTGGCACCGTGATCTATATTGCTTGGTACTATAAAGCAATCACCTGACTTTAACAAACGTTTCTCATCGCCTATCCATAATTGTACTTCTCCTTCAAGTACAATGCCTACCTGTTCGTGTGGATGTCGATGGGTAGGCACTTCGGTATGCGGCTCCAATTTTATAAGTGATAGGAGCATATTTTCTCCCCAAAATGTTTTAGTCATAGCATTAGGAGCGACTTCTAACTCATCGCGAGAGTTTAGGTTGCAGAAGGGCATAAATTCATTCTCCTTGTCTAGCAGTTTGTGGATTGCAGTATTCCAACATATTGGTTTTATTATATTAGTATTTAAACTAATGACAAAAAATATATGGGGTCAAAGGATAAGAATATATAGAATTTGTTAACTTGTGTATTGCGAGTATACTAATATTTATAACAACAACATTCATTGTGGAGATAACTATGTATGCAGTAAGAGTACATGAATATGGCGATCAAGAAGTGCTTATTTATGAAAATATTGAGACTCCTATAGCGAACTCTGGCGAAGTTCTAATAAAGACGGAGGCAATAGGTGTAAATTTTATAGATGTTTATCATAGAACTGGCAGTTATGCAGGCGAGTTGCCTTTTGTACCAGGCATGGAGGCTGCAGGAATTGTGGATTCCATAGGTCCTGATGTTGACGGTGTTAATGTAGGAGATCGAGTTGCTTATGCTATGTGCATGGGTTCATACGCACAATACGCAGTAGTGCCTAGCTGGAAGGTAGTAAGATTGCCGAAGAATGTGGATAGTCGACTAGGTGCTGCAGTGATTTTGCAAGGTATGACAGCCCACTATTTGTCACATAGTACCTATTCTCTAGGTGCGAAAGATACAGCTTTGGTGCATGCAGCTGCGGGAGGGGTAGGTCTTCTGCTTGTACAAATGGCTAAAAAATGTGGTGCTAAGGTTATCGGCACTGTGTCTACTCATGAGAAGGTAAAGAGAGTAATGACTGCAGGAGCAGATGAAGTGATTGTTTATACGGAAAGTGATTTTGAAGTCGACACTATGAAGCTTACAAATGCGATTGGTGTAGATGTAGTTTATGATTCGGTTGGTAAAACCACATTTGAAAAGAGTCTAAATTGTTTGAAGCCGCGCGGGAACATGATTTTGTTCGGTCAATCTAGTGGTAGGGTACCACCTATGGATCCACAGATTCTGAATGAAAAAGGATCTATATTCATAACTAGACCTACTTTGGGTGATTATGCTAGAGATAGAGTGGAGCTCTTAAATAGAGCCACTGATGTTTTTGGATGGATAGCCAAAGACGAGCTTGATGTTAGCATTGATAAGGTATTTCCTCTTGAGCAAGTATCTGAAGCCCATGAGTATCTTGAGAGTAGAATGTCGAGTGGCAAGATACTTCTGACTGCCTAGTAACCTTCAGATTTGATTTTCAGTTCAAACATGATTGTGAACACTATTTGTGTAACTAAGACTTCAAATCATTAGCGTGTGAGGAATAGTATTGAGATCACACCAAAGACAAATCCTATTAGTTTTTGTGTAGTAATAGGTTCACGGAATACAATTATTGATAGGATCGTGGCAACAATCACATTTAGTCCTACTATTGGAAACACTTTACTGCCTTCACCTCCACGGGATAATGCTAGGAATGTAGCGAAAGAACCCATAGATGCGCATATTCCTCCCATTACTGCCAAGCTGACCAATTTTGGAGATGTCGTGAATGGATGGGTCTGTATTATGTGGATGATTGCCATAACAGTTATATAGGTGAAGCCTTGTATCATTAAGTAACTTGGTTGATAAGGCTTACTAGGAGTTGCTAATTTCCAAAAGAAATTTGTTAATCCAAATGCAAACAGTGCTGCAAGAGATAGCGTAGTTGAAATGCTCATTTTTTCTCCAATCAATTCAATCTATATTTGATAACTAGTTGATATTATCGTACAAGTATATCGATAGCACTATTGCGATGAAGAGTTTACAGCGACATATCCTCGGTTTATCATGGTAACAGATCGGAATGGCAGATATTACAATCATTGGAGGACGTGCTACACATTTGGGTCTTAGTACAATTGATTTGGTTAGTTTATATTAACTATGAAATATCTTTTTGATTGTTACTTTTCTTTCTTTCAAATTCTGTCAGCAGTATCTTTCTCAGGCGAATGCAGCTAGGAGTTACTTCAACATATTCCCCTTCGGTAATATACTCCATAGCTTCTTCTAATGAAAATTTTGTTGCTGGAGTTATTGACAGCTTTTCATCAGCACCTGATGCACGCATATTAGACAGTTTTTTAGTCTTTACCACATTTATTGATAAGTCATCATTTTTGGTGTTCTCGCCTATTATTTGTCCTGCATAAATGTTTTCAGTTGGATCAACAAAAAATCTGCCTCTATCTTGCATCTTGCCAATAGAATAAGCCGCAGCCACTCCGTTTTTAGTTGCTATTAATGCTCCATTCCTTTTTGATAATATATCTCCTCTCCATGGTTCGAATCCGTTAAATCTATGTGACATTACTGCTTCACCTGCAGTTATCGCTAATATTTTGCTAGAAAGGCCGATCAATCCGCGTGATGATATTTTGAACTCGAGATGGGATCTATCATGTTTTACAGCTATGTCTAAAATCTCTCCCTTATATTTGGAAACCAAACCAATTACCTTTCCTGAATATTGTTCAGAAACATCTATGTGTAATAGTTCTATAGGTTCATGCTTGATACCATCTATTTCCTTGATCACGACTTTCGGTTGTCCTAATTGGATTTCATATCCTTCTCGTCTCATTGTTTCTACTAAAATTGATAGGTGTAATATTCCACGACCATATACCATAAACTTTTCGGGCGAGTCAGTTTCTACGACCTTTAGCGCCAAATTTTTCTCTGTTTCTTTCAATAATCTTTGTCTTAGATGCCGAGACGTAACGAATTTGCCTTCCTTGCCAAATAATGGCGAGTTGTTAACTACGAAGAGCATACTCATAGTAGGTTCATCTACAGATATTTGTGGTAATGGTTCGGGATCGGTGAAATCTGCAATGGTATCTCCTATATCGAAGTTATCGAGACCGACCAATCCTACGATTTCTCCAGCTCCGATTTCTGCGTTAGTATTTTCTTTTCCCAGCCCTTCAAATAGATAGACTCCTTTGATGGCTGACCTACTAATTTCCCCGTTAGTATGAATAATTGCTACTTGATCTCCAGTTTTTATGATGCCTCTATGTATCTTACCTACGGCAATTCTACCTGTGTATGATGAGTAGTCTAAAGAGCTTATCTGCATCTGTAATGTTCCTGGAACATTGTTGGGTGGATCTAAATAATCAATAATAGTATCAAGTAGGTGTATAGAGTCATGAGTTGGTGCTTTCCAATCGTTCCCCATCCAACCTTGTTTTGATGACCCATAAATTGTTGGAAAATCTAGTTGTTCATCTGTTGCATTGAGGTTAAACATTAGCTCGTACACTAGCTCAGCAGCTTGTTCTGGGTTGCAATTTGGTTTATCTACTTTGTTTATTACAACTATAGGTTTAAGTCCCAACCTTAGCGCTTTCTCTAAAACAAAACGTGTTTGTGGCATTGGCCCTTCAAAAGCATCTACTAACAGTAATACTCCGTCAGCCATATTAAGAACACGTTCAACTTCTCCTCCAAAATCTGAGTGTCCGGGAGTATCTATAATATTTATTTTTGTTTCTTTGTATCTTATAGATACGTTCTTTGATAGTATCGTTATGCCTCTTTCCTTTTCGAGATCGTTTGAATCTAGTATTAATTCATGTACTTTCTCATTCTCTCTAAATAAATTTACCTGATGAAGAATTCGGTCAACTAAGGTGGTTTTGCCGTGATCTACATGAGCAATAATTGCAATATTTCTTATGTCCATAATAAAATTCTCTTGTGCGCCAATATTAAATGTTGTACATCATAACACTATGTGGTTGTTATAGGGTATTGTTTGATTGGTGAATTTAAAGTATGTATGCTGTTGTTGCTGATGACACACTGATTGTGTGTCATCCTTTTTGTAGACATTTGTAATTCAAATAGTTCTTGTCAATTATTGACGAACAATTCGGTACTCGTGTAAAACATGCTTATGTTGAGAGAGCGATAATAGCACTTGCCCCCAAGCCTAGCCCCAAAACTTTTGTTGATGTAATGGGTTCGCGATAAACAACGAAGGAAAGTACGACAGATACCACAATCCCCAAACTTATTATTGGGAAGATTACGCTTCCTTGTCCACCTAAACGAAAGGCAACTAATATTGTATAAACTGATATTGCTGCAAGAATTCCTCCCATCGAAGCGAGAATAGTCATTTTATTTGATAGTTCGAATGGATGTCTCTGAACAGTGTGAATAATAATCGCTACGCCACAAAAAACCAGTGTTTCAACTACCATGTAACTAGGGCTGTAAACCTGATTGCGGCCAGCGATTTTCCAGAAAAAAGTTGCTAACCCTCCACAAATTAGTGATACAAAAGCTAGTACAATAGGTGCATTCATGTTATCTCCACTGTTATCTTCAAGCTGAATATTTATATGGTGTTGAGTATAACAAAGTTCAATAGGATTTAGTGAAGCAATATTGGACATACTGCGTAGTGTTGATGGTTATAATTAAAAATCTTACAATGGATGGTTAGGCCGTTCAATGTATTTGGATATTGTGTAGTATTTTATTGTCGTATATAGAGAATGATACGTATATTGAATTGCTATAATTGCCGTTAGTATTATTAATAATTAGCGTATGTATTTTATGTGAATGTATTAACAACGGAAACTATGTAATATGAAGACAAGATGGCAAATATTACTTGGCGTAATTTTGAGTGTAGGCGCGATTCTAATTTTATTTCAGGGACTTGAAATTGATGAATTAGCTTCTGAAATGTCTAAGTTCAATTATTGGTCAATAATACCGTTTGTGATATTGGAGACATTATCTTTATGGGCACGTGGTATGCGATGGAGAGTGTTGTTACAGGAGAAAGTGAGTGGCAATAGATTGTTTTGGATCACTAACATAAGTTACTACTTGAGCAATATATTGCCATTGCGCATAGGCGAACTTGGACGTGTCTATTTGGTTACTAGAAATAGTGACGTAACTGGGATGCAGGCCTTATCTACTGCTGTACTCGAAAGAATGTTAGATGTGGTTACGGTGTTTTTTATGTTATTTTTGGTGCTTCCGTTTATACCTGACCATGGGCTTGTTACGTCGGTGGCGTATCTTATTGTTGGATCGGTGATAGTTCTTATTGTCGGGTTGTTTCTCGTGGCAAGAAATAGAAAAAGTGTGGCGAAGATTGTGACCATCATCACGCGTCGATTGGGCTCCAAATTAGGTGTGTGGATTAACGAGGCTTTTGAAAAGTTTTTTGAAAGTATAGATATAGTCAGAGGTAGACGTTTGGTTTTGGCCTCGCTTTGGTGTATTGTCGTCTGGGTGTTTTCAGTGTTATCCATATATTATTTATTGCTCAATTTTTCTCCGGAGCAAAGCCTATATGGAGGTATATTCGTGACAGCACTACTTGCATTAGGTATTGCGTTACCCTCTGTGCCAGCGAGTGTTGGTTTATGGGAGGCTAGTGCGGTAGCTGCTTTGGCTGTTTTAGGTGTAAATAAGGAGATAGCGCTGGCATTTGCTATAGTGATACATTTGATTGTATTTGTTAAGATGGCTATATTGGGTATGATAGGGCTACATCTTGAAGGAGAAAGCTTGAATGATTTGGTTTTTCATGCAAAACGTCTCATCAAGTCGGTGCGCAATCAAGACTAGTCTGTCTGACTAACAATGATTTTGATATGAATATGCCTAAAAGTGATGGTTTTAGGCATAAGGAAATTGTAATTTTACTGAATACTGGAAGAAGACCTCTATGGTTGCGATCAGCCAATCTTGAGGGAGCAATGTTGGTTAAGGCTGATCTTATAGGGGCTAACATGTCTAGGGCTAATCTTAGTGGTGCAGAATTGTCTCAGGCTGATTTGAGTGGTGCTGATCTTAGTCATGCTGATCTATCCAATGCTAATTTAAGCGAAGCAAAGCTTAGTGGTGCCAATCTATCGAATTGTGATATGAATAATGTGAGATTGTTGAATGCAAAATATACTGTGGATACACAATGGCCAAAAGGGTTTGATCCAGATGCGTATGGAGCAGTAATGAGAGACACGCATCCTCATTAGGCTGGTATTGTTACTTGCTTATATTGATTGACTAATTTTAGCTTGTGGCAAATTGTCAGTCACGGTCATTAACAAGTATGCTGGCGAGATAGGATAATTGCCCGGGTTTTACTGTAGGAGTAAGGCGACGGCCTATTTCTTCCATGAGACTGCCGATAAAATGAATATTTTTTGGGAATATTAAGGCAGCTTGTGCACGAAAAAATACTGTGGCGTTTATTAGATTGCCGTCAACACGAAAGTGTATTTCCCGCATACATTTGGCGTCATCATCATTGTTGTGGTTAGCAAAGGAGTTGTTCGGAATAGTTATAACTGCTCGTTTGGAGCGTGGAAAGCTTTGTAATGCATCGACTACGTTGTCTATCTTTTGGGTGATGCCTTCGCGGTAGTTACCCTGTCCGCCTCCTCTTTGGTCGGAAAACACAGATAATTGCTCCGGATTGAGGTCTTTGCCAAGGTTCCACAAAGTATAGGCTGCCAGTACATTCCGTGGGAAAAGCTCAGTTTCAATCAGATAATCTGACATATCTATTGTTCTATGATAGTTGAATTCTATGTTGCCATTAGTAGTTATAGAATCCATCTCTTTCCATACCTCTAAACACGTCAAAGTTTTCATACAAAACCATCCATGATTTGAATTTAGAACTGAAGTCAGAATATATTATATCTGAACGTGATGTATTGTATGACAAAGGGTTGTATATTTTTTCCAAACTTGTACAGATATTTGTAGATTTGGAAGATGATTTAGCCTATTACTTTGTGTCTATTGTTGTACACTCATGAGGTTAGCTAAGTATAATATTGTGAAAATACATCTAGATACAGTCGATGTTACTATTGACTGGAAAACTCAAGTATTTGACTGGTGACAATGTGAAAGTGCTAGTTGCTCTAACTTATTATCGGCCACATGTTTCAGGACTTACTATATACGTAGAACGTCTCGCTCGTGCGTTGGTGGAACGTGATCATCAAGTAACTGTTCTTACTTCTCGCTACGATTCGAAATTGGCGTCAAATGAAGTGCTTGACGGTGTGAAAGTAGTGCGGGTACCGGTTGTTATGCGAGTTAGTAAAGGTGTAATTATGCCTACTATCGGGTTTGTGGCAAGTAAGTTGGTGTACTCACATGATGTGCTAAGCATACATTTGCCACAGTTAGATGCCAGTGGGATTGCGTTGAGGGCTCGTATATTGGGGAAGCCGTCAATATTAACTTACCATTCAGATCTGCTATTACCTAGGACGATTTTCAATCGACTGGTAAATTTATTGGTTGATGGTAGCAATCATGTTGCCGCTCGTCTTTCTGATGCTATTTGTGCATACACATCCGACTTTGCCATCAGTTCACCTTTGTTAAGTAGATATCTCTCAAAGGTACACTATATACTACCTCCAGTTACAGTGCCTGATGTGGATGATGAATCAGTGAAACAATGGGCTAAACTTCATGGGGTAATGGGTAATTATCCTATTATAGGAGTAGCCAGTAGACTTGCAGCAGATAAGGGCATCGAGTTTTTGCTTGATGCATTACCTAAACTTCTTGAGGTGTACCCTAACCTAAAAATTGTACATGCTGGTCCAACTAATCAAGTAATTGGGGAGGCTGCGTACTACGAAAAACTAAAACCTATTTTCAAAAAATATTCAAAATATTACACCTTTGTAGGAACTTTAGATAGTGATGATATGGCTCGTTTTTATCGATGTTGTGATTTGCTAGCTTTGCCGAGCATAAACAGTACAGAGACATTTGGGCTAGTGCAGGTTGAGGCAGCGCTTTGCGGGATCCCAACAATTGCGAGCGATCTTCCAGGTGTCAGAGTTCCTACTCGTATGACCGGTATGGGATTTACGGTTGATCCTGGTGATTCGGATAAACTTGGAAAAGGTATATTGAGATTAGTGGAAGATAATAACCGATATCATATGCGCAAGAACGAAATTCGAGCTCAATTTGCACCTGAGTTAGTAGCTGAGCAATATGAGAAGTTGTTTAATGACCTATTACAAGACAAACGGAAACATATTTATAATAGCTGATTAAATAATTTATTTTAGCTGTATGAGTTAGTATATTAGATGGGTTATGTATTCACAAGACGATATTTTTACTAGACACTTGAGAGCAACACCTGCATTTCGTGCATTACTGCGATCCATTGAGGTACGCATGATGATGCAATTTGAATTTCCGGAACCAGTTTTGGATTTTGGATGCGGTGATGGCCACTTTGGGTGCATGTCACTTAAGAGTGGCTCTGCTATAGGAATAGACCCAAACAAGTCTTCTTTAAGCGAAGCAAATGGTAAGCAATGTTACAGATCACTTGTGCAGGCAGATGATCTAGGTCTACCATTTAGTTCGGACACATTTAATAGTGCTTTATGTAATTCAGTGCTCGAACATATACCAAATGTAGAGAATGCTCTTTTTGAAATACGTAGGGTTCTGAAGCCGGACTGTATGTTGGTCTTTAGTGTACCAAGTGAATATTTTAGTGATTATCTATTAGGTAAGTTACTTCTAGAAAAATGTAGGTTGTTTCGCTTGGCTAAATATTACGAAAAGTTTTTTGATAAGATCTCCCGGCATAAACATTATTACACTCAAAGAGAATGGAAAGTTCTTTTAGATAATGCAGGTTTTAATATGGAATCTTGCACATATTATTGTTCTAAGCGAGCATTGCAGGCAATTGAATGGGGCCATTATTTTGGTTTGCCTTCTCTTTTGGCGAGAAAATTGACTGGGAATTGGATATTATCAAAAAGTTGGGTAAATCTTTGGCTGACCGACAAAATATTTCGATCACATTATGAAGAGAAATTACCCAATCGCGGAGCATATATGACTATAGTTGCTAGGCATACAGGAGAGAAGGTAAAATCTCGTTTTATGATGTCTAGCTAGGCGATTGCATGAGTAAATTGTTTGCAACACTAATGCGGTTTGGCGAATCAAGGTGGTATGGCCGGTTATTTACTAGGGCCTTACTGGCAACCAGTTTGATTTTGATTTCCGGTTATTTCCGGTTTATTGGTATTAATTGGGACGATCTTCATCATTTGCATCCTGATGAACGATTTTTGACTATGGTCGCGACCAGTATAAGTCCGGTTGATGGTGGTTGGAAATCCTATTTCGACTCAAATACATCTAGCTTGAACCCATATAACAGGGGGTTTGGATTCTTCGTATATGGTACAGCCCCTATATTTTTGGTGCGTTATTTGGCTGAATGGATTAACGCTTTTGGATTGCATCTTACAAATTTGTGGCCTGCCTCATACATTCAATTAGGTAGTGGTTATGATCAAATACATTTGGTGGGAAGGATTGTATCTGGGATATGTGATGTCATATCTGGGCTAACCCTGTATTTAATTGGAGCACTTTTGTATGGACGACGCGTAGGGTTTCTAGCATCTGTGTTGTATGCTGGAACAGTCGCTTTAGTGCAACAAGCACATTTTTTTACTGTAGATTCTGTGGCTAATCTGTTTGTCGCTGTAGCGATACTTTATACAGTTAGAATTATAAAATTCGATGGAATTTGCAATTACATTTTGTTAGGCGTGGCTCTCGGTGTTGCTGTTGCGTCTAGAATAAACCTTATATCATTGATTGTTTTGGTGCCTCTCGCCACAATTTGTAATTATACAAGTGTCAAAACAAGTATTTCTGTGAAGACCTCGTCGCTTTTGGCATTTTCAAGGTTTATTCTTGTTGGCATAGTATCTTTTCTGGTCTTTAGAGTATTACAACCATATGCTTTTGTGGGTCCATCAGTACTTGACATGGAGCCTAATATGCAGTGGGTTGACAATATGTTTGAGATAAGAGGTCAGATGAGTGGAGAGGTGGATTTTCCTCCTAATCATCAATGGACGGATCGTAAACCTCTAGTGTTTCCATTGATAAACATGGTGAGATGGGGTATGGGGCCGGCATTAGGTGTAACCGCGTGGTTTGGGGTATTACTTGCATCTCTGCAGATATTCAGACAAAAGAATAGGTGGGTGTTGCATATAGTGCCTGTGCTGTGGAGTTTTATGTATTTCATATGGCAGGGCACTCAATGGGTAAAACCTATACGATACTTTTTGCCTGTTTATCCAACTCTAATATTGCTGGCGGCCTGGATATTAGTGGAAATTATTGACTTCGATTTTAATAGGCATTTCAAAAAGACGCTATTTTTATCTAATAATTTGTTTGTATGGACACGTTACATGATTGTGGCAGCTGTAGTTGTAAGTACTTTGCTGTATGCATTTGCATTTACCCGTATTTATACACGCCCGGTAACAAGGGTATCTGCTAGTGACTGGATATATCAGAATGTCCCTGGCCCTTTCAGTGTAGTGATTGAAAATGGGAATGAGGCGAATGTGCAACCGTTGCCCATGCCGGCTGGATTTATATATGAAAATGGTGACAGTTACTCGATGATGTTTACGCCTAAGATAAGCGGGATCATCTCTAAGGTGAAAATTGGTCATATTGGAGACGTGTCTAATGATAAGGAATTAGAAGTATTTCATGTGGCTTTGTCTCAAGCAGCGGACAGGGACGATGTTTTAGCAGAAGCTACTTTAGAAGCCGATTTTGCATCAAATGCTGGTAGATCCTTAACGTTCGATTCTCCCGTCTATGTTGAGGAGGGAGTCAACTATAAATTAGTTAGTAAGGCTATAGGTGGAGGTCCCATAGCAATTAGTGGTGCCCAATTGGTGAATGAGTCTAGTTGGGATGATGGTCTTCCGCTGCGAGTTGATGGATATGATGGTTACGGTGGAATATATGTTGGCCACAATTTGGAGTTGTACTGGAATGATAACGAAAGTAAGCGCGAGCATATTATCAATACACTAGATGTGGGCGATTACATAATAATTTCTTCTAATAGACAATATGATTCTATAAATAGATTGCCAAAGCGATATCCTCTAACTATAGCCTATTACGAAGCTTTGTTTTCTGGAGAACTTGGATATGAGATTGTCGCTGAGTTTGCTAGTTATCCAAATCTTGGCAATTGGATAATGTCTGATCAGCAGGCTGAAGAACCATTTACTGTATATGATCATCCAAAAGTATATATATTCAAGAAAACACCGACGTTTTCAATTTTAAGCGTTCGGACCGAGCTTGAGCGGGTTGATCTCAGCTCAGTTGTTTGGATGACACCAAAACAAGTGACGGAAGCTCCTAATGCTTTAATGTTGGAGTCCGACATCTTAACTGCGCAGCAAACGGGTGGCACTTGGTCGAATATGTTTGATAGACATAGCCTGCTGAACACTAATCATGTGTTTGGAGTGGTTGCTTGGTGGGTACTATTGTTATTGTTTGGTTGGGGAATGTTTCCTGTGACATTTTTGGCGTTTGGGAGTTTGTCAGATAGAGGGTATGCAATATCAAGAATTGTTTCGTTACTAATTGTCGCTTGGTTGACATGGATGTTTGCGAGCCTGCGTTGGCTTGAATTTAATCGTGGAACTATAACTGCTGTTATTGGATTGTTGGTCTCATTATCTGTGTGTATTGTTATCACTCATTATAAGAAAATTACGGGTTGGCTTTTGGAGAATTGGGACTATATATTGAAAATAGAATTGCTCTGGTTAGGCTTATTTGTTCTTGATTTGTTTATAAGACGTGCAAACCCCGACTTGTGGCATCCAATCTATGGTGGCGAGAAACCCATGGACTTTTCTTACTTCAATGCTGTCATAAAAAGCACATATTTTCCACCTTATGACCCATGGTTTAGTGGTGGGTACATAAATTATTATTATTTTGGCTATGTTATAGCTGCAATACCTACCAAGCTGCTTGGTATATTGCCTGCTATTACTTACAATTTGTTGGTTCCGACATTGTTTGCTATGACTGGTGTGGGAGCCTTCTGTGTGTCCTATAACCTTGCTGTTAAGATTGGCTATAGAGAAAAGTCTGGTATTCGATTGTCTCCTACGCTTGCAGGATACACCGGTGCTATTTTGATGGTGATTATGGGCAACTTAGGTCAGCCTGAAACTGTGTATAAGGGAATGAGTAGAGTGGTTGATAATAACAGTAGTGAATTGTTAGTAGATGGCTATCAAGCTCCAGGGTTCATTAGTGGAATCTATGAAGTGTTTGCAAATAACAAAACTGTGCCTATTGGTACCGGAGAGTGGTACTGGAATGCGACTCGTATAATACCGCATCCAGTCAATGAATCTGGTCCAATAACTGAATTTCCTTTGTTTACCTTTTTGTATGGTGATTTACATGCACATATGCTAGCACTACCGGCAACTTTGGCAGCATTAGTCTGGTCCATTACAGTCGTATTTGGAAAGGGAAAAGTGAGGTCTAAAGCTGCATCTGTGGCCCATTGGGCTTTGGGGGGTATTGTAATAGGGTCCTTGGCCGCTACGAATACCTGGGATTATCCTACATATATGTTGATTGGGTGTTGTGCAATTGTTTGGGTGTATATTGATGGTCGTGGTCGAGCCAATAATCGTACGAGATTTGCGCATTCCATAGGGAAGCTGGGCCTACTTGTTATTCTTGCTTCTATATTTTTCTTGCCTTATGCAACATGGTATGGGTCATCGTACACCAAATTACAAATTTGGCGCGGATCAACCACTCCGATTTTAGCTTATTTGCAAGTGCATGGTTTGTTCTTGTTTTTAGTGGTGGGGTACTTGATCGGAGAAACTCGCATTTGGATATTGAGAGAACATGGCGATTTCTTTATCAATAGAAATAAGTTTGCTGACACTTCTATTGTGAGCGTTCTTCTTCTAGTAATAATTGCTAGTGTAGCATTGTATGTCTCGGGAGTGGTAGTAGCACCATTGATTTTGGCCTTGGTTGTATGGTCTATTGCGTTGATGATGATGCGCGACCAGAGTACGGGGAAAAGAATGTGCTTGGGACTAACAAGTGTAGCTCTGTTGCTCACGTTGTTTGTTGAATGTGTGCGACTCGATGGTGATATTGGGCGCATGAACACTGTTTTCAAGTTTTATTTGCAGGTTTGGACTTTGTTTAGTGTTGTTGGCGGCGTTGCATTGGCTTTGATGATAGGTCAAACGAATAAATGGAAATACGTTAGCAGAATAATTTGGTATGTGCCGTTTCTAAGTTTGGTTTTGATTTCAA